>Ga0310695_10005055_pt1 | contig 23401 bp, 39 predicted proteins | sample RumenRJG_04DNA_FD_203882 | JGI IMG/M metagenome (GOLD analysis project Ga0310695, IMG submission 203882) | Bovine rumen microbial communities from Lethbridge, Alberta, Canada - RJG_04 (v2) (version 2) | ecosystem: Host-associated > Mammals > Digestive system > Stomach > Rumen | place: Canada...
CGCATTACCCCCGAAATAGTCGTCCAGTTTGCGGATGTAATACTCTACTGGTGAATACCCGTCTTTTTCCATTTGTTTAAGGACTTCTTCCTTAAAGTGCGGCGCGCAATCAAGGATCTTTTCAATGCCGTATTTTACAACTCTATTTCTAATGTCCTTGCTTGTAATTCCATATCCGCCTCTTCTGTACTTCTGAAAATATGCCATATTGTTTTCACTCACTTTCTACCACTCTTTCGTGGTGACTCTATTGTATCACATAAAGACGGACTTGTCAAGAGTTATGGAAAATATTTCTATAAAATTTTTGTTATAGAAATATTATTTTGGGGATAGTCTATATTTACTATAAACTATCCCCTCATCTCAATTAGCCGCCGTTCTCACAGCACAGGTAGTCACAATCAATCCAATACCCACAAAGAATATTGATATATTTGTTGATAATTTCCGATACGCTTTCAGGCGTCAAGTCCCTATGCCGTTCAGGAATACTCCAAGGATAACTCGGCGTTTCCATAAGGTACACAACGCCGTCGAAATCCTCGCACACACAAAGGTTAATTCCCTCTGCCTCGAAAATAACCTCCCGAACAATAGATAGGATAGACGTAATAGGCGCATCGAAATGGTCAGAGATGTCGATGTAACTCTGATAATCATCCCCATCAAAGTCATTCTCTTCCATAATGCTATGGACGAGTTCTTTGAAGTCAGGTGCGCAATCGAGAAGTCTTCTAACATTCTCTACTGGGTAACTGTCGGAAATTCTGTTGTCGTTAATTCCGTACCCATCAATCGAATAATAGTGATAACTCATATTTTTTTATACTCCTTTTCTTTCCCGTTTTTCGGGAACATCCTTATTGTATCATATCTGAATTGACTTGTCAAGACTTATAGGAAAACTTTTTGTGTGAAATAATTGTTATAGAAATATTTCTCTCACACCCTATGCAGTCCAACTTGCCGTTCTGTCCCCATTGTGCTTTTTATACCACTCGTCACGGAAATCCTTATCGCTCTGCATAAACGGGATTTTAGCGCAAGGTGCATTCTCTTCTATATACATAGTAAGGACTTCCTCGTTTCCTTTTCTGTATGTTTTTGTCTCTACCTTGTATTCAAGCCCGAACTTCTTCGCTACCCTCTCCGCATAGTCGAGCATACCAAACCCCTCAGGTACAGTTACCGCAATACCGATAAGTCCCTCTTTATCGTACCTATCGTATGTAACAGAGATTTCGGATAGATAATCGTATACCCCTCGGAAATTTGCCTTGACTGTGCCTACATCACACATACTGTCAAGCCAAACCATAACCTCATCGAATAGGTCTTCATATACGCCGCTGTTTTTAACTGCATAGATTACTTTATCTTCTTCCATTTGTTACCTCACGTTCTACTACGCTTACAGACAATTAAGTCTGCAAGCAGTTTCATGAATACGACTTTTTCCTCGTTATCGAGAAATTCCATATCCGTATCGACAAGTCCGTCTACCATATCTTTCAAGGCGGATTTAAGGGAGATTGCTTTTCTGTTTTCAAGGTCGAAAACATATGTACCATTCACGCCGTCACGAATGGAAAACCAACAGTCCATTTTGGTCTTTTTTGCCAGTTTTACAAGTACCGCTCTCTCATCATCGAAAATCGTCATATTGTTTTCACTCACTTTCTACCACTATTTTGTGGTGATTTTATTATAACGCACTTGCATTGATTTGTCAAGACTTATAGAAAACTTTTTGTGTGAAATTTTTGTTGTGAAATAATTGTTATAGAATAATCATTGTGCATTGTGCAGAATATTAGCGTCCAGTTTTGAGCATACCTTTAACAAGTCCTCGTACATTTGTGCGTATCTCTTTCGTGGCTCTCCGTCAAGATACATTTTCGGTCTGAATGGGTTGCCTTCTTTATCCCTATCTGCAAAGGACACCCACCACCCATTTCTATCATAAACCCAAACAGTCTGCGCGTTAAGTTTTATCAGGTGCTTCATAGAATCTCTCGACTTTGACAGAAGATAATTTCCTTTCATGTCTCTGTCATTTCGTTCCCGATAAATAACTAAATACATCTTTTTACATCCCCCTTTCAATTTAACAGTTATCGCCTTGACTATACTTATTATAGCATAGCCAAGGCGATTTGTCAAGACTTATGGAGAATTTATTTTACATTTCACACGCAAGGTAATCCCTCACGAGGTCGTATAGGTCATCACAATTCAACCATTGTGGCTTTGCATAATTCTGCTCAAAGTCGTATAGGTTATGTACAAGGTGTCCGCTTGCGTAGTGATACAGTTCTTCAATATCTTCATCGTCGGCAGTTAGCAAGTAGTAGCCTATTGCGTTAAACTCGGCAATTTTGTAGGCGTTGAAGAATAATGCTTTCTTGTTCGAGGATTTCAACGTCTTTTCTTTATAGTCTTCAAGTTCCTTTATTACAAGTTCATTAAAATCGTTTCTTCTACTTCCCACACCAATCACCCCAAAATAACGACCTCGTCAGGGGTATGGTCATCGTGTTCAAGTTCAAGTGCTTGCTTTATCATATCCTCGTCCCACGACAAGGAGAAGAAAAGAGTGTGGTAACTGTTTCCCTCATCATCGCCGCTAATCAGGATATGCCTATCTCCATATCCTTGTCTAATTGCGTCAAGCAAGTCCTTTGCAAGTTCTCGTACAGTAATTCCCTTATCCATTGTAATTTACCTCCGTTATTTCGACGGCGCTATTTCTAACATCGTCTTTTTCCTATTTATTTATTGCATCTCCACAATAGTTCTTCATACACTATTGCTTGTAGATAACATCTGTAAAAATATCGTCTGTAAGTTGCCACTGTCCCCGTACCGTTTTTCTGTGTGTGATTTTTTGTCTCGCACGGTCTTCTCCAAATACACCCCGTCCACATCTTTTCCAACAGAAATAGTGATTGATGGATTTATTTTTTTGCCTTCGTACATACATAGAAGGTCAAACGTATCAGACTCATCCAAAACTGTATATGGATTGTTTAGTGTTTCTGCAACATTGACATAAGTTAAAATCTCAATCATTGTCAATTACCCTTTCTTTATTTATTTTTGTGTTTTGGTTTTTGTTTTGACTGTACTTATTATAGCATAGCCAAGGCGATTTGTCAAGACTTATGGAGAAATTATTTCAAGTCAATTTTCCTGATTTCCTGCTCGGAGATACCGATAGTTCCGACAAGTATAAAGTTAAGGAAATCAAATCGCTCCTCCTCTGATGATAGCATAGCCTCTGCGTACAAAATACTATTGTCGATTATTCGTAGTGCCTCTGCGGGCGCATTGTAATTTCCTCGAACATACTCAATAAACTCTTTTCTGTTCATACGCTCGCCCCATCCGTTTTCTCGTCAACACTTGCTTTATACTCACGGATAGCGGTTTTGAAGCCTTCCCAGTAAATATCCCAGTACATATCGGAGTTGTGTACGATGTGCATTGCCGTATTTGCAAGTTCCTCTGCGACTTGCTCACTGTACGGGAATTTTTTGCCGTACATCTCCTCATATTCGCTTTTGATGTCAAGGATATGGTAGGAGAGGTTGCTTTCCTCTGCCGCTTGAAATGTCTCTGACTCGGTAAGTTCGATTTTCTCTCCGTTTCTGATAATGAACATTTTATGTCCTTCCTTTCCGTACCTCATCGGGTACACCTATATAATAGCACACGCTTTCGCGTTTGTCAAGACTTATAGCAAATTATTTTTCTTAAATTTTAAGTCCATACCCATCGCCATTCTCAAAGCGATTGATAATATGGAAATAATAAGTATCTTTTACAGAGAAATTATGCACCTTGTTAATGTCGCTGATAAGGGCTACTCTCTGCTCTCTGCTCCAAGGTAGATTATTTTTAATTTGTAAATTAAATACTACCCCACCCTCAAATACATATTTGAGAATATAGAGTACCTTGAAGAAGTCCTCTGCCGTGTACTTTGTACCTGCGTAATACCCTTTGCACAATGCGTTTACAATCAGTTTTTTCATTTTTTCCTATCTCCTTTTAATAATATAGCCGCAAGGTGTATCTCAACCCTACGGCTATATAATAGCACATATATTTGGATTTGTCAAGACTTATGCGAAAATTATTCCTTAAAAATAATTTTGTCTGTAACGTCCGTGAAATCGGCGTACTCGTCGGGAAGTTCGTAGTTATAGGAAGTCACAACGGTAATTGTATCGCCTGCCCAAGAGCCGACCAAGTCAGCGCAAGCGTCGCCGTAGTAGTCACCACCACCCGCACCATTGCCGACAGCGGTAAGCAGAGGCAATGGGCAAATAACAAAGTCACCGACTTCCGCCAACTTGATATAGCACTTCTTGTCAAGATTTACAACTGTATAGGGGAGATAAGACCATACCCAGTTTCCTTCGTGCGGTGCAATACATACACCATCCGACCAAGCGCAGCGCCGCTCTGCGATTGACAGCGTATGCTCGTCATCACAACCCTCAAAGTCGTCATCTTCCGCATAGTCGCCAAGCCACCACAAATGGCAGGTGTGCTCTTTCAAGTAGTTCAACACAGCGGTAACATAGTCATTCCCAAGATAACTATGCTCCATAAGTTTTGCACCGTTTCCGTAGTCGTAGGTGCTAAACGAGTTCAGTTCTCCGTTGTCGATGTCCTTAATAGTTGCTCTGTAATACTGTCCCATAATTTTCACTCCTTAATTATTTTTTTGTAATTATTGTTTTTTACTGTAAGCACCAACACAAGCAGTTATCGAGAGATATGCTTGAATATAGGGCTTCACTCTCGTCTTCATCTTCGTATGAGTATACAACATATCCCTCATCGAAATTTCCTTTGATAACATACTCATCGTTGATAATGTATGCGCCACAATCCATTGAAATACTTGCCATTTCTATTCTCCTGTCATTTGTATTCGGTCAATCGCTTGACTGTAAGTACATTATATCACACAAAAACGAACTTGTCAAGACTTATGGAAAATTTATGTGAATTTTTTGTTAGGAGAGGGAATTTCCATCTCCTATATTACCATTTACCTACTGCTTCCTTTTCCGTAATGCTCCCATCCTCGTTGCGTTCCCATTCGTAGATTTCCTCACTACCTACTTCTACACCGCCCCAAGTTTCGTGCATAGTTACCAAAATATGGTACACATTGCCTTCCTCAATCAACTCGTCAACGATGTCGTGTGCCTCGCCTATATCGTAGCAGATTTGGTTGTCGTAGTCTTTTCCGTCAGTAGACTTCACATAGTCCCATTCAACATCCAAGTACATACTTATCTGACCTCTCTTTCTACAATGCTGACGAGTATATGGTTACCACAATAGTCACCATCCTCGTAGGCACAGAAATAGTCATCTCTGTCATCCTCAACTACAACGGGAACATCCCCCTTGAACAGACTGTCCTCTGCTTTGTATGTGGCAACAACGGATTTTAGCATTTGCTTTGCTCTGTCGCGGTCGCCGAATACTTCGACAGTAGCATCATTCTCGCCTTCTTGTGCCCACTCGTGGATAAGTACCCATACTCTGTTTTCCATAATTTTTTCCTCTCACTTTCTACCGCATTTCCTTCACGGTGACTACATTGTAGCACATACGCTTGCACTTGTCAAGAGTTATGGAGAAATTTTTGAAAAATATTTTTTCTACATTATTATATAACAGAAAAAGGTAGAGATAAACATCTCTACCTAATTTTTTCTATGATATATCTATAATGCTTTAACATCTTTTTATCGCCAGTAATCAATACAGAACTTATCTTGATGTCACTATCCTTACCTCGAATAATTCCAAACATCTCGCACCCATTGAATGCAACCTCGCTTGTACTCAATACTTCACCAACATTATCAATTATCTTTGAATATAAATCAACAACTGTTTTATGCGCCCTGTCGGTATCACCAAGGAACTCCCCCAACTTAACCTCATAGGAAGTGAAGAATGGTGGGATTTCTTTTAATATATTTTTCTTCTTATTTATTTTATTTATTGCCTCATTATTTTTATGGATTTTATTTTTAATCTTATCTATCTGTTCACTATACTTCTTAATGTTATGCTCGATATTCTCTATATCACACAATAGGAAGTATGCCTCTACACAAGTATCTGCTACTTTATATTTATTATTTTTTATTTCATCATAAACATATCCATAGGAAGATAAAAACCCGATATGCTTATCTATTGACTTTTTTTCTGCTGTTATTTTATTTTCAAGTTTCGTCAATTGTTCCGATAACGACTTATTATATTTTTGCTTTTCCTCTATTCTCATAAAAACCTCTGCACAAATAGTCTCAAAATAATTGTTCTAAAAATATTATTCTCAAAATAATGTTTCTCGTGCAACTCCGTCATCTGTTGTATAGCAAATCTTTTTAATGCCTGCCAACTTGATAAGTTTCATACATCTACTACACGGTCTACTCATAGCAATAGTGCCGTCTTTCTTTTCCCTATACACATAGAGCGTTGAGCCGCTAATATCTTTTTTGCGTTTAATAAAAGGCAATAGGCAATCTGCTTCACTGTGCAACTTCCCAATGGATTCTACATCAAACTCTATCTTATCGAGTTCTGCCTGCACCTTGTCTGTTCTTGTATTGCTGTTATACCCACTGCTTATAATTTTATGCCCCTTAACGAGTACACTTCCGATATGTACCCTATGGTCGCTCAACATCGCGACAGATCTTGCGGCGTTAAAATAGGCATATTCTTTTTTACTCAAATTATCCATACAGAAATTCTCCCATTGAAATAATTATGTCACAAACACTGATAAAATGCAATAGTGTTTCCAGACAAAAAGAAAAACACCGCAGACATACAAATCTGCGGTATTCTTCTAAATGAGAAAACAAAAATGTTGTGAAAATATTATTCTCAAAATTATTCTTCTGAATACTTCATAAGGATAAAGTTATTTTCGATTAGTACGTACATATCTTCGCCGATAGGGAAATATTCTCCCCTGCCAGGCATAATAACAACCTTATCCCCCTCTTTAAGTTCATCACCGTCAATGGATAAGTACCCATTCTTATCAGGACCTACCTTAACAACTTCTGCAATGTTGGTCATCCCCTTTGTGTCGTGAGATACCAAAATGCCGCTTTCTGTTTTCTGGTCATCAATCAGTTTAATTAACGACCGACCTTCCATTATTGTAAGATTATCAATGTCTATCATAAAAAATCCTTGCTAAAAAATTATTGTGAAATTATTGTTCTGAAATTTTTGTTTGAGAAACGAGGTTCTCAACGATTTCCTTTGTCTCGAAAAACCTATCAGTTGCCTTATCCCCTGCGACTTCTGCTTTGTGAAGTTCTTCGTATAGATTATTTATATACTTCTTGTACCAATCCAACTGCTTGTTGATACGCCGTACTCTCTTGGTGGAGATTGCGTGGTCGCAACGAGCCTGAGCCAACTTGTCACCAAACTCTTTGTCGTAGGTGTCGTTGATATGACATACGGCAACACCCTTAACACGCTTACCTGCGAAAGTGGACTCTGCAACAGTTACGCGTTCACCTGTCGGCTTGGCGTAATAAATCATCTTGTAACGCATTTAGAATACCTCTTTTCATCTGTCAAAAAATTGTTCTAAAAATATTATTCTGAGAATTATCTTCTCTGGTGCAAGACTCTGGTATGTACCCAGACCTACAGACTGAATTGTCTGTGTGCTGACTCTACACTAGTCTCACATATATTGTGTACATATTTATCTGCGGTACACAAGCGCAAAATAATCACTGCAACACACGCGGAAAAGGAGTGAAAAAATGACAGAAAATCAAATGAAAGGAGGGACAATGACGTGCAAATATGATTGTTTCTATTTCTCGTCTAAAGCAGATCAATAAGTTTGCAAGAGAATTTTGCTGGTGTGAACTACATATGACTAAAGTCATGTGCTTCCTGCTCAAGATAACTATTGTTACCAGTATCAACAGGCTAACCCCGCAGTCCCTGCGGTTTTGTGTTGGTTGATGGCTAAAGTCATCAGATATCTCCAACTATGTTGTATCGCTGCATAGTATTGTACGATTTGAAATAGAAAAACCCGCGTGTGTTGCAATGGGCTAAAAGCTTAGTTCATCTGCATACATATATTTAGACCACTTATTTTCTTCATATTGTCTTATGGTCAATATATCAAAAAATATTATTTCAGAATTATTGTTATAGACAACATAGTCACCAGAAGATTTATCATATTTAACAGATAGACTGTTATCTGATAAGTACCCAAGTATATTCTTATTATCTACATCTTTACAGATAAGGGAATTTGCTCTGGACTTCTTCTCTTCTTCTGTTAATACAATTTCTTTTTGTTTCTTTTGCTTTTTCTCTGTTTGGACATCTGTGTCCACGTCGTCGTAAAACTTCATATACCTCTTGTAAAAAATGTTCTAAAAATATTATTCTGAAAAACATTATTCTCGGTGGCACTCGTGGGATGACTCGAACATCTGACCTGCCCTTTAGGAGAGGGCTGCTCTTCCAACTGAGCTACACGAGCATATACCAACCTATCGCATCCCGTGCGAAAAAGAACTTCTTTGAAACTGTTCAGTTGGTATCAGTTTACGTTAGAAAGTGAGTTGCCCCTATGGGAGCTTAACAATGAGTATAGCAGCGACGTATCCATCGCTTATGTATATAATATACCACACTTATGCAGATAACGCAATAGACTTTTGAAAATTATCTCGTGTATAACATAGTTGGAGATATCTGATGACTTTAGTCATCAGCCAACACAGAATCCTAAATTTGAGATAAATGATATTTTTATTGCTGCTAAATTATATGTAATAAAAATTTATTGATGATAGTGGAGGTCCTATGTATCAACTAGACAAAGGTACTAACGGGGTATATTCTTTACATTACCACTTTATCACCTGTGTAAAGTACAGGAGAGAAGTTTTTGTAAGGGATGACATTGTAGCTGATTTAAAGCAAATAGTAGAAGATGTTTCTAACGAATATGATGTACACGTCATTGAGCAAGAGTGTGGAGTTGACCACATACATATCTTATTCAAATGCAAGCCTACATTGATTTTTAAGGACTACATCCAAGCGTTGAAGGGAAGAAGTGCTAGGATGTTAAGGAGTAAGTACGGAGATTATCTATCTACATTTTTATGGGGAAGTCATTTTTGGTCTCCATCATACTTCTTAGCAACTACAGGAAACGTGACTATAGATACATTAAAGCAATATATTGAAAATCAGCGTAAAGACATGGAGTAGTAATTTTGAACAGAGCATTCAAGTACAGGTTAAAACCAACTAAGGAACAGCAGGTTCTTATTCAGAAGACGTTTGGAAGTTGTCGATTTATTTACAATAAAATGTTGGAAGATAAAATTAACGCATACAATAAAGACAAGACAAACTTAAAAGTGACGCCTGCAAAGTACAAGTCAGATTTTGAGTGGCTTAAAGAGGTCGATAGTTATGCGTTGTGCAATGAGCAAATGCATCTACAGACAGCGTACAGCAGCTTCTTTAGAAATCCTAAGAAGGTTGGGTTCCCTAAATTTAAAAGTAAGAAGTCTGATAGAAAATCTTATACAACATCAAATGTACATAACATAATTAGAATAAACGACAACCATCAAGTCCACCTGAGTAAATTGGGGTGGGTTAGATTTATAGAGCATAGGAAAATACCAACAGACCATATTATTAAATCTGCAACAATAAGTCAGTCGGCTACAGGAAAATATTATATATCTATCCTTACAGAATATGTTTCGCAAAGTATATCTCCAGTATTAGATAAGTACAATTCTTTGGGATTAGATTACAGCAGCCACGATTTTTATATTGACAGTGACGGAGGTTCTGCGAGTTACCCAAGATTTTTCAGGAAATATGAATCCAAGTTATCAAAGGAGCAGAGAAAACTGTCCCATATGAAGTGTGGAAGTTTAAATTACAAAAAACAAAAAGTTGTTGTGGCAAAGATACACGAGAAGATAACCAATTCTCGTAATGATTTTTGCCATAAACTATCTAAAAAATTAGCTGATACTTATGATTATGTGTTTGTGGAAGACATCAATTTGCAAAACATATCAAAGGGTTTGCATCTTGGGAAATCCACACTGGATAATGGATTTGGTATATTTAGAGAATATCTAAAATACAAAATGGCGGATAGAGGCAAGAAGCTTATTAAAATAGGGAAGTACGATCCGACATCGACTGTTTGTAGTGAGTGTGGTACATACCATAAAGACATTGTAAACACACTATCTGTTAGAGAATGGACTTGTCCAGATTGTGGAGCCCACCACAACAGAGATGTAAATGCAGCAAAAAACATTAGAAAAATAGGATTATCTCTCATTTAGAGGTAACACATACAAAACCGCAGGGACTGCGGGGTTAGCCTGTTGATACTGGTAACAAGAGTTATCTTGAGCAGGAAGCATACGACTTTGGTCGTATGTGGTTCACTTACTTATCTCCATATACAGGAATCATCATCGAGCCAGAATCACCCGCCACTACATTGGGAAGTACACCATTCCACTTATCAATGTACATCTCTCTAAGAATATTATCAGTAAGTGATTTCTCAAGCAGTTCGTTTGCTTTGGCATCTGCTTCGGCTGCAACAATCTTAGCTTTTGCATCTGCTTCCGCTTTTGCTACTTTAGCTTCGTTTTCATACGCTGCTTTAAGTTGATTCTGCTCAGCAATCATTTTGTCCTCAACCGCTTTTTCAAAAGAATCCGAGAAATCAATATTGGTAAGAACAACTGTAATTACATTTACAAAATACTCCTCACCAATCGCAGACTTGATGGATTCCTCCACGGCAGGTGACATTGCCGCCCGATTAGCAATGATATTCATAGCGGTAAAGGCGGAAAGAACAGACTTGGTTTTTTCAATAGCGATAGATTCAATTCTATTCTCAAGCAAATCAAGAGACCCATACTGTCTTGCAATATCAATAACCTTTTCACTCACAATCTGATACTGCAATGTCATTTGAATATCCATCGTCTGTGCATCACTCGAATATGCGGCGGTAAGAATATTCACATTCTGCACTTTTGCATCATAATATTGATAAGAATTGGTAATCCAAGAATCAAAGTGAGTCCCCGCAGTTCTAACTTCTTTTGCTTCCCCAAGATGTTTCACAACCGCAATTTCACCTGTATCTACTGTGTGAAAACTAAACGGCACAAAGCCAAATAGCAATGCAAATACAACTGCCAGTACAGTACAAATCCAACCTACGGCAGTATTATCATCGCTAAATCCTACCCCAGCACCGACAGCCAACGCAGATGCACCTGCAAAAAAGATAACGCCAAAAATAAATGCAATAACCATAACAATACCCTCTCTTTTAATTTAATATAAATCCTATGTTATCATTCACTACAAAATCCAAAAGAAGTGATGTTAAAATCTGTAATAACTTCTTTGGGATCTTGATTTGTTACATTACAAGTTGTACCACCGAAGAATATAATTCCATCAACAGTAAACAGCACTTCTTGATTAACTTTATCAAAATAAACAGCATAGGGTTTAGATTTTGTTACACCTATAATATTTAATTCCCCCTCACCTTTAGCCATTGTAATAGGAATAGCTGTTTCTGTAGAAGATAAAGCTTTTAGAATACCTTGTTTACTATACTTATTATTGTTTAAGTCAGTGTTACCATTACAAGGTAAATGAAATGTCATACTGATGTCAATATTTTTAACTCTCAAGATTTATCTCCTTCATTTATATCTAGCAATTTGCCGTTTGATTTTCTTAACTACACCTGCAGTTTCCGATGTTCCTCGACTTATGATTTTATTAAGTCTTATCTGTAAGTCTACTAATGATCTTTTCAACATTTCCTATATCTCCTATACAAGTTTTTGTTCCATGATTTTTTAGTAACTTGCTTTAATCAAGCAGGTGTACACAATATCCTCAGTAAGTGCGCTCTCAATAGGATTGATTCTAAAACCATGCTTGGAAAATGCTCTATCAACATTATTTGCCGCTAAAAAATGTTCAAGTTCTTTTCGTGTATACGAGCACGTAAATGTCACATCTCCATAAGGCGCACTCACAGTATACACGGCGTCAAGACTCTCTGAGATACTAAACTTAAATCCATTTTTCATAAGGATATTAGCGACAAGTCTTAACTCTGTATTCACCTGCACATGCAAACCATCTCGTGTATCCACCGATACGCCATAAATATGACTACCTATCCCAAAGCTATTATGCGAATTGTTCCTCTCTATATAGCCACAAAGCTGTGTAATCTTATCCATAAGTTCAACCGTTTGAAGTTCAGTCATGTGCGTTAAACCACCTCTCCACATATGCTTTTATGTCAGATTTTTCATAATCATTGGCAGGTTTTTTCATATAATCTTTATTGAAACGAGATGTACCTATATCTTCAAGACAAAATGCTATATCCTCCGATACAATCTGAAAAGTTTTGTCCTTGAAAACAAACTTATCCCCTACTTTCAAATTTGTATCCTTTAGGTTTGTAAGCCTTAACATAGGGCGGACAGCGTTACTGTCACGGACAAATACCCCGTAGTAATTGACGTAGCCGCTATAACCGACAAATGCTGCATGATCGGAATCGTAGCCAGGCGACCGTAGCCACCACCAGTTGTCGTATTCCCGTAACTCTTTTTGAAATAGCCCTACTTCCTCAACTGAAGGTAAAGTTGCTTCTACAATATCCAGTTTTACAGGTTCAGTCTTTGTAATCAGTTTTTCTACTGTCAGTTCCATTTTCATATCTCTATTTCAATTTTTGTATTCTTTTGCCTGTTCGATTGTACAGAAAAAGTGAAATCCAGCCGCGCATTCATCGTTGCTAAGGTCAAAGTCTTCAATTTCAACCTCGTCGCCGACAAGGTATGCCGTCTTTTTGTCGTAAAGTGAGATGCCGACTTTTTCGCCGCCGAATGTGCCGATAACGTCTACGATTTTTGCTTTGTTCGCCCTGCACTTTCCCGAAAAAGACCCTCGGACTTGTGCGTCTTTTGGAATTTCCGCAACTACAATCACATCACCGAGGCATTTCTTGTATACCCTTTCCGGCGGCTCGAATTTTCGTATTAGCGGCACATCGTCGCGACCTTTGCACGCCTTCGTTGCCGCATAGCGGACGTGCCAATCGCTATCTTCCAGCCAGCGCTCGATAATGTCGAGCGGGATGTCTGTTCTGCCAACACACGCATTCATTGCCGCATAGCGGACGTGCCAATCGCTATCTTCCAGCCAGCGCTCGATAATGTCGAGCGGGATGTCTGTTCTGCCAACACACGCATTCATTGCCGCTCTGCGGACGCGCCAATCACTATCTTTCAGCCCGCGCTCGATAATGTCGAGCGGGATGTCTGTTCTGCCAACACACGCACTCATTGCCGCATAGCGGACGTCACAATCTCCGTTGTTCATCAAACGCTTTATCACGTCAACGCTCAATTCTTGTCTCATCTTTTTTACACCTCCTATGTTATTGAATGGGGGCGTAGTTGTGCGGATAAACATCCAAAGGGCATATCTTTTTGCCGTATCCTAACACACAATACGCTTTTCTGTGAAAGCACCGCATCGCATCCCCATACTCCGCTACCGAAGCAAATGGACAATTCTCGCAATCATCTGGCTCGAAGTCATCTTTCACATTCACGTTGATGTTCAAATACGCCTTCTTCATTGATATTCCTCCACTATCTATTTGGCATTCTCCCGCCATCTGGGAATAGTTTACCAAAATAAAAAAGAAAAGTCAATAGTGTTTACTGACTTTTCTCAAAAAAATTATTTATATGTATGGATAATTATCTACTGTATATTGTTGCATTTCCAGAAGAACTATCCCATACTACTTCGCAATTAAGATTTTCTGCAACATAGCGTATAGGTAAAAACATACGATTTTGTCTTATCTGTGGTGTAACATCAATCTTCTTTTCTACTCCATCTACAACAATAGTTTTACTATTTGCTGTAAATTTAATTATATGCTCTTCAGAGGTTACTGTAGCAACATTACTTATATCCCACTCAACTGCTGCCCCAAGATATTCTGAAATAAATCTTATAGGTACATAAATTCTATTATTATGAATATATGGAGAAACCTCCAATTCAGTAGTATTATCAGTAAGGAATGTCCCATCATTCCAATCGATAAGCTTGCTATCTGCTTTTAGTTTTATAAATGTAGCCTTTTTCTTTATTGGGCATATTGTATCTGATATTGCAATGGCTTCTTGAATAGGTTCTCTAAAATCTATATAGAGAACACCTCTTTTACCAAAATTAGTTCCCCAAGAGTTAAGAACAATCCAATGGTCATCTTTTGTCCATCCGATAATTACCATACAGTGACGACCACGATCCTCACCTTTATTTGGGTATTTAACATACCCATACTGGTCACAAGAAAATCCTGTTGCCCCTTTTGTTTTATATGAACATACAACAGGCATTCCTTTTTCCAATGAGAGTTTTATTTCATCCGTCTCTCTGGGGTCTATCCAAGCATACCCCTCAATGCAAAAATCTTTTGCCTTCTCTACAAGTTTTGGATGAGTATTCTTAAAATCAGAAACAAGGTCAATAATCTGAGGAGCATCTTCTTGCTCACCAAAATCTCTTCTTAGAAAAGCACCCTCATGGTGTACTGTATATGCGGCATCGTCAAGATACATCCCCTTACCGCGATAAGCACCACCTCTGCCCATATCATTTCTTGTGCCATAGATGACAAATGGGTCAATATCAACCCACTTATGTGTTCTCTGATAAGTAAGTAACTTAACCGCACTTGCAAAAGCGTGTCCTACACACGCAGAAAAAGTATACTGATTGATTACGATGTCAATAGTCTCTGGAAGTTCAAGACAGAACGCCTCTTTATCGGACCTATCTTTCTGAGGTACAAATCTTGCCAAATCGTAATTACGTGGATCTGGATTTTCTCTCTTTAATGCACCGCCAAATATCTTTTCTTCAGACATAATGCATCCTCCTAAATAAATATTATGAAAATATTATTCTGAAATTTTCAATCTGAATATACAATATCAAAATAGCGGCTATAGTTTATTGTATAGCTGCTAAATGATTTTATTTCCGACGTTTCCTAATAATCTTAGGAATAATTAAATTTAATTCATCTTCAGTGGAAGTCACATTTTGAACGATCTCCATTACAATCGCACATTTCCTTGTTCTTTGTTCCGTTGCATCTTCCAACTTTCTTGAAGATATAGTCGGAGCACTTTCCTTCTTTTGCAAACAAGACGCCTTTTTCAAAATCTGTTAAGTATACCTTTTCTTCTACTTCGTCAAAATACTTACACAGATAATTGTTTTCCTTAACATATTTATTAAACCAATCGTCAACGAATTTCTTTACGTCAGATTTTTCATAGTCATTTGCATCTGTTGTTTTCCAATTTTTTCTAAATGGGTACGTTCCAATATCCGATAAGCAGAATGCGAGATTATCGGAAACAACCCTAAACTCTTTTCCGCCAAATTCAAATACATCTCCAATTTGTAGATTAGAAGATTTAATATTGATTTGCAAAACGGGACGAATAGCATTGCTGACATTGACAGTATTTCCATATAGTGAGATGAAACCATCACTGTGAACAGACGCGGCGGAATTAAAAAATTTGCCAGGCGACCGTAACCACCACCAACGAGCATACCTGCGGAGTTCACTAGGAAGTTTCTCTGCTTCCTCTGCGGATAAGAGAGTGGTGCCTACAATATCTAAATCAACATCCTCGGCAGTATACTTTTGAACTAACATAATTACACCATATCTTCTTTAATAATAGTGGAGCAAGAAACGGGACTCGAACCCGCACTTTCAGCTTGGAAGGCTAACGTGCTATCCATTGAACACTATTCCTGCAAATGGGCGGTTAACCTTACCGCAAGGACACATACTGGATTTTACGACAACGCAGACCATTACATTTGCTCATAACTGCCTTGGTCGGAATGGTGAGGCTTGAACTCACGACCTCATGATCCCAAATCATGCGCGCTCCCAAACTGCGCTACATCCCGTGGGTGGCTTACAACTTAGATTATCACACTTGGATTTGCTCTTACGCAACCATTACATTGTACATCTTTATAAGTACCAACCAAGCAGTTTTCAGTTGTCATTTTCATTACTGGTTCGGGCAGACCACGCGCTCCGAAATCGTTCAGGTGCTACCTGACCTCTGGTGAGATAGGGTGGACTCGAACCACCAAAAGAGCGCGCTACTCTCCGCCGTAATACCTCGGCTGCGTTTAACCATTTCGCCACTATCCCATATTAGGCAGGTGGTCGGACTCGAACCGACATTAAGGGCATTCAACAGCACTATCCCTTCACGCTGTAAAACTCTACCGTTGAGTTACACCCGCCATATAATAATGTATCACACAAATATTACCCAAGAGGAAACCACGCCCCATATCTACTTGCAAGTCCTCTTTCGAGATTCCTTGCCCCGCAAATACTCCCGACTGGCGATTGCTCGCATCAGGCAGACTCCACCATCCTCGACATATTGACTGATTTTCGCTTCCCCTTCTATTCGGATTGCTTATTCTATAAACCTCTTGGGTGATAATATTTGCACGGAACTTTTCAAGCCTGCGCAGGTGTCGTCTGTCGCATCCGTTGTCAACTGTTAGCCCAGACTTAGAGCAAATAATAATCCTACTAATCCGACCAGCCGTACTCGCACTACGCACTGGTTAGCGAATTTATGGGATATATCGTTTCACCCAAAGGCTTCGCCCTGCTAACTATTGTGGTCTATACCACATGGTGCTGAACCTCGGACTTGAACCGAGAACCTACTGATTTGTTAGCCAATGTTTAACCTTTCAGTTTTTCAAGTTGTCCTTGAATTTCATAATCTTTTGCATAAGAAATCAATACTTTCTGTCCATTCTTTGGAGGAACAAAACGAAGTTTCTTACTTATGGAACATTCAGAAATTGGTACTAAATAGCACTTATTATTCCAAATGGTTGCAAAATAATCTACTTCATCCGCAGTATATCTTCTTCGCAGATTAGATTGGGCATTACTACGGCAACTGCGACAAGAGAATTCAATGACTCCTTGCTCTACTTCTCGTGAAGTTTTACATTGTACTCGTATTAGCTTACCCTCTATATCTGCGATTAAATCATATCTGCAATTTTCTCCATAAGGAATACTACAATGATAACCTAATTCATAAAATGCTGTTAAGCATTTTATTTCGGTTAAATTACCTTTTTGTTTAGAATCTAACTCAATCATAGATATAAATTTAGCTAACAAATCAGTTGCACTACCAATTGTGCTAATCCAGCATATTGGTGAGTTTTTTGTTCCTCACCAGTGAAATATTAGTCCTTATTGCGGTTATTTAAGAGCGTCCTCGACTGGCTGATAACGCTCGGAATTGATGGTTTCGAGTAGGCACTCATACGGGTCAGTCTTTCCACTCATAACCATCTTGCAGATGTTCACAGAAAATCCGCTTACCAGAGCAACACCCATATCGTTTTCACGAACAGGGATAGTGCCTGTTCTGGAGTTCACGTTCCAGAATACGAGCCTTGGGAGCTTGTATCCAGCTTCTGCATATTTCCGCTCAATTACCTTGAACAGATTTTCATCGATTCTACAGCTACTATTGCTGCAAACCGCTCCATCAAACTCCATATCGGATATAATAAGCACGTTAGCAGGGATGTCCTCTTGTGACATTCTGTTCATGGTTGCGGTGCTCAAAATCAAGTTGAACACAGCTTCGATATTCGTGTTGGAGATTTCGCAGTGACTCATTGCAATAGAGATTTTACCGCGCAGAGTCTTCGCGTTGCTGAAATCTACAAGCTGCGGTCTCGAAGAAAACGTGATGTACTTATCCTTAAACTCGCCAGAGGAATGCTCGGCGAAATAAATAGCCAGAGAATTTGCTACATCAAGTGCAGAAACTCCTCCACCTACGCTACATGTCATAGAGCCAGAACCGTCGGCTACAACAATCGTGTTGCCGTTGCCTTGAACTGTATCGGGTAACGCCTTCCACATTGCCTCAAGAGTCGCGTCGTAATTACCTACACCCCAATAATGTGTATTTGACATGTATTTATGTACGATATCGTGAGGATAAAGAACAGAGGCGTTGATTTTCTTCTCTCCACTTTCAAGCTTGGACAGAAAATCTCTTCGTCTTTCCTCGTCATTTCTCAGAAACGCATCACTATAGATAAGGTTAGCGCGAGAGGGAACTGCTTCATACTTGATATCGCCCCACTGCTTTGCGGACATTTTTCTCTCTACGACATCGATGTACTCACGAAGGTCACTCAAGAGTTTGCGATAAACTCGCTCGCTCATACCGAGGTACTTCCTGATGATTTTCGCATATCGCTTTGTTTCGGTGGACGATGCGTTCACAGACGGAAGCCACTTCGCGAGTAATGAAATCGGCTTATTACTTCTCCAGCCAGAAAGATCGCACTTGAGCTGCAAATCAATATAGACGAGAACAACATGGCGAAGTTTTTCACTGTCGAGAAACTCCCACATATCGTCAAATCTGCCATACTCGGAGATAAGGGGCATTACGCGGGCGACAAACTCTGGTTCATAGTCGGCGACAAACTTCATAGCAGTTCTGAATAGCCTGCGCTCTCCGAGTCCGCCGCGCACGTCTCGTGCAAAGAAAAGCCACTTCATAGCGAGGATTTTATTCTCAAAATACGCCTTCTTGAATCGCTCGATAATTTCATCTTCTGAAGCAGAGCGCAGGGATGCGACAGCGAAGTTGATGTCGAGCAGACTCTTGCCAGTCGTGCGATATCCAACTGCACCGTTTTCCGTGACGGACTTGTTGAAGTCCTCGTGCAGTTCGTTCTGCATTGCGTTAATGAAGCTCATTTGGTAATAACCCCTTTCTTCTGTATGTTTCCCCAAGACACATAATGGAATCGAACCATTTTCATACCAAATTATTTTAAGTTTGCTGTAAGTGTCTTACGGGGTTTGTTTTCCAAGGCACAAATTAAATCAAAATCCCACATTTTGTTTTTAGATTGCTGTTCGTGCCTTTCTATATGTATAACCTCAAGGCGCCAAAAAGTAATCAGATTAACAGTCTGAGCTTTGATGATTGCTGTATGCGCCTTTTTGTAATACACGAATGGTCGGCATGGTTGGATTTGAACCAACAATGTTTCTAATGTCACGGTTTTACAGACCGCTTGCTTCAGCCATTTGCATACCTACCGATAAAAGCGGATGGCGGGACTTGAACCCGCAACACAAATTCCTCTAACCAATTGAGTTACATCCGCATCTTATGCGCAGAACAGTAGCTACTCTATCCCCGATATCTGAGATGACATCTGTCGTTTCTGCGCAAGCCGTCTGGAATAGCTAAGTCACCAGACAATAACCCTTTTAGCTGTTGGTCTTTGTGCGGTTACTAATTTCTTTTTTGTACGAGCTGTCATAAGTACACCACCAAGGAAATGACAGTTTGTTGGGAATAGTCCATCACCCAACTATAGATCTCAAAACATACATCCTTCGGCAATCTTCGGTTCGACTATGTGTAAGATTTGCAGAGTCACATAGAAGTAGCGTCTTCTTACAGGCAACACGCTCATCCTCTATAAGCCCACGCACAGAGTTGCACCGTGCCATCCGCGAAACGTCGCGAACTGATAATCCTCATATGGGCAGATATGATTAGGAAATAAATGCCTAATCATTTTGTGTCTGTGTGGTCGGGTAGGCAAAGACTCGAACTTGCGTTTACCTTGTTAGGGCTTCCGGTTTATAAGACCGGGGCTCTTACCAACTGAGCTACTACCCGATGTATCTGGTTTACGCCAGCGGTTGCTGACCAGACTTTTCTCAACAAGTTTATGCTTGTCGTCCGCTTACACCTTTTACTTTTCCACGAGGTGTCCCCGCTTTCAGTTTATTTATTCACGGTTCCGTTCCGTGACGCCATGGTATCATTGACGATTATCAGTATACAACAATTATTCTGAAATGTCAATAGAGTTTTTCAGATTTTCTTGAATATTTTCTCCATCGTCATCGAAATCCATACATATGCCTACACGCCTCATTACCTCGTCTGGGTTTTTGAGCATCTTTTCCTTTGCTATTCTGGCATATCCGTTAGATAAGAGATTTAACCACTTACCATCCAATGACCTCAATATCTCTTCTTGCTTACGTTTCCTATACCTTGGCTTCGTTTGTCTATATAGGAAGAAGTAGTCCCACATTGCTTGTAGAACAACATAACAACCTAACTGGTAATATCCATCTGGCGACTCAATTATTTCTTTATTGTTATTATTTATCTCCGTCTTTTCCATCTGCAATCAACCTATCTTTATATTCTCTCATGCCGACTGCACCGTAGAGTTCGTATATGCAAAACCAGTTAACGTCTGGATACTTCTTAGTAAGACATCTGATTTCTTCCATAATACCTGATTCATTGGACATGTGTCAGCACCTCATATTTTTAATTTCAATTACAGTATACACTATATGAGGTAAAAAGTCAATAGAGATTTATGAAAATATTATTTTGTAATTGTATCGCCCTTGGTAGTAGCTTCAGACACAACGTGTTCTGGAAACTTCTGCGTTAACATCTCACTTACAGATGGAAATTGTTCGAGAGAAACCGTATCGTCAATTCTTACAGCGAGTTTTTCATAAGGCTTCTTCTGGCTCATATTTCCAATAAGTTCACACGCCTTATTTATGTACCACTGTGCTTTGAAAATGTCTTCATTACCATTTTTTCTGTTATGACGCCAGATATACTTGAATGCATTGCACACACAAAAGTCGATTGCAGCATTTGCACCCTGCGTCTGAATCATAGCATCAATACACTCAATGCCGCCCTCTGTATAATGCTGCGGTCTATTTACGTTATCGTACATGAAAATCACCTCTGAATTTTTATTTCAAAAATATTATTCTGAGAATAGTCTACCAAGAGAAAAGAGAAAAGTCAATAGAGTTTACTGACTTTTCTCAAAAAATTATTCACCAGAAAGAAGTTTTGCGATGTTATGGATAAGGGAGTCTAGATACTTGAGGTCATCAACATGCTCTTCCCAATACTTCTTATCGTTAACAATTCCGAAAATTCCTAAAACATTCAGGTCGGCAGTAAGCTGATCTGTCTCAATGTCACCAAGCTCGTTTATCTTTATTGCGGCTCTATGGATAAGTGTCTCAAGATATGGAACATCTTTCCTATGCTTCTCCCAATAATCTGGACTTTGGACAATACCATATTTAACTAATACAGAAATATCTTCCTTAAAGGTATCTCTATACGCGTTATAAATATTTATAGAATGTTGGTATCTCCTATCAACGACCTTCTCGACTTCCTCTTGGCTTTTATTGATTACGGAAGCGGGCTTCTCAAATTGAGTAAGTATAATTTTTGTAACTTCTCGAATATCAGTACTTGTTTTTATTTTGTTTAATAGCCCATAAGAAGAAAGTTCTTTTATGAAATAAGTTACTTGCAAATCAGCATCATCAATAGATACCTTATTTTTATGCGCTAAATCAATCAAGCCCTTTTTACGACTCGAATGTGTCCACTGTGCAAGTCCGTATCCGATGGAGTCTACAGCGAACAGGGTATACTCGCCACTATTTACCTTTGCCGTATACTCCTCGTCTGTCCAACCAAGCCTCCTATTCCCAGAGTTTTGAAGATTGTTTGTCTTATTATTACTTTCTGCATAGGTATTCCCCATTATGCCTGCAGTCGCCTCTTGTGTGAAACCTTTTTTAATAAACAGGTCCCATATATCCCTCTCCGTTGACATTAAGTTTTCTCCTTTCTTGGTCTGCCTCGCTTTTTAGCGGGAACAATTGTTTCAGAAATATTATTCTGAGAATTATTATTTTCACCGAACATATCTGGCTTGTTCAGATGTTTGTCCGTAATCTTTTTAGTGGGAATAGTTTGTTCTAAATTATTATTCTGAAAATCTTGTTCTGGAACTTCCCGTCCAGCAATTCTTTTCAGAAAACATTTCCAGCTACATACATATCCGCCACCAGCAACATAGCAAGTATCCTCTGTTACCTTATACTCCTTACCACATATTGGGCAAGTTAATTTTTCACCAAGGATAAGTTTATCGTTAAATGATTTTCTCATCTGCCAGTAGAGCCAAACCCACCATTACGCTCATCAGTGGAGTCATCGTCATCTGTGGTATAATATTTTGAAATTATTCCTTGACAGATAGCGTCGCCTTTCTTGACATCAATCGGTTTCTCGGTGCCGAGCTTAACCCAGATATGTCCTTCGTTATCGCTGTTAATGTAGTCGGCATCAATAATCCCGCAGGTGTTAGCGAGATAAGTGCCATACTTAAAACCAAGTCCAGAACGCGGAACAATCATCAGGAACTTATCATCATCAAGCGATACATTTATTCCAGTAGGAATCTTAATAAACTCCCCAGGCTCCAGATGAAAATCAGTTACTGAATAAATATCATATCCAGCACTTCCTTTTGTAGCACGATGGGGGAGTTTGATATCCTCGTATGCAATATAGTCATTAACACCGTCTGTAAGATACTGACTCTTACTTATCTTTCCAAAAAACATCCTAATACCTCTTTCTAATTATTTTGAAAATATTATTCTGAAATTCGTAATATCAATCCTCTGCATCAGGAGCAAACACTTTAGGCGGATCAACATCTACTCGAAAAGAAATTGTATTGTAATATCCCTCGAAACACCTATCGCTGCAAAACTCCCTATTATCATATGCGTGATATTCTTGCGTTACGTGACTTCTTCTTTTACACCTATAACAAATAAATGTCATTGAATACACCTCTTATTATTTTTTCTATAAAATTATTGTTGTGAAATTATTTTTCTGAAATTGTCTTTTTCTTACGAGTTGACTTTTTCTTCCCTGTCGGCTGCTCTGTCTCTTTTAGATTAACCTTAGCTTCTTGTGCTTCAGTTTTTTTCTCCACAGCATTGACTTCGCTACGCCCCTCTATTGGTGCTTCTTGTGTATTTACAGTTGTATTTTCTTTAGGCTTCTCTGCTTCAACTGCGGTCTCCGTGACTTGTTTAACTACAGGCGGTCTATATGTAATAGCGGTCTTCTTGCAGTGCTCAGAACAATATACACTGCAGAAAATCCCATTCAATCTATATAGGGCTCTGTCTGCAGAAACCTCTTTACCACATAAG
>Ga0310695_10005057_pt1 | contig 23391 bp, 17 predicted proteins | sample RumenRJG_04DNA_FD_203882 | JGI IMG/M metagenome (GOLD analysis project Ga0310695, IMG submission 203882) | Bovine rumen microbial communities from Lethbridge, Alberta, Canada - RJG_04 (v2) (version 2) | ecosystem: Host-associated > Mammals > Digestive system > Stomach > Rumen | place: Canada...
CGCCCAAAAGAGAAAGAGGTACAAAATGAATTTTAGAAGAACTATTGCATTACTTTCAGCAGGAATCATGGCTGCAGGCATTATGGCTGGCACAGGCATCACATCAATGGCAGCAGAGACGATCACAGATGCGCAGGCGAAAGAGATCGCTCTCGCGGATGCAGGTCTTACGGCAGATCAGGTCACATTCGACCGCATCGAGATGGGAACCGAGCAGGGCGCTTCTGTATATGAGATCGAGTTCAAGACCGGATCTATGGAATATGATTACGACGTAGCCATTGCAGACGGTGAGATCGTTGAGGAGAGCTGGGAGATCAGACATCCTTCCGCAAGCGGAAACCAGATCAGTGAGGCAGAAGCAAAGAGCATCGCAGTCAAGGATGCAGGCGCCTCCGAGGCAGATGTGACTTTCATCAAAACAGAGAACGGCGACGAAGATGGCGTCCCCGTATATGAGATAGAGTTTGAGGACCAGAGCACAAAGTTCGATTATGATGTAGCTAAGGCAGGCGGAGATATCCTGCACGCATCCAGAAAAGTAAAGGTTCCGGCTTGTGTCGCAGCACAGAGGGCTTCTGCAGACGCGAACACCGGCAAGACCGGCGAGGAAGCAGCTATTGAGGCAGCGCTGAATCACGCAGGACTTACAGAGAGTGATGTATCCGGCCTCTACTGCCACAAGGATTATGACGACGGCCGCGAGGTCTATGAGGTCGAGTTCCGCGTCGGACGCTATGAATACAGCTATGACATCGACGTCAATAACTACAGCGTCCTTGAATGGGATAAGGACTATGATGACTGAGTGCTTCCGGTGTCAGGCACGCTTTTATAAATGTATCATCGGCAAAAAGAAAGGGGTGTCGCAAATGCGGCGCCCCTTTAATAATTATCCATCCAGCTCAGAGAACTTGTCGCTGAACAGCGCCCTGATCCTGTCGAACTGCTCCTGCGTCGGCTTCTGCGCCCGTTGCTTTCTCAGACGCTCAGCTTTTTTCGGAATTTCCAAACTTGTACTTCATAGGGCCTGAGGGTTCCCGCCTCGGCCGTCTTTCCTGCTTTCATCTCTTCTTCGGAGATATAATTATCCAGGATCAGTTTCGCTTTCTTGTAATTAAACCCTCGCGGCATGCGGTAGGAATGATCATGGGCGGCAAACGAACACACCACCAGGATCCTCTCCTCCAAGCCTCTGCCCTGATCGGTATACATTCGCTCGTACATATATATCTTGCTGCTCAGCGGATAATACTCCCTGTACGTTCCATGCAGCAGCGTCCTGCTCCTCTTTCTCAGAGCAAGACATCTCTTGTAAAAGTTCAGGATACTCAGCGGGTCCTGCTCCTCCGTCTGCGCATTGATGAAGGTGTAGTTGGGGTTGACATAGAACCAGGGCTTGCCCGTGGTAAAGCCGGCATTCGGGCCGTTCGTCCACTGCACCGGCGTCCTCGCCGAATCCCTCGTGGAGACATGGATGCGGGCCAGTCTGCGCTCGACAGATTCCCACAAAAAGAACGTGTTGTAGGCATTCTTTGCCGCCACATCGAGATATTTGTCGATGGAACTGAGCGCAATATTCGTCATTCCCAGTTCCTGTCCCTGATACAGGAACGGCGTCCCTCTTTGCAAAATATAGCACGCCGCCAGCATCGAACCCGAGGCTTTCCAGTACTGAATACTCCCGTAGCGGTTCACTACGCGCGGGTGGTCATGGTTCTCCAGATACAGAGCGAACCACGCTCTGCCCTGCAGCCCGTACTGCCACTTCCCGAATGCGCGCTTTAATTTGCGGAGCCGGAATCCGTGATACACGTACTCCGTCATAAAGCAGTCTGCAAGAATGGTGTCGAACTGGATCAGCATATCCAGCACACGATGGCGGCCACCTATATAGGTGAGGGCGGTCTTAACGGAGGTAAAAGGCGCCTCTCCGATCTGCACGGCACCGTACTCCAGCGCCACATCTCTGAATTCCTGCAGGTATTGATAGAGATTAGGGCCGTCCTTGTAAAAGGGCAGACCGTTGATCGCCGGCACGAAGGACCAGCCGTTGGGCAGTTCCGGTACTTTCGAAATGAAATTGATAACGTCCTCTCTGAAACCGTCCACGCCCAGGTCCAGCCAAAAGCGCATGATGTTCTTGACCTCTTCACGGACTTTCGGATTGTCCATGTTGAGATCGGGCTGTTTTTTGGCAAAAACGTGCAGATAGTACTGTCCTCTCTGCTCGTTATACTCCCAGGCAAGGCCTTCGAACTGGCTGTACCAGTTGTTGGGCGGAAGTTTGGTCTCCCCTTTGAAGTGCGGGTCACGCCAGATGTAGTAATCGCTGTAAGGATTGTCCTTGCCCTTGCAGCTCTCGATAAACCATGGGTGCTCATCGGACGTGTGGTTGATCACCAGATCGAGCAGGACTTTGAGGCCGAGTTCGTGGGCGCGGTCCAGCACCTTCTTAAACTGCTCCAGAGTGCCGTAGTCCGGATGGATGTCCTTGTAATTCGAAATGTCATAGCCGTAATCCGCGTTGGGCGAAGGATAGATCGGACTGAACCAGATTCCGTCCACGCCGAGCGACTTGATGTACTCCAGTTTGTCGTAGACACCGTACAGGTCGCCGATCCCATCCCCGTTTCCGTCGCAGAAACTCCGGATCCATATCTGGTAAAAAGACATCTTTCGGAAATCAATTTGCTTTTTATTTGATTCCTTCGATTCCTTCGATTTCTCCGCTTTCTTCATTGCCCGCTGTCATCCTCCGTCCACAGGTCTTCGAAGATATCATTCCACATAAGCTTAGCAGCTTCCGAGGTCACTTTGGCTCCTTCTGCCACTGCGACCGCTCTGCCGTGCAGCTCCCTGAGGATGTCATTTGTCTTTCTCTGGAACAGATCATGCCCTTCCATCGTAATTCTGCGGAGTTTGTCCTGCTCTTCCATGGTCTTCGCCGTAAACTTGACCATCATATCCGTCGCCTGTTTTCTGTGGTGCGGCAGCGCGCCGATCTTGTTCCTGGCAAGTATGTACTGATACCGCTCATAGGCTCTGTTGACGCATTCCTGCCAGGACAGATAGATCTCGTCCATGGCATGCTGGCCGACATCGTGGACATGGTCGAGATCCTTGCACAATCTCGCAAGAAGATCTGCCATCTCCTTTGCCGACTCGCCGATAATAAAGCCGTTCCGGTCGTCCGTGATCCCTTCCGCGGCGCAGGAATCCCTGATCAGAACGCTGGCAAGCCCGCATGCCGCAGCTTCACGGACCACAAGGCCGTTCGTGTCGAATGTACTCGGGAACAGGAACAGATCTGCCCGTGTATTCCACGCGCGCAGCTCATCGCGGTCATAGATCGGCCCGGTGAAGAACACTTTGCCGCCGCCTGCCTCATTCATGAGGCCGTAGTCGACCGCCATTTTTTCAAGCGCTTCCTTGTCAGGTCCTTTCCCGATCAGCACCATCCGAAAGTCCTGCCCGCTGTCTGCCAGGATCTTCAGTGCCTCCATGATCATGGGCAGATTCTTGTAATTGATCAGCCTTCCGACATACAGAAAGACCGGGACACCCTCCGGCAGATCATACGCCGACGTCACTTCCGCGACTTTCTCAGCGTCCACTCTTCCTTTGGCAAAGTCCACGCCGTTGTTCATCACGCGGTAATCGCCCTGAAAACCAAGGGCTTTCAGGGACTTGCCCGCGCCGTCGCTCACGACCCATATATCATCGCAGGCTTCAATATTGCCCACCATCGCTTTTATGGTTTCCTCTGCGATCAAGTTTATTTTGGCGGCTCTGCGTATATCGATATCATATTTCGTGTGATATGTGAATATAATGGGGGCCCCGGTCATCTCCCGCACCAGGCGTGCCGCGATCGTCGCCGTGGCAGGGCAGTGCGAGTGGATGATGTCGGGCGCAAAAGCGGCCAGTGCTGAGATCTCTTTGCCAACCAGCGGATTTCCCGTGCGGTATCCGTTTGCCAGTGCTTCCGTATCAATGCTGGGATAAGCGATGACCTGATAGGGATAATTGTCATACTGGCCCTCGGGATATCTGGGCGCCCCGACCTCGACTTTTGAGCCGCAGTCCTGCATCAAATGCTGTGCATAATTCATTACCACGTTGACCACCCCGTCAATGACGGGCGGGAACGATTCACTCAAGAGACAGACTTTCATGTTAAATTCTCCTGTAATTACTGAAATCTCTCGTCAATCACTCTCTTCGATTTCTTCTCGCTTCTGGGCAGGAATCCGAGTTCTACCACATAGACGATCGGTGTGAAGCCGATCTTGCTCTTCACGGCCGCTGCCACTTTCTGCTGCAGCAGCTTGAAGTCATTGCTGCCGCTCGCTTCCACATATATACGCATGCTGTCCTTGCCGTCCAGATGAGAGATACGGATCTGGTACTCGCTGGACAGTTCGGGGAATGTTCCCAGGATCTCTTCGATCTGTTTGGGGAATACATTGACGCCCTTGATCTTCATCATGTCGTCACTTCTTCCGGTGATCGCGTCGATGCGGGGGAATTTGCTGCCGCAGGGGCACTCGCCGGGAATGATCCTGGACAGGTCGTGTGTGCGGAAACGAATGAGCGGAGCGCCTTCCTTGACCAGTGTCGTGATGACGATCTCTCCCCACTCTCCGTCGGGCACGTTTTCGCCGGTTGCCGGGTCAATGATCTCCAAATACAGATAGTCATCCCAATAGTGCATGCCTGTGTCGTACTTGCAGTTGATGCCGATACCGGGACCGTAGATCTCTGTCAGGCCGTAAATGTCGTAGAGTTCGATGCCGAGCTCTTCCGAGATCCGCTTGCGCATCTTCTCGCCCCATCTCTCGGAACCGATCACGCCCTTCCTGAGGTGGATCTTGTCCGCGATCCCGCGCTTCTCGATCTCCTCCGCCAGAAGGAGCGCATAGGATGACGTCGCGCACAGAACAGTGGACTTCAGGTCCATCATCATCTGCAGCTGTTTGTTCGTATTTCCGGGTCCCATGGGAATGGCCATCGCGCCGAGCTTCTCGCAGCCGTTCTGGAAACCGATGCCGGCTGTCCACAGCCCGTATCCGGGCGTGATGTGGATCCTGTCTTTGTTTGTGATCCCCGCAAACTCATAGCAGCGCTTGAACATCTCGCCCCAGTCATCTACGTCTTTGGCGGTATAGGGAATGATCACGGGCATTCCGGTCGTGCCGGAGGAAGAGTGGATGCGGACGATCTCCTCTTCTTTGCATGCCATCAGTCCCAGAGGATACGCTTCGCGCAGATCCTCTTTCTCACAAAAAGGCAGCTTCTGAAAGTCTTCAACTCTGCTGATATGATCAATACCCGCCTCTTTGAGGCGTTTGCCGTAAAAGGTGTCCGCCTCGATCACTCTGTTTATCTGACGATTTACCAGTGCAAGCTGATTTTCATTGATTTGCATGGTTCATTTCTCCTTTCATCCTGCGCCTGCGCGCTGTTCCCCGCTTCATTTTTTCCGGCTCCATGCCAGGGCTTTCTGATTGAGCGCGAGGAATTTCTCCGAAACTCTTTCTCTTACGGCTTTCTCCAGGTCGTCTTCCGTAAGCCCCAGCTCGCCGCTCCTCAGGGCTGCGCCCAGAAGGACCACATTCAGTACTTTGGCAGAGCCCAGGTCTCTTGCGGCCTCATCCGCGTCCACGATCGTCAGACGCTCCACATTCGCTTTCAAATACTCGATCATCTGTCCCGCATCGTACGAGGACTGCCCGATCATGGCGCTCACCGGCATGACCGGACTGCTGCTGACGACCACTGCGCCCCCTTTCTTCAAGAAGGGGAGCTGACGCACCGTCTCACCGGGTTCAAAGCCGATGATCAAGTCGACTTCTCCCTTTCCGATCAGCGGAGAATGGGTGCCCTCGCCCAGCCTCAGGTGGCTGAAAACACTGCCGCCGCGCTGTGCCATGCCGATGGTCTCTGCGGTCTTGATAGGAATATTCCTGTCCATGGCCGCTGTGGCGATCAGCCGGGATGCCAAAATAGTGCCCTGTCCGCCAACTCCGCACAAAATAATGTTCTTACTCATTCCGGCCTCCCTTCCGCCGTGTCATTTCTGGCACCTCCCGAAATCGCCTTCACCGGGCAGATCTGCTCGCAGAGCGTGCATCCTGTACACATGGACGAATCGATCATCGCTTTCTTTCCGTCCTTGTCCAGGATGAGTGCCGGGCATCCCAGTTCGCGGATACATTTGCCGCAGGCAATGCACTTGTCGGGATCTACATGAGAGCGTCCCTTCGGTTTGGAGATCGCAATGCAGGGCGAACGGAAAATGATCGCTTTCACGCCGGGCTCAGCCGCAACGCGCTTTACAGTCTCCACCGCGCTGTCATAGTCCAAGGGGTCCGCCGTCTCAACAACAGTGAGGCCGATGGCGCGCAGCACTTTCTCAATGTTCACCTTCTCGACAATCTGTCCCATCACGGTCCGGCCCGTGCCGGGATGCGGCTGGTGGCCGGTCATGGCTGTCGTGGAGTTGTCCAGAACGATCAGTGTCATGTCTGCCTGATTATAGAAAGCATTGATCGTGCCCGTAATTCCGGAAGCAAAGAAGGTGGAGTCACCCACAAAGGCAAAGCACTTTGTATCCGGCTCTATGTGGCCCACGCCCTGTGCAATGCCGATGCCTGCGCCCATACACAGGCAGGTGTCACACATGTCTAACGGCGCCGCATTTCCGAGCGTATAGCAGCCGATATCGCCGCAGTAGATGGTCTTTTGACCCCGCATTGCCACCTTGACGGCATAGAAAGAGGCTCTGTGAGGACATCCCGCGCACAATACGGGAGGCCTGACGGGCAGTGCGGGCGGCTGGGGCAGTTCCGCTTGTGCCGGAGCCTGCTGCTCTGCGGCATTCTCCGGTGTGTCACAGGACGCTGTGCCGGCGGCAGTACCCAAAAACCCGGTCAGCGCTTTATCCACGATCTCCATGGAGTTCTCCCCGGAGGGCGGAATGTCGCCGGTCAGTTTGCCCCGGATCCTGACGCTGCATCCGTACTTGCCGCACACATAAGTGAGCGCGCGCTCGATCACGGGATCCAGTTCTTCGATGCAGAGCACTTCGTCCAGGCCGTCCAGAAACTCCAGCGCCAGCTTCTCCGGGAAGGGAAAAGGCGTCGCCACTCTCATGACCCGGGCATTTCTCCCGTGCAGGGAATCCAGCGTGTACATGAAATTTACACCCTGCGTCGCGATGCCTTTGCGGCACGACTTGTCATCGGTTTCCGGTATGATCCTGTTCCGATGATAGCCGGACAGAATATCCTTGAGCTCCGCGTTTCTCTTCTCGATCAGCGCGTGGTTCTTCACGGACAGTCTCGGAAAGATGACCCACCGCGACGGGTCCTTCACAAAGCCTTCCGGTCTGTTGACATAGTATTCCTCCGGATCCTTCACTTCGAGCGCCTCATAGCCGTGGTCGACGCGGGTCGTCGCGCGGAAAAAGACCGGCGTCTTATATTTTTCTGAGAAATCGAAGGCTTCCTGGATCATTTCATAGGCTTCCGCCACAGATGCGGGGTCAAAGACCGGCACTTTGGAGAACATTCCGAATGTGCGGGTATCCTGCTCCGTCTGCGAGGAGATCGGACCGGGATCGTCTGCCACAAGCACGACCATGCCCCCCTTGACGCCGATATATTCCAGACTCATCAGGGGATCCGAAGCCACATTCAGGCCGACCTGTTTCATGGTCACCAGTGCGCGGGCACCCGCATAGGCTGCACCTGCTGCCACTTCCATACCGGCTTTTTCATTGATCGACCACTCCACATACACATTGCCGGTATTTCGCTTCGCGATCGTCTCCAGCACCTCTGTCGAAGGCGTCCCCGGATATCCGGAGACCAGATTGACGCCCGCCGCAAGTGCTCCGAGCGCGATCGCCTCATTTCCCATCAAAAACTCTTTGTGCATTTTAAGGTTCCTCTTCTCATTCCCTTATTTAAAAGGATTTTTGCATAATCACATACCAATTTATCACATTGACGTGCGGAATACAATTCAATCGAGTATCGTACAAAGAAAAGGGGACGTTCCCGGCACTTCTTCAGTGTCAAAAACGTCCCCTTTTCCGCTATCAAGGAGTCACATATTATGTATAGACCTATCCTGCAGAGAATCCCCCTCCCTGCCTGAAGGTCACACAATCCGATTCCATCGGTATAATCTATTATACACCAAAATCTATAGTTTTGGCATATTATTTGAATATATCTTTATATCGGCTTACCTCTTGACGCGCGCTCCTGCGCCGCCCATGATGCCTTCGACTTCATCAACGGTAGCCATGGATGTATCGCCGGGTGTTGTCATAGCAAGTGCGCCGTGAGCTGCACCATAGTTGACAGCCTTCTCGGGATCGCCGGTGGTCATCAGGCCGTATACAAGGCCGGAAGCGAAGGAATCGCCGCCGCCTACGCGGTCCATGATCTCCAGTCCGTTGTATTCCTTGGACATGTAGATCTCGCCGCCTGCCCAGCACATAGCCTTCCAGTCATTCACGGTAGCGGTCTTAACGGTACGAAGTGTCGTAGCAACTGCCTTGAAGTTGGGATAGGTCTTGGCCGCCTCGCCGATCATCTTCTTGTAGCCATCGATGTTGAGCTCCTTGAGGTTCTCGTCGTTGCCTTCGATCGCAAAGCCCAGGCATGCGGTGAAGTCTTCCTCGTTGCCGATCATGACGTCGACATACTTGGCAACTTCCTTGTTGACTTCCTGTGCCTTCTTAAGGCCGCCGATCGCGCTCCACATGGAAGGACGATAGTTCAGGTCGTAGGAAATGAAGGTGCCGTACTTCTTGGCGGTCTTGCATGCTGCGATGACGGTCTCGCATGCCTGCTCGGAAAGAGCTGCATAGATACCGCCGGTGTGCAGCCAGCGAACGCCGAGTGTGCCGAAGATGTACTCGAAATCGAAGTCTTCAGGAGTCGCCTGGGAGATCGCTGTGTTCGCTCTGTCGGAGCAGCCCATCGCGCCGCGGATGCCGAAGCCTCTCTCTGTAAAGTTCAGGCCGTTCCTGCAGATCCTGCCGATACCGTCGGTCTTCTTCCAGTAGATCAGGTCTGTGCCTACGCCGCCCTGCTCGATGAAGTCCTTCATCAGCTTGCCGACTTCGTTGTCAGCAAAAGCAGTGATCACAGCGGTGTTCATGCCGAAGCATTTGTGCAGGCCGCGGATGACGTTGTACTCTCCGCCGCCTTCCCATGCGCGGAAAGAGCGTGCTGTGCGGATGCGTCCCTCGCCGGGATCCAGGCGCAGCATGACTTCGCCAAGGCTGACCGCATCATATTTATATGTTCCCTCAGGTTTAAGCTCCAGTTTCATAAATCTATCCCTCCTTAATACGGCCGTTTTCTCAGCCGCGAACCTCTTTTACGATTGCTGCTGCTTCTGCTACCAGTGCCTTGATCTCGTCAAACTTGCCTTCGTTCACAAGCTTCTTCGGGACCATCCAGCTGCCGCCGCAGGCTACGATCCTGTCATATGCGAGATACTCTCTGACATTGTTCGCATTGATGCCGCCGGTGGGCATGAAGCTGAGGTTCACATAGGGAGCTGCGACTGCCTTGATCATCTTGAGGCCGCCTGCAGGCTCTGCGGGGAAGAATTTAACAAAATCCAGGCCCAGGGACTGAGCGAGTTCCATCTCGCTGGGGGTCTGCGTGCCGGGTGTTACGGGAATGCCTCTGTCGATGCAGTATTTAACAACTACGGGGTTGAGTCCGGGGCTGACGATAAACTTAGCGCCTGCCGCCACTGCGCGGTCCACCTGCTCCGTGGTCAGAACAGTGCCTGCGCCGACGAGCATATCGGGATATTTCTCAGTCATGTTCTTGATCACATCTGCTGCCGCAGCGGTGCGGAAAGTAACCTCTGCGCAGGGAAGTCCGCCTTCTGTCAGTGCCTGAGCCAGAGGGGCTGCATCTTTTGCATCATCAAGCACCACTACCGGTACGATTCCAATTTTTCTGAACTGGTCTTTAAAATCTTTCATTTGTGCATATTCTCCTTTGTGCATATTCTCCGTTTCATTCAGCTGTCGTTCCAAATTAGTTTTATTCTATCGTGCATGGTTCAATAAGTATATAGACGATATCTTTTTTTTTATGGACAACTCCGCATTTTTACGGCTGTTTTCCGTTTACTGGTTTTTCTGAGGAATGAAAATATACATATGCTGGATTCTGTAACTGATAAAAAACAGGACCGTGTCCACGAGGACTTTCACGACGACTTCGGGCACTGCAGGAAGCATCGTGCTTCCCAGCGTCGTAAAAGCCGCGCTCAGGATCGTCTGCACGATCGCGAGGACCAGATATTTGAATCCTGATGTTCTCTTCTTCTCTTCGCTTTCAAAGACGACCTTATAGTTCACGGCATAATTGTAAGACCCGGACAGAATTCGGGCCAGTACTGTCGCTGCCGCGATATAGGCGGCAAATTTCCCTTTGAACAGGCGGCAGAACACCGCGAAGAGCAGCAGGTCGATCAGGCACGACGAGGCTGACGCAAGCACATACTTCATGAATCGGCGGATGAGGATCCTGTATATTTTGGCAGAATCCGTCCACGAATTGAAATGTGTCTGGTGGTGATCCTCTGAGTCATAGATCGTCCGGATCGGCACTTCCATGACAGGATATTTCCCTGCGCTCTCGAGCAGCATCTGCATCTCGAACTCGAACCGCTCCCCGGATACGTCGAGGAGTTCTCTCATGAACTCCCGGGGAATGCCTCTGAGCCCTGTCTGCGTGTCGGTCACATGAATTCCGGAGACGTAAGAAAACACCTGCTCCGTGATCTTGTTCCCCATCCGGCTTTTCCAGGGAACTCCCTCCATATCGAAGGTCCTGACACCGAGGACGAGCTTGTCCGGGTTTTCCTCAAGCGCCTCCATAATCCTGGCGATGCACTCCGGCGAGTGCTGTCCGTCAGAATCTGCCGTCACGCAGCCGATCGCATCAGGCTCATGCTCCAGCACATGCTCAAAAGCCGTCTTGAGCGCGCGTCCTTTCCCGCGGTTCACGTCGTGGCGGAGCAGCGCTCCGCCCGTTGTTTTCAAATAGTTTTCTGCTTCTGTAAAAATACTGCTGTACTTTTCACCGCTTCCGTCATCGACGATGACGACCGGTCCGAGCCTGCTCTCAGACAGCTCCGCGAGCAGCTCGAGCAGTCTCTCGTCCGGCTCATAAGCCGGAATAATAATAGGGATCATGCCTCAATATACCTCTTCAGTTCCGTATAGATCTTGTCCTCATCAGGCGGACATCCCATGATGCATACATCGAAATCTTTCGTACATTTTCCGACGCCCAGACGTCCCTTTTTGCCCTGCATGCCCTGGCCTATGCCGATCGGTTCCGTGAGCTTTTCCAAAAGCCCCTCTTCGCGGAGCCTGTAGAGAGCTCCCACAAGACCGGCATAACAGGCGCTGCAGGAATCCACTTCGGTAACGGCATAGGCGACTTCCAGAAGCTTCCTCTCCCTGGGAAGATCCTCCTCCATCTCTTTGCCGCTGTAGCCGCCGAATCCGCCGAGACTCACGACCTGCGCCGAATCGAGATCCGCTGTCCCCACGCCCAGCTTTTCTGCCATCCTGACATAAGGGACATCGTCCGGGGTGTAATGCATCAGATAGCAGGCATAACTGTCGACCAGCACCGGGTCCAGAGCCGCCATCACGCAGTTGCGCACGACCGGATTGCCACCCTCTTCAAAATCCAGATCGCCGCAGATATGGTCGATCACGATGAAATCCTGGCGGATCCCCTTCTGCAGATGGGCGATCGGTTTATGCAGTCCCATCCGGTGGAAACGAGACTTCTCCGAATTGGGCAAAAGCCCCTTGAGATTCTTGAGCGCACAGGTCATCCGGGTCTGGCAGTGCCCCTTGATCACGGGCACATTGATCAGAAAATCGATCCGGTCGACGGCATTGATCACATTCAGCTTCATGCCGGCGCAGTCCACACTGTGCCATTTCTCTTTTTGTCCGTCGATGAATGGCACATCATATTTCTCACACAGCGCCCGGTATCCGCAGTACTCATACGCTTCCGACGTGCGGTCTCCCACCCAGGATCCCTCCACGATGGTGATCTTCCCGAACTGCTTCTCCTGTAGATATTCGACAATGCCGGCCACCACCTCGGGGTGTGTCGTTGCGCCGAACTCTGCCGGCGAGGGGACGACCAGGTTCGGCTTGATACCGATCCGGGTCTTCCGATCGCCGATCAGTTTTTCCAGCTCGGTTTCCTCGAGCAGCTTTTTGGTCATATCCTTGTAGGATGTGCCGTATATTTTCCAAATCTGATTCTTTGAGATCATGTTTATAAGACTTCTCCGTTGCTGGCAATCACATTTTTATACCAGTTAAAGGATTTCTTGTGGTATCTCGCACCGCTTCCGCTTCCGTCGTCATTGAGGTCCACATAGATGAATCCATAGCGCTTGGCCAGCTCTCCGGTCGTAAAGGAGACCACGTCGATGCATCCCCAGGGTGTATATCCCATCAGCTCGACGCCGTCGTACTCCACCGCCTTTTTCATCTGCTCGATATGGGCGCGCAGATAATCGATCCTGTAGCTGTCGTCACAGCTCTTGTCCTCTCCCAGCTTGTCATATGCGCCGAGGCCGTTCTCCACGATGAACATCGGCAGTTCATAGCGCTCGTACAGCGCATTCAGCGCATATCTGAGGCCTACGGGATCGATCGCCCAGCCCCAGTCGGAGACCTTTACATAAGGATTTGCCACGGAGTGCGCGTTGCCTCCCACGATCGCCGCGCCGCTGCTCTCTGTTTTGGCCTTGACCGTGTTCGTCATATAATAGCTGAACCCGATATAGTCCACAGTCCCCTGTGCCAAAATATCACTGTCCCCATCTTCTATCACGGGCGCCGTTCCCTCTCTCTCCCATTCTTTCAGAGTATAGGAACCGTAGTGTCCGCGGCACATGACATCGGAGAACATGTATCTCTCATGCATAGATTCCACGGCCTGCATGATGTCGTCCGGATCGCAGGAATAGGGATAAAAAGGCACAAAGCCCAGCATGCAGCCGATCTTGAAATCGGGATTGATCTCGTGTCCCTTCTTTACAACGATCGCGGAGGCCACCATCTCATTGTGCGCCGCCTGATAGAGCGCCTTTTTCGGGTTCTCGTAGTGTGAGAACCGGATCCCGGAATTGGTCCATCCGAAAATATCGACGGAGGTATTGGTCTGGTTGTTGATCTCGTTGAAGGTCATCCAGTACTTGACTTTGTTTTTATAGCGCTCCATGACGCACAGCGCATAGCGGACAAAGAAATCCACGAGCTTGCGGTTGGTCCATCCGCCGTACTCCTGTGTCAGGTAGTAGGGCATCTCGAAATGGCTGAGCGTGATGACTGGCTCGATCCCGTACTTAAGGAGCTCATCGAACAGATCGTCATAAAACTGAAGACCTGCCTCATTGGGCACAGGCTCATCTCCTTTGGGGAAGATGCGGCTCCAGGAAATGGAGGTGCGGAAGCACTTAAAGCCCAGCTCGGCAAACAGCTTCACATCCTCTTTGTATGTGTGGAAAAAGTCGATCCCCTTGTGATTGGGATAGTTCTCTCCGGCGATCACGCCATCCGTGATGCGGCGCGCCACTTTATTGGAACCGCCCGTCATCACGTCGCTGACACTGGGACCTCTTCCGTCCGCATCCCATGCACCCTCAAGCTGGTGAGCTGCTACTGCTCCGCCCCACAGAAAGTTCTTCGAAAAAGCCATTTTGTCCTCCTTTACGTCTGTTTTGCCTTATAGTGTCTTTCTTTATGCTGTCTTTATTTTATACGGTCTACTGGATAAACACGATCTCCGTTCTTCTGAAAGCCGCCGCGATGCGGATGCACGCAGAGTAAATGAGACCGCCGCAGTAGATGTATACCAGTACATATATGTTATGAATGGAAAGCACGCAGAGCACGGCGATCAATACGCAGCCTATGCCGTGTGCCATATTCATCTTCCAGGAACCTTTATACCGTTTGGCCTCCAAGGCGCGCAGTATGGAGACAAGACCCGAGAACGCATACCACCCCATCAGATACAGAAAGATCGCAAGCTCGCTCTCGTCTGCGATCGTCAGCGTAAACGCCCCGAAATCGAGCAGAAAAACTGCGAAAAACAGCGCCGCCTTTCCTCCGACCGCATATCTCGCCATCGAAAAATAATACAGGAGGGCGTTAAGCCCTTTTACGATCAGGACGACCGCCAAAAAGACTGTGATCAGCCGGTAATTCTCTTCGGAAGTCAACAGGAGCAGTAAACTCGCCAAGATCATGACCACCCCTGTAAAGAAACTTCTTACGCGCTGAAACCTGTTCACTTCCGCACTCCTCTTCCGGCGTATCGGACAAGCATCTTAAAGTCCCTGATCCCGCCGAACCCTTTCTCATTGTAATCTATGGAATAGCCTGCCATCAGACTGCCGGATTTATAGATCCGGTTGGTCACCATGCTTTTCTGCTTCATTGCCGCAACAATAAACTTTCCCAGAAAGGTGTCCTCTTTTTGATCATAAGGCGCAAGCCTGTAGTCTTCCTGATACTGCTCTTCATCAAAGTCCGGAATTTCCTGCCCGGACAGTTCCTCTCCGAAGGTCTTCCAGTCCAAAGAGGAATCCCTCTGCCTTTTTTCCAGGATCTGACGGATCCTCTCTTCATAGGGGGCCGCCGCCTCCCGGTCATAGCGGTCTCTTTCGAATACTTCCCCTGAGCGCAGGCATTTCAGCGCGTAGATCATTTGGCAGAAAGCGTTGTAGTAATCAGACGGATTATCTTTGACGAGCTCTTCGTAGTCGCCCCAGGCCGGAAGGTACTTGTAGCGCACGAAGCTGTAGTCCGGAAGATGGCCTGCTCTTCCGTGGCCCAGACTCATGACGGAATTCTCACTCAGCTGGAAGATCGTATTGATGTACACGCCGTTTTCAATATCGTCCGCTTCGGAGGGATTGTGCTTAAAAGAGAGCTTTCTCTCTTTGAAGCTCCTATTCTCATTCATTCCGCCTTCTTCGGGAATCAGTTCATAGAAATAATTGTCTGTATTATTGATGACCAGCGACGGTGTCCCGGCAAAATACCGATGCGCCCAGGTGTCTGCAAGAACATGCATGGCGAGTCCTGCCGCCTGGAGTCCGCTGTCCGAAGCCAGCTTGACCGTCTCTTCCAACAGGGCGCTGTTCGGGCCGCAGATCAGCCGCATTTTGTTCTTGTAGATTCCGGAACCTTTCTTGATATCGGCATACAGATCGCGGGGAAGGAAATGAAAAGAAGACCATATCCTGGTGATATCCTGCAGGCCGACCAGATCGGTCCTGGCTTCCATCATCTCCAGCTGAAGCTGTGTCGTCGCCGCAGAAGAGGGGCCTCCGATCTTCGAGAGCAGCGTTCTTGTGCAGCAGTCAACGAACTGTGCGCTGTAACAGATATCCAGACTCTCCCTGTGCGTGTAACCCGCTATATAAGATGCGCAATATGTCGCGTAATAATGAAAGTCAAGCTGCATACGGATCACCCTGATAAAGACAATTTCAATAATTTTCGCAATTTGATCTCCGCATATTTGAGCTGAAGCAGTACGAACATCGTCGTAATGTCTACTAATGCGGCGATGGCCACATTTGTCAAAGAGTCAATGTTCTGCTCCTTAATACACATATATGTTAAGAACGCTTCAATCACAATTACAATGAAATTCATAGAACACAAAAACCCCAGACCAATGAGCCGAAACTTCTTTTTCTTCAGTGTTCCGTTTCCGGCTCTGATCGCTTTTATTCCGACCCACAGGCGGATCAGAATGTCGATCCCATAGCCCACAGAAAGGATAATGAAAATGCTGAGTCTTCCCAAGTCCTCATCGATCCCGCTCTCGATGAAGACGGATTCATCAACAGGTTCCATGACGACACTTAAAAAAGCCCTGGCAAATGTCCATAAGCCAAAGATGATGACGCCGATCCCCAGCACATACAGCGTGTTCTGATGGCGCCTGATCTCTCTTTGCAGTTCTTTATTCTGATCTTTTTGCTGTGCGTCCTGCACCGCTGTATTTTGACCCATCTGTCTGTCCACCCCGTACCGCTCCGGTCATGATCCGATTCCGAACAAGCTATTTATATTTTAGGTGGATTTTGGCCCCGAATCAATCAAAATTGTTCTTCGCACACAGATACAAAAAAAGGGCTTATTCAGCCCTTTTTCGTTTAAACATTATTCTCTGCCCTGCGCTGCGTACGACCGGCCTTCAGACACGGTCAACCGTGATCGCAGCATATCTCTCGGAATCAATGATCTTCTCCATCGCCTCCACCGGATTCATTCCGACGCACTGCATGACCTGACGGAACACAGTGGTGGACTGTCCGCTGACCAGCTGCACGCCGGCACGGTTCTTGTCCGCGTGGAAGACGTCGTGACGGCTTGCCACGTTCCAGAAGATGATGTTCGGGATCTGATATCCGTTCTTGCGGAATTTCTTCGCCATCATCGCGTAGAATGTCCAGTCTTTGTCACCGCAGTAATCGATCTCCATGTCGGAGATGACGATCAGCGACTTCGGCATGTCAGCCGGAGCAACATGATTGTTGAGAGCGATCTCAAGCACATGCTCAAAGGCCGCCTTCAGGTTGGTGTTGTTCTGCCAGTCGCTCATGTTGATGCTTCTGATCTTCTGTGCCAGAGTCTCGCCCTTAAGCATCTGAATTCTGGATGTTCCGGAGAAAGACATGAACATGTTGTGGTATGCGCCTGTGTTTCTCTCTGCAAAGTAGATTGCCAAACCGACCGATGTTGCGAGCGGACGGCCGTGCATGGATCCGGACGTATCCGCGATCACAAGTGCGTTGGTACCCGCCTCCACATAGTTCGGCAGCTGGCGCCACTGCGCCTCCAGTGTGTCGTCCTCCTTGATCGAGTAAGAGCTCCAGCCCATCTGCAGTACTTTCTCCACGATATCGTACGGATACAGTGCTGCGGAGTGGATGGTCTCCTCACCCTTCACTGCCTTCTGCACGAACATTCCGTAGCGGTTCGCGTCGTGCTTCATGAAGGCATTTCTGTAGATCATCATCGCTCTGGACGGAACCTCGGAGTACTTGATCTGATCCCAGCGGCCTGTGGACATGAGGGTCTCCACCACACCGATGTGCTTTCTCATGGCGCGCACGATGCGCTTGAACTCGTACACCTGGTAACCGAGCTTCTGTGCAGTCAGGATGCCGAGTCTGCGAGTCTCTTTCGAAGAAGCGTCAGCTGTCTTGATCCACTTTGCCAAAAGAGAGATCGCTCTGCCGTTCTCCAGATCCTTGCGGTCCTCCTCAAACTGCTTCTTCATTGCCGCCCACATCTCGTCCTCAAGCGGTGTGCCGATCAGGCAGTACATGTCGTCATAACGACCGTATACTCCGATCAGGTCAAGGTTGGGACGAAGTGCCTCCGGATGATATTTTGCCATGTACTGAATCAATGTACGGAATGTCTTTCTCTCACCAAGGCCGCCCCTTACGTCGCGCAAATAGAACGCGATCTTTGTCGCAAACAGCGGATCTGCCTTATAGGCCTCGGCGAAAAGACGCTCGATACGCAGTCTGTCCGCTGTGCGGAGTGAACCTGCGACGCCGAAGAAATCCAGTCTTGCATCTCCTGTGGTGGCAAGTGCTGCCGCTCCGTTTTCAGTTCTTGTAAATACAGCCATTCTCTTTGCTGCCTCTGCGAAAATCATAGTTCTTTCCTCCTTTCCGGACCCGCGGTCCTGTTTTCTTCGATTTACACGATAACACATACTGCAAGGCTTTGTCATTCAACCGCTGGTATAACCCGTTTGGCTTACAATGCCCGTATTTCTCTAGACAACGATCTCCACTTTGCTGCCGCCCGTCTTCTCTTTAGTGACTACGATCTGCTTGTCGATCCGCTCCTTCAGCTCGGCGACATGAGAAATGATGCCTACCAGACGGCTGTTCTCGGACAGATCGAGGAGTGTTCGGATCGCCTGGCGAAGTGATTCCTCATCGAGCGATCCAAACCCCTCATCGACAAACATGGTGTCGAGTCTGATCCCGCCCGCTGAAGACTGGATCTCGTCCGACAGTCCCAGCGCAAGAGAGAGGGAAGCCTTGAAGGATTCTCCTCCTGAAAGCGTTTTAACACTTCTGAGCGAACCGTTGTAGTGATCGAGGACATCCAGCTCCAACCCGCTCTGGGACTGGTTGCTGTCCGCCGTCTTCCGCCGCCTGAGTTCATATTGATTGCCCGTCATTGTGAGCAGGCGCCGGTTGGCCCGCGTGATGATCCGGTCAAAATAGGTCGTTTGGACATACGTTTCCAGCATGATCTTCTCTTTTCCGGCCAACCTTCCGTTTGCCGTATCGGAAAGGGCTTTGACCCACTGGTAATGGTGTTCCAGTTCCGACAGCTCGGCCGCTCCCCCCATAATGTGTTCCAGAATATCGTTGTTTGTACTAAGACGCGTGAAGATCCGCTTCGCCTTCTCCCCGTCATTTTTACTGCGCTCTTCCAGTTCCCTTTTTTCCGAGAGCAGATCTTCCTTCGCCGGAACTTCCTTTTCGGAAATCTGCTTCTTCAACTGGTCAATGCGCGCTTTCCTCTCCGCCAGGTCTGTTTTGCCTGCGTCATAGCGCTCTTTTGTCTCTCTGAGGAGGTTCTCCAGTCGACTCTTTTGTTTCTCGTCTTTCTCCTGCTGCTTCCGGGCCTCTTTCTCTCCGGCAAACACAAGGTCTGCGGAATAGGTATCGATCTCAGCCTGCCTCTTGTCCTGTTTTACGGATAGCTCATCGGTCAGCGCACTCTGTTCCCTGAGCTCCTGCTCCCTCTTAACAAGTTCTTCCTCGGACAGGGGGATCTGTTCGTCGAGTTCCCTCTTTCTTTTCAGCCGGGCATCTTCTTTCCGGATCTCCTCCTCCAGCCGGGAAAGCTTCCGGCTCTCATCCTCTGTCTCCGCCTTCGTCTCAGCAATGATCTTCCGTATGGCTTCCGGATCTTCCCGGGTAAGTGACAAAAGTTCCCGCAGCTGAGAGAGTTGTCCGTCCAAACGATTCACTTCCTCTTTACAGGCGTCAAAATCTTCCTGTGCTTTAAGGAGTTTCCTCCTGATCGCGTCCCGCTTGGAAGCCTTTTCTTCTTTCGTTCTTTCAGCTTCCTGCCGGCTCCTGTACGCCAGCTTTGAGGTGAGCTCTTTGAGCTGAGTGTCCAATCCGTCTTTCCGGGCCGTCAGGGAAACGGTCTTATTCTCTAAACTCTTGATCGTATCATGGCTCTGCGTGACTTTGTCCTTGAGAACAGGCAGCGCTTTCTCAAGATCCGCCCTGCGGGAGATCCTCTTTTTCTGTTCTTCAAGCTGCGTATTCAGACTAAGGATTGCATTGCGGATCTGTTTTTTTCGTCCGGCGGTTCTCGATTCTGCTTCCTCGAAGGGACACCCTTCAAGGAGTTCTGTGATCAGTCCCTCTGCTTCTTCCCGCTTAGCACTCGTAGAGACACGGAGTTCCCCGGCTGTTCTGCTGGCTGCTTCTGCCGCCTCTTTGTCTTTTTTGGCTGTGCGCTCGGCGCTCTCCAGTGCCGCCTCTGTAGGAGCTTCGGGAGATTTGCTCGCAGGCAGCGGATGTTCCGTTGAACCGCATACGGGGCAGGGCTCTCCGGGGCGGAGCGTCTGTGCCAGCAGACCGGCCTGCTCATCCAGAAATGCGCGGTGCATCTGCTGATACTTACGCTGACTGATCTCGGCCTTCGCGACCGATCCTTCATAAGTCTCTCTTGCTCTCTCATATTGCCCATACAGTTTCTTATGATCGATCAGTATGAGCTGAAGTTTGTCAAGGCGCTCTTGTGTGTCCTTCAGTTGATTTAACTGCCCCGTGATCTTTTCCCGTTTCACGTCAGCGTCTGCCAGATCCCTCAGTTCGTTTTCGCATTTTGAAAATGCATTCTCGCGGACTGCGCAGTCTGCAGCCTCTTTCTCTTTTAAAAGAACTGCCTTTTCAAGTTCCTTACTTGTGTCTTGAAGATCCTGCCGTATTTTTTCAAGTTTTTCGTATTCGGGCAGTTCCGCCTCGATCCTGGCAATCTGCTTTTGCAGCGTCTCCGCCTCCGACTGCCTAGACTGTGCGTCCGCAAGCACCGCCTCTGACTGCGCCAGATTGTCTCTCTTTTTTCGCCTTCTCTCCGAAAGCGTCTCATGGCTTGTCAGCCTTTCATAACGTTCATTCAGATCGCCGAGCCTGTTTTCTGCCTCTTTTTTCTTCCCTTCCAGACGCTCCCGCATCTCTCCCGCGTTTTCCAGCGTGCTTCGCTCGATGCGCTTTTTGCCCAGAATTTCACGGGCTTTCGTCACAGCTGTGCTGACTGCCTCTTTCTTCTTCAGCTCTCGGGCGAGATTTGCGGCGCCTTCCTTCTGTTCTTTCCTCAGCACTTCCCGCCTTGCGTATTTGGGAAGCTGCGACTTGCGTGCAGTGATCTCCTCCGTCAGACGCTCGATTTCAGGCTGGCCTTCCTTCGCGCTCTCCCAGGCCTCCTTCTGTTTTGAGACTTGATCCTCTTTTTTGAGAAGCTCTGTCTCCTGCTTTTTCAGTTCACTGTTCCATTTCTCCAGCTGCTCCGCCCGCTGCAGTTCTCCCTGAATGGATCCCAGCCTGACTTTCGTTTCACTGATGCGGTCATTCAGTTTTTCCTGCGCATCCTCATCTTCGCGGATCAGCTCTGTAAGAAGGGAGATCGCCTCATCCGTCGGCATCTTTCCCTCTTTTGCCTTATTCACTTCCGGCCTGACGGCGCTCTCCCCGCTGCATTTGATGCCGCCCAGATACTGACGTATGCTCTTCTTTTTGTCATCACATTTGTCGTCGAGATCACCGGCTTCCTTTTTGAGCCTTTCCTGAAAGATCTGATAGTATTTTGTCTCGAAGATCTGCCTGAAAATAGTCTGGCGGTCCCTGGTGTCCGCGAGGAGAAGTTTCAGGAAATCGCCTTGGGCGATCATGGCGATCTGGGTAAACTGGCTGCGGTCGATGCCGAGGATTTCCTTTATTTTGTCCCTGACTTCCGCATTTTTGGTCAGCACATTCCCGTCGGGGAGCTTCAGATCCACGCTTGCCTTGCGGGATGTTAACCCTTCGCCGATCTTTTTGGGGCGGTCATACTCGGGATTTCGCCGTATTTTGTACTCTTTTCCTCTGTAAAGAAAAGTCAGACAGACATCGGTGGGAGTCTCCGGAGCAGCGTACTTGGAGCGGAACATTGCGCTGTCCCGCGTCTCTCCGCTGGCTTCCCCGTAAAGGGCATAGGTAATGCCGTCAAAAATGGTCGTCTTACCGGCACCGGTATCACCGGTGATCAGATAAAGACCGCTGCTGCCTAACTTGTCAAAATCCACCACCGTACAGCCCGCATAAGGCCCAAAGGCGGACATCTCCAATCGGATAGGTCTCATCGTTTGTCCTCCCAGATGTTCTCCATGATCTTTCTGACAAAATTCTCCTGCTGCTCACTCATGGGCCGTCCGTTCTGCTGTTCATAGAACTCCTCAAACAGTACAAGCGGGGATTTGTTTTGGAGCTCTTCCAGATCGGAAAGCATCCCTGCAGACCTGGTGCGGCTGTTATTGTAATCAAGGCTCATCAGATTGGGATAGATCAGCCGGAGTTTCCCGATCGCATCGGGGATATCTTCTTCATCCGTAAGGGTGATATGGATATAATCATCCGTTTTGGTCCCCTCATAATTGGGACGATATGTCAGCTCCTCATAGGTGCCTTCGATCTCCCGCATGTCCCGAAGCGGATGCAGCGGAACCGTTCGGACCAAAATACTCTCTTTGTCCGCTATGTCGATCACCGTGACGGATTTTTGATGTTTTGCCTCAGAAAAGGAATACTTCAAAGGCGTGCCGCAATACCGGATGCGTTCGGAGCTTATGTTCTGCGGGCCGTGAATGTGCCCCAGCGCCACATAATCAAACCCGTCAAAAACTGCCGCATCTACATTGTCGGTCCCTCCCACTGAGATCTCTTCAGAGTCCGAGCGTATGGCACCCGTAACAAACTGGTGGGTGACAAGAATGTTTCTCTCAGAGCGGTCTATATCGAGGGCCTCCACCGCCGTCCGAAGCGCGTCGTTATAGCTTTCAATAGTCGCGTCCGGAAAAAAACGCCGCACATGTACCGGCTTTACGAAAGGAAGCAGGTAGACATTGACCGGGCCAAACTCATCGGTAAGTACGATCGGTTCGACCGCGCCGTTATACACCGGTGATAAGTGGATCCCCGTGCGGGCGATCAGCCTGGAGGCAAAAGCCAGCCGTTCCGGCGAGTCGTGATTGCCGCTGATCAGAAATACCTGCAGATCACGGCCTGACAGCTGATAAAGGAATTCGTCCAAAAGCTCCACTGCTTCTGTCGACGGTACGCTCTTATCATAGATATCTCCGGCGATCAGGACGGCATCCGGGTTCTCAGTGTCGATTACTTTAAGGATCTCTTCTAAAATGTATTTCTGATCCTCTGTCAGGTTAAAGTCATAGATCCGTTTCCCGAGATGCAGATCGGATAGATGTATGAATTTCATGCTTATTGCCTCTTTTCCGGATGTTTTCGCGGTTTACCCGGTACTTCTGTTCGAACAAAAACAAACTCCTTATCGGAAGACAACTCATCCCGGAACCGATACCCGCTCCAGTTAAAGGATTTAATCTGTTCCGATTCGGTGACGGCATTTGACGCCATATACCGAACCATCTCTCCTCTGGCCATCTTGGCATAGACGCCCTTCTGAACGATCTGATCGCCCGCAGATTCGCCGAAAATGCAGGTGATGTACCGGTCTTCGGGCTGCAGATATTTCTCTATGCACTTGGAATACTCCTTCGACGCGAGATTGATTATGATCCTGCTGTCATCAAGAGTCTCCCTGTAAAGAAGGTCACCCCAAAAATCATATAAATTCCTGTGCCCGTCCACGGCGGCCTTTGCCTGCATTTCCAGTCGATAAGGAACCACTCCGTCCATTGGCTTCACTACGCCATAAAATCCGGATAGGATCCGCAGATGCTCCTGTACATAATCATACTGGCCATCCTCAAAGACCGCCGGAGCCATGTAAGTATACTGAATGCCGTCGTAAGCCAGTAAAGCAGGGGTCAGATTCTTCTGAAGATCCATGTGCGCGAACCGCTCGGCGTTCTGCCGGGCGATCTTGTCATTGCAGGCCCAGAGTTTCTTCTGCTCCTCATAGGTCAGACTCCTGATCCATTGCATCAGTATTTTTGTCTTCTCCATAAACACCGGGAGCGTGCTGCAGGCAAATGTATCGGTGTCTGT
>Ga0310695_10005058_pt1 | contig 23385 bp, 20 predicted proteins | sample RumenRJG_04DNA_FD_203882 | JGI IMG/M metagenome (GOLD analysis project Ga0310695, IMG submission 203882) | Bovine rumen microbial communities from Lethbridge, Alberta, Canada - RJG_04 (v2) (version 2) | ecosystem: Host-associated > Mammals > Digestive system > Stomach > Rumen | place: Canada...
AAAGCACAACACTATCCTCGTTAACGGTGAGACAGGCAAAGTCGTCTGCGGTGTCCCGTGGAACAAAGCGTTATTAATTGTACTTTATACGTTGTTTGCTTTATTGATGTCTGCCGCAGGCATTCTTATAGAATATGTCATGCTTGAACAATTCATGCTGGATATAAGAATCCTGGAAGCTCTGGTTGTTTTAATTTTCATGGATTTCATTATGTTTAAATTGGGAATAAACCATTTAAAAAAGATCAGCAAGAGTCTGGGGCTTACCCAGAGCCGCTCGGTTTTCAATTTTGTAAAAAGGAGGCAGGGATAATCATGCACTTAGTTTTAAGCGTTATCCTGGGAATCGGATTCGGATTCGGATTTGCACTCCTTGTCCTTGGTTATTTTCTCGAGAAATCCAATAACATCGGAGACAGTGTCGGTTCTGCCTTCTATTACGTACGCTCAAGAAAATTCCATGCCAGAATGGACAAAATGACACCAAGCGAGAGACAATTATTCATCTCCCGATATCACAGACTTTTCTGACAGGCTCTAAAACAGTCTGCGCTTGGATTACCCGATTCCCGTAACCTTAAAATCCTTGTCCTCTACGGCCTTTGTAAGAACATCGTCTGCGACGTCCTTTTCGAGTGCTACGACAGCCGTGCCCTTATCGTGAGATACGTCAGCTGAGATAACGCCGTCTAAAGCTTCCAGAGCCTTCTTTACGGTTGCTTCGCAGTGTCCGCACATCATGCCTTCGATCTTGATAGTCTTTTCCATAGTTTTTATCTCCTTTTCATTCTTGATCTCTAATCCTTTAAGTCTGTTCCTGATATCGCTCTTAGCTTTATCATGCTTTGTATCATATGGTCTTATGAGATTTAACCTTAAGGCGTTCATGCACACCGTAAAGCTCGACAGGCTCATTGCAGCAGCGCCGAACATAGGGGTCATGGTAATGCCTAAAGCAGCATAAGCACCTGCTGCGACAGGTATCAGCGCGACGTTATAGATGAAAGCCCAGAAGAGGTTCTCATGTATGTTGGTAATCGTCCTTCTTGAGATCCTTATTGCGGCAACTGCATCCTTCAGGCTTGACTTCATGAGCACGACATCAGCAGCATCTATTGCAATGTCTGTTCCCGCACCGATCGCAATGCCTGTATCTGCTGTAGTCAGTGCAGGCGCGTCATTTATTCCGTCGCCGATCATAATTACCTTGCCGTATTCCTGAAGCTTCTTTACGATATTTTCCTTGTCGCCCGGAAGGACGTCAGATACTGTCATATCAACACCGGACGCTTTTCTTATGCTCTCAGCCGTTCTGCTGTTATCACCCGTGAGCATTACAGTGTAAAGGCCAAGCTGCTTTAATTCTCTTACGGCCTCTGCAGAATCTTCCCTTATCGTGTCTGCTACTGCGATCAAGCCTGTAAGTCTGCCGTCAGATTCGAAGAATAAAGGTGTCTTGCCTTCTGAAGCAAGCGCTTTTGCCTTGTTTTCGAGATCATTATCAACGCTTGATATGAACTTAAGATTGCCGCCTCTTAGATGCCTGCCGTTAAGATCTCCTTCCAGACCGTTTCCTGCATGCACCTTAAAGCCTTCGATCTTATGCAGGCTGACTTCATGAGCCTTGCAGTATTCAGTCACAGCCTTGCCAAGAGGATGCTCGCTGGCATTCTCCAGCGCGTAAGCAGCTTCGAGCAGTTCTGACTCATCTGATACCGCGATGACATCAGTTACAACAGGAACACCATTTGTAATCGTACCGGTCTTATCCAGAACGACGATCTCAGCCTTTCCTGTCTGTTCAAGCGCGGCAGAAGTCTTAAAGAGTATCCCGTTCTTCGCGGCAACGCCGTTTCCGACCATTATCGCAACAGGCGTTGCAAGGCCCAATGCACACGGGCAGCTAACAACAAGTACCGATATGGCTCTCGTAAGCGAATAACCTGCATCCTTTCCTGCAACAAGCCAGATGACCAGAACAATTGCTGCGATGATGAGCACCGCAGGAACGAATATGCCTGATACTTTGTCTGCGATCCTTGCGATCGGTGCCTTTGAGCCTGCAGATTCACTGACCATCTTAATTATCTGGGCAAGAGTCGTGTCTTCGCCGACCTTCTCTGCCCTGCATGTTATAAAGCCTGAACGGTTTATAGTTCCTGCCGAGACCTTGTCTCCCGGCGCTTTATCGACCGGAACCGATTCTCCGGTAAGAGCAGATTCGTCAACTGCGCATTCACCTTCCCTGATAATTCCGTCGACGGGGATCTGTCCGCCGGGTCTTACCACAAAGATATCTCCTGCAACGACTTCTTCAACAGGTACCGTGACCTCTTCCGAGTTCCTTATGAGAACTGCAGTCTTCGGCTGGAGATTCAGGAGCGCCTTGAGGGCATTTGTAGTCCGTCCCTTAGATATTGCCTCAAGGAGTTTTCCGATGGTTATCAGCGTCACGATCATGGCTGCGGATTCGAAATAAAGCTCATCCATCAGTGCCATCTGAGCCTCGTGAGAGCCCGCATTTGTCATCTGTAACAATGTTACAAAGCTATAAATGAACGATATTCCGGATCCCATGGCGACCAGAGTATCCATATTCGTACTCTTGTGGATGATCGCCTTAAAACCGTTCACGAAGAACTTCTTATTTATCATCATGACGATGCCGGATAAGAGCATCTCAATGATACCTATGCCCACCATATTGTGCTCAAGGAAATTCGGAGCAGGCCAGCCCCACATCGAGACACCCATGGAGAAATACATCAATACGAGCAGGAATATAAGAGAACTGATAAGCCTGTTCCTGAGAACGGGGATCTCCTTGTTCTCCAGCTGTTCTTCCATGCTCTCGAAAAGCTGTCCTTTGGCTTTAGCGCCTGCCTTCTCAAGAGACGCGCCATAACCTGCATCTTCAACAGCTTTGATTACCGCAGCCTCATCGGCAGTACCGGTAACGTTCATGGAATTAGTAAGCAGCGACACACTGCAGGATGTAACGCCTTCCACACCGTTAACGGCCTTCTCGACGTGAGCCTGGCACGCAGCGCAGCTCATACCTGTAACCAAGTACTTCTCTGTCTTAACTTCTTTGTTTTCCATTAGGAATACGCATTCTAAGGTTGATCGTTATTTCATAAGTTTCTGTAAGAGCTCAACCAACTCTTCAGTCTTCTCATCTGAGCCGTTCCTGATATCTTCGGCAACGCACGTTCTTATGTGGCTTCCGAGAAGGACCTTGGAGAAGCTGTTCAGAGAACATTTGGCAGCACTTACCTGAGTAAGCACGTCGACACAGTAGGCATCTTCTTCGACCATCTTCCTTATGCCCCTGATCTGTCCTTCTATGCGGTTTAACCTGGTGATAAGATCCTTTATCTCTTCTTCGGATCTGTCCTTCGTTCTGCAATGCGGACACTTCTTCTCTGCCATAGTATAACCTCCCGGAACATACCCCCTCAGGGTATATTTCCATCACAAGAATATACCCCTATAGGGTATATGTCAAGCGCATGCATATATTAGAAAACATAAATGCTATAATTGGTTTATGCTTAAGAACAGAAAGTCCGCATCCGTATTAGAGACTGCTGCATTGGGATATCTTTTTATCCCGGTCGTTATATTCATGCTCTCATGGCTTAAGATATGGATCTCGGTCCCGACAGTGTTCCTGATACTGATTGCTCTGTATAAAGTGCTTTTCGACAAAAAGTCCGGCGAAGGCAGCTCAGGCATCAGGATAACTCCTTCTTTTGTTCTCTATTCAGTTATCTGTTTTGCATTGATACTTCTGCTGTCATATTTCCTTGGCATCGGCGGTTTTACGGAACAGCCATACGACGCTACCAAGCACAATTTCATCCTGAGGGACCTTATCGATAATCCCTGGCCTGTGCGTTTGGGAACATCCGGAAACAACGGCCTTCTTTGCTACTACATAGCCGGTTATATAGTTCCGGCAATAGCAGGAAAACTCTTTTCCGGATTTGAAGCGGCATCTTTGTTTTCTGTTATCTGGCATGCAGCAGGTATCTATATTGCTGTTCTGATCTTGTATAAGAGCCTGTCAGATAGTAAAGGAAAGGATAAGCCCGTATATCTCCTTTATATTTTTCTCGTAATCATGCTGTTCGCACCGTTTAATGCGATCATGCAGTTCTTGTGTATCTGCATTTATCCGGACCAGCCCATCCCTGCGATTCACTGGATAAGCGACAGCATAAACGTTTCTTTCTCATCACATCTTACTTCGCTCCGTTATGTCTATCCCCAGTTTGTTCCCACGTTGATCGTTATCGCTCTGATGTTCCAGATGCGCAAAAGATATGACAAATGGGCTCTTATAGTATCTCCTCTTATTGCATTCTCGGCATTTTCTTTCATTGGAGCCGTTGAACTCATGCTTATACTGTTCATCCTGGATCTGATAAAGGATAAAGAGATCAGGCAGTCTTTTAGAAGTATCCTGAGCATAGAAAACTTATCAGGTGTCATATCAGCCGTACTGTTCCTTCTCTATCTGTCAGGAAACATCATGCAGCCCAAGCCGGACAGTGCCAGAATAGGATTGGGTTTGGTGGAATACGGGAATTTCCCGCTGGTACTTATTCTGCAGGAACTCTCATGGGGCTTATGGATCATATTCCTTCTCAAGGCAAATAAGAAGGAACCGCTCCTCTGGGCCGCTTCGATATGTCTTTTTATTTTCCCGTTTATAGAGATGGGGCGCTTTAACGATCTCTGCACAAGAGGAAGCATGCCCGCTCTCGTTTGTCTTTGCATTCTTCTTATCAGGCAGCTGTTAAGCATCTTGGAGCGGAGCCAAAAGAGATTGATCCCTTTGACTGTCCTGATCCTCGCGCTTTTATTGTCCGGTGCCTTCTTTATTCCGGAGGAGTTCCATCTCCCGGACAGCAGCAAAGGTCTTTTTACTCCTCAACATAACTGGTGGGGCTTCGATAATTCACTTGAGTTCTACACCATGAACGACTGGACCAGATATCAATACATCAGTTGGGAAGAAAATCCTGTCTGCAACTTTATCTTAAGATAATTTCGCATTATCCCTTCTTGCAAAACCTATTTCTTTAATATATATTTCTCTTGCTTATCAGAAAGGGATCCATATGCGCAAGACCAAGCCACAGGGAGTCATACTGCTTCTCATCACCGCCATCATCTGGGGTTCATCTTTTGTTGCCCAGTCGATCGGCATGCAGAGCATCGACGCATTTACATTCACGGGAATAAGGACCACGCTCGGAATGCTCTTTCTTCTTCCCTTCACGCTCATAATCAATAAGGGTTTTGACTTTAGCAAAGAAACACTTAAAAAGGGTCTTATCCTCGGTATCGTCTTCTCGTTCGCACAGAACTTCCAGCAGTTTGCTTTCTACTATTCGACATCAGGCAAGATCGCTTTCATAACGGCGTTCTATATGTTCTTCGTTCCGCTCTTCTCAGTCATGTTCTTAAAGAAAAAGATCGCTGCGCTCACATGGATATCGATCTTCATCGGACTTATCGGTCTTTTCTTTCTGTGCATCAATCCGGCTGAACTCACAAACATCAACATGGGCGATATCCTGGCGCTTATCTGCGCCATCTTCTATGCAGTACAGATAATGCTCATAGACAGGTTCGTCGAAGACGGAAAGACCAGCGGTGTGCAACTGTCGTTCATGCAATTCTTTGTTGCCGCGATATTATCGCTCGTGGCGATGTTCATTTTCGAGCACCCTGTAATAGCAGATATAAAAACCGCAGCCCCTTCCCTTCTTTATTCGGGAATAATGAGCTGCGGCATTGCATATACTCTTCAGATATTGGGACAGAAAAAAGCAAGTCCCGTTGTTGCCTCTCTTTTAATGTGCCTCGAGTCGGTTTTCGCAGTCATTTCCGCTGCGATAATCCTTCACGAGAACATGCTGCCAAGAGAGCTGGCAGGGTGCCTTATCATGTTTGGCGCTATCATCCTTTCTCAGGTTTCTGAGTCTCTTTCTTCGAAGAAGCAGAATCAGAAACAACCTCTGTCGTAGGGAAGACATATTTCAGAAGGATAACCATTCCTACCATCAAGGCGATTCCGATAAAGAGCGAGAGGAAAGCGTTCTTGGCAAAACCTGCAACCAGATATGTAATGAATGACACACCTGCGCAGGTAAGCGCGTAAGGAAGCTGTGTGGATACGTGAGCGATGTGGTTGCACTGTGCACCTGCAGAGCTCATGATGGTCGTATCAGAGATCGGTGAGCAGTGATCGCCGCAAACAGCACCGGCCATACATGCGGATACGCAGATAACAGCAAGTGTTGCCTTTGCCGGATCGGGATCCGTAAGCTTGAATACTTCAAGCGTGATAGGAATGAGGATACCGAATGTACCCCATGATGTACCTGTCGCAAATGAAAGACCGCAGGCAATGAGGAATATGATCGCAGGAAGCAGCATATTAAAGTCACCCTTGGATGCTTCTACGATACCTGCTACAAATTCTGCTGCGCCCAAAGATTCGGTCATAGCCTTCAAAGACCATGCGAGTGTAAGGATAGTGATAGGAGCGACCATTGCCTTGAATCCCTCTTCAACGCCGGCCATGCAGTCCTTGAATTTAAGAACTCTTCTGCAGAGATAGAAGATGACTGTGAAAACGATGCCGCCGAACGAACCGTAAGCAAGACCTACGGAAGCGTCACTGTTAGCGAATGCTTCAACGAATCTCTCAAAGAAATTGCCCTGTAATTCAGTACCGTAGAATCCTCCGGTATAGAGCATTCCGATTACGCAGCAGATGATAAGGACAACGACAGGAAGAACGAGGTCAATAACCTTGCCCCTCTTCTCAATATTCTCTTCTTCCTTCTGAACGGGCGGATCTACAGTAAAAAGGTCGCCGTTCTTAGCGTTCTTCTCATGACGTGCCATGGGTCCGAATTCGATCTTGAAAACAGCCATGAGGACCATCATAAGGATTGTAAGCAAAGCATAGTAGTTATAAGGGATCGCTCTGATAAAGAGCATGAGTCCGTTTGTGCCTTCCGGAGCGAAGCCTGATACTGCAGCAGCCCATGAGGATACAGGTGCAATGATGCAGACAGGAGCAGCAGTAGCATCGATAAGATATGCGAGCTTTGCACGTGAGATCTTCTGTCTGTCAGTAACAGGTCTCATAACTGAACCGACTGTCAGGCAGTTAAAGTAGTCATCGATAAAGATCAATACGCCCAGACCGATCGTAGCAAGCTGGGAACCTACTCTGGACTTTACGTGATTGGAAGCCCAGTTGCCGAACGCGGCAGAACCGCCCGCCTTATTCATCAAGGAGACGATTATTCCGAGGAATACAAGGAATACCAGGATTCCAACATTATAAGGATCGGAAAGCGAACCTATGATACCTTTCTGGAAAACATGTTCCAATGCGCCTACAGGATTTATAGCGATCCTGCCTGATGCCGTATAAGTCAGCGAATAAAGAACACCGCCGACTGAGATTCCGATAAAGAGAGAACTGTAAACCTCTTTGGTGATAAGCGCCAGAACGATCGCAACAAGCGGCGGAACAAGCGCCCAAAAGGTGTTGAACAAAATAGGAACAAATTCAGCGTCCATAAAAACCTCCGGGAATAAGGATAAGTCCATAATAGCACTGGAGATTTGCCGTCTCAAACCGCAAAAGCAATAAAATAAATCCTCTCAAAAAGTCATTCTGACATTTGACGGCCTTCGAAAATGAAAAGCCCCCGGAGAATTACTCCGGGGGCAATATCATCAAATGATTATTCTTAGGATCAGAACTTGCCTGCCTTAGCAGCTTCCTCAACGGATACTGCTGTGGAAACAGTCATACCAACCATCGGGTTGTTGCCTGCACCGATGAGACCCATCATCTCAACGTGAGCCGGAACTGAAGAAGAACCGGCGAACTGAGCGTCAGAGTGCATACGTCCCATAGTATCTGTCATACCATAGGAAGCAGGACCTGCAGCCATGTTATCAGGGTGAAGTGTACGGCCTGTACCACCGCCGGAAGCAACAGAGAAGTACTTCTTGCCTGCCTCGAGGCGCTCCTTCTTGTATGTACCTGCAACAGGGTGCTGGAATCTTGTAGGGTTGGTGGAGTTACCTGTGATGGAGACGTCAACGTTCTCCTTCCAGAGGATAGCAACACCTTCCTGAACGTCGTCTGCACCATAGCAGTTAACCTTAGCTCTCGGAGAATCAGGATTCTTGGAGTAGCATGTTCTGGAGAGCTCCTTGAGCTCGCCTGTCTTGTAGTCATACTCAGTCTCAACATATGTGAAGCCGTTGATTCTGGAAATGATCTTAGCAGCGTCCTTTCCGAGACCGTCAAGGATAACTCTGAGAGGCTTCTGACGAACACGGTTAGCCTTCTCAGCGATACCGATAGCGCCCTCAGCAGCAGCGAAAGACTCGTGGCCTGCGAGGAATGCGAAGCACTCTGTATCCTCTTCGAGGAGCATCTTACCGAGGTTACCGTGACCAAGACCTACCTTACGTCTGTCAGCAACGGAACCGGGAATGCAGAAAGCCTGGAGGCCTTCACCGATAGCTGCAGCAGCATCGGAAGCCTTGCGGCAGTTCTTCTTGATTGCGATAGCAGCGCCTACTGTGTAAGCCCACTTAGCGTTCTCGAAGCAAATAGGCTGAATGCCTTCGATGAGGTGATAAACATCAAGACCTGCATCTTTTGTGATCTTCTCAGCTTCTTCGATGGAAGCGATTCCATATTCAGCAAGCTTAGCGTTGATCTGGGGGAGTCTTCTCTCGTATGATTCAAATAAATCTGCCATTTGTCATTCCTCCTTATTCCTTACGCGGGTCGATGAACTTAACAGCATCATCTACACGTCCATACTTGCCGGAAGCTTTCTGAAGAGCTGTAGCGGCATCGTCACCCTTCTTGATGAAATCCATCATCTTACCGAAGTTAACGAACTTGTAGCCGATGATCTCGTCATTCTCGTCGATAGCGAGGTCTGTGATATAACCGTCTGTGAGCTCAAGGTAACGGGGACCCTTAGCGAGTGTACCGTATGTTGTACCTACCATTGAACGTGCGCCCTTACCGAGGTCCTCAAGTCCGGCACCGATCTGGAGTCCGTCCTCAGAGAAAGCACTCTGTGTTCTGCCGTAAACGATCTGGAGGAAGAGCTCTCTCATTGCTGTGTTGATAGCATCGCAAACGAGGTCTGTGTTAAGAGCCTCAAGGATCGTGAGTCCGGGAAGGATCTCAGATGCCATAGCAGCGGAGTGAGTCATACCGGAGCAACCGATTGTCTCAACCAATGCCTCCTGGATGATACCGTCCTTAACGTTGAGTGAGAGCTTGCAAGCGCCCTGCTGAGGTGCACACCAGCCGATACCGTGTGTGTAACCGGAGATGTCCTTGATCTCCTTGGAGCTTACCCACTTTGCTTCCTCAGGGATCGGTGCAGCACCGTGATGAACACCCTGATGAACAGAGCACATGTTCTTGATCTCTGTTGAATAAATCATGTCTATTTCTCCTTTCCTTTCAAGGAATTTGTTGGTGGAATGAAATAAAGTTTCCGAGTTGTTATTATATATAAATAAAAGGGGCATTTCAATCAAAAAGCCCCCCTCATAAAGTCAAAATTCACATTTGCAGGAAACGATAAGAAAACTCCCTTAAAAACTTCCGGTAAAAGTTCCGGCTATGCCCGGAACTTTGCAGGGAAATCTGACCATTTTCGCGTCACGAAGCGCTAGGACGCGGCAGGCTGCGATCAGTGGTGTTGGTGCCTGCCTCCTGTGGCGTTGGTTACGAAATGGTGATGAGATTTGCCATTTTCGTAACCATTTCGTGCACTTTAGGGTAAAAGTGCATCATTTGGTTACGGAAAACCCGATTTCCGTAACCATTTCGTAACCAGGCTTTTGAGGCAGCACCTCTGAATGGTTATTCACTGGGCTTTTATTCCAATATTTCCGGTAAAAGTTCCGGCTGTACCCGGAACTTTGCAGGGGAATCTGAACTTTTCGCGTCACGAGGCGCCCTGATGCCACCACCAGTTACTCTCAAGACGGAAAAGAACGATTATTCTGAGCAATACAAATGCCAATTGGGATAGTAACATTTTTCAGGTCACGGACTGGGTAAACGCCAAAAAACAACAGGAGGACACACCTGTCCTCCTGCTTTTATCAGTCGTATTACGTATTAATGTCTGAAAATCACCTGATGGCATCGACCATCGACTTTACATACTCTCCGACATGCGAAGGAGCATCCTTGCCGTACTGGGCGACGATCTTTACGATCGCTGAGCCTACGATAACGCCGTCAGCACTCCTGGACATGGAAGCTGCCTGCTCGGGAGTTGAGATTCCGAAGCCGATCGCACACGGTACGTCCGTTGATGACTTGACCGCAGCACAGAGTGACGGAATGTCTGTCGTGATGTTGCTCCTAACGCCGGTGACGCCGAGGCTCGATACGATGTAGATGAAGCCTGAAGCCTCTTTCGCGATCATGGAGATGCGCTCGTGGGATGTGGGCGCGATGAGGGAGATCAGGTCGATGCCGTAATTTTTGCAGACAGAATCGAACTCATCCTTCTCCTCATAAGGCACGTCGGGCAGGATGAAGCCGTCAATGCCGACTTCTGAAGCCTTCTGGCAGAATCTCTCGATTCCGTATGAGAATACGACGTTCGCGTATGTCATGAATACCATGGGGATCGTTACGCCCAGTTCTGTCCTGAGCTTTCTTACCATCTCGAAAACCTTGTCCGTGGTGCAGCCTGCTTCCAATGCGCGAAGGCTCGCCTCCATGATGACCGGACCTTCAGCGGTCGGGTCTGAGAAAGGAATGCCGAGTTCGACCAGTGAAGCGCCGGCTCTCTGCATCTCGACAACGCACTTTGCAGTCGTCTCAAGGTCAGGATCGCCGCATGTGATAAAAGGAATGAACGCTTTACCGTTCTCAAATGCTTTAGCTATATTACTCATTGATGTTCTCCCCTCTGTAACGTGCGATCGCAGCGCAGTCCTTGTCGCCTCTGCCGGAGATCGTGACGACCATGATCTTATCCTTGGAAAGCGTAGGAGCGAGCTTTATTGCATGTGCGACAGCGTGCGCGGATTCGATAGCAGGGATAATGCCCTCTGTTCTGGACAGGTACTCAAAAGCATTAACTGCTTCATCGTCCGTAATTGCAACATACTGTGCCCTGCCGGTATCGTGGAGCATCGCATGCTCAGGGCCGATGCCCGGATAATCAAGACCTGCGGAGATCGAATAAACGGGAGCGATCTGGCCGTACTCGTCCTGGCAGAAGTAGGACTTCATGCCGTGGAAGATTCCGAGCTTGCCCGTATTGATCGTTGCAGCAGTCTCAAAGGTATCGATACCTCTGCCTGCTGCTTCGCAGCCGATGAGGTTTACGCCTTCATCTCCGATGTAGTGGTAGAAAGAGCCGATCGCATTTGAACCGCCGCCGCAGCAGGCGAGGACATAATCAGGAAGGCGGCCCTCCTTTTCGAGCACCTGAGCCTTGGACTCACGTGAGATGACAGCCTGGAAATCCCTTACGATGGTCGGGAAAGGATGAGGACCCATTACGGAACCTAAGCAGTAGTGGGTATCGTCGATCCTTGTCGTCCATTCGCGCATGCACTCGGAGACGGCATCCTTCAAGGTTGCAGTTCCGGATGTAACAGGCACTACGTCAGCGCCCAAAAGTTTCATTCTGTATACGTTCAGGGCCTGGCGCTCGCAGTCGACCTTGCCCATGAAGACAACGCATTCCATACCGAAGAGAGCTGCCGCTGTTGCTGTGGCAACGCCGTGCTGGCCTGCGCCGGTCTCGGCGATGAGTCTTGTCTTGCCCATCTTCTTTGCAAGAAGAGCCTGACCCAAAACGTTATTTATCTTGTGAGAACCTGTGTGGTTAAGATCTTCCCTCTTGAGATAGATCTTTGCGCCACCCAAGTCCTTGGTCATCTTCTCTGCATAATAGAGATTGGACGGACGTCCTGCATATTCATTCAATAACTCCGTGAGTTCCTTATTGAACTCGGGATCGTTCTTATAATGGTTGTAAGCCTCTTCAAGCTCTATTACCGCATTCATCAGAGTCTCGGGGATATACTGACCTCCGTGTATTCCGAATCTTCCTTTTGAATCAGGCATATCTACCTCCATGCTTAACTGCTTTTATAAACTTTTCTATTTTTTCCACGTCTTTGATGCCGTCTGTCTCAACGCCTGAACTGACATCGACCGCGAAAGGATCCAGTAATCTTATGGCTTCCCCCACGGATTCGGGATCAAGGCCTCCTGCGAGGAAATAATCCCTTTTAAAGTCCTTCAGGATGCTCCAGTCGAACTGCTTTCCGGTCCCGGCACCAGAGTCGATCATGACATAATCGGCATTGCTTAGAGCAGCCTTCTCAAGCGCACCTTCTTCAGATGCCTTGTAAGCCTTGATAACAGGGCGTCCCAAAGTCCTTTTGACGTACTCGACGTACTCGTCAGACTCGTGACCGTGAAGCTGGATCATCTCGACTCCGCTTATCCTTGCAGTAGAGATAACGCTGTCGATCGGCTCATCTAAGAAAACACCAACAGACTTTATATCAGACCTTAAGAGTTCTATCAACTCACCGGCTTTGTAGGAATCTACGTAACGCTTCGATTTTTTGTAGAAAACAAAGCCTGCATAATCTGCACCGAACCTGTTGACGGCGATTACGTCTTCGAGTCTTGTAAGACCGCAGATCTTTATCTCTGTGCTAAACATCACGATATTCCTTTCAAAGAATTCAAGAACGCCGTCTTGTCCTCAGCTCTCATCATAGATTCGCCGATAAGGACCGCATCAACTCCGGAGCGCTCTAATTCCGCTACATCTTCCCTGCACTTTACGCCGCTCTCGGCAACGAAAAGCGCCTTATCTCCGACATAATCCCTGAGCCTTAAGCAGTTCGTGGGATCCACCGTGAAGTCTCTTAGGTTGCGGTTATTAACTCCGATAACTCTTGCGCCTTCACCCAATGCCATGTCACATTCGTTCTTATCGTGTGCTTCGACAAGAGCCGTAAGCTCAAGTTCATCGCAGAGCCTTATGTATTTGCCAAGCGTCTGTGAATCAAGTATCGAGCAGATAAGGAGGACTGCGGATGCCTTTCTTGCGCGGGCTTCGAAGATCATGTATTCGTCGATCGTGAAGTCCTTTCTGAGGACCGGGATCTGAACCTCCGAAGCTATCTCTTCCAGATAATCAAGAGAGCCCATGAACCACTTGGGTTCTGTGAGGACCGAGATACAGGAAGCGCCTGCCTGCTCATAGCTTTTCGCGATATCGAGATATGGAAAATCAGGAGCGATGACGCCCTTTGAAGGGGACGCTTTCTTGCACTCGCAGATAAAGCTCATGCCGTCTTCCTTAAGCGTCTTCTCGAATGCAAAACCGGTGCCGGATGCGGCATATGCCATATCCATCATTTTCGAGACCGGTATATCAAGCTTCTTATCGAGATATATCGTTCTGTTATGTTCAGCAATCTGTTCGAGAATGTCTGACATGGGTTATCCTTCCGAAGATTACTTATTTGATGCTTCAACGAACCGGTTGAGCTTTTCCAATGCTGCACCGCTCTCGATGAGGTGCTTAGCCTGGCCGACACCTTCTTCGATCGTCTTAGCCTTGCCTGCCGCGTAGATCGCAGCGCCTGCGTTCATGCATACGACGCTCTTTCTTACGTCAGTGATCTTGCCTTCGAGAATGCCTCTTGTTACTTCAGCGTTCTCTGCAGGTGTGCCGCCGACGATGTCTTCCTTTGTGCCTCTTGCGAAGCCGAAATCCTCAGGCTTGATCTCATATGTCGTGATCGTTCCGTCAGCCTTGAGTTCAGCTACGAATGTTTCTGAAGATACGGAGATCTCATCCAATTTATCTTCGCCGTATACGACCAGAGCGCGCTTTGCACCCAGAGACTTTAATACATGGGCGATGGGTTCTGCAAGATACTGGTCGTAAACACCTAAGAGATAGAAATCCGGTGTTGCAGGGTTTGTCAAAGGTCCTAAGATATTGAATACCGTTCTGAATCCAAGTTCCTTACGGATAGGTCCGACATACTTCATTGATGTGTGATACTTCTGCGCGAAAAAGAAGCAGAAGCCGACTTCCTTAAGCAGCTCAACACACTTCTCGGGCTCTAAGTTGATGTTCGCGCCCAGTGCCTCAAGGCAGTCAGCGGTGCCTGACTTGGAAGATGCAGCGCGGTTACCGTGCTTTGCGATCTTGATGCCTGCAGATGCTGCAACAAATGCTGATGTTGTGGAGATGTTAAAGCTTCCTGCCCTGTCTCCGCCTGTTCCTACGATCTCAAGGACTTCCATGCCGCCCTTATCGACCTTAAGAGCATGCTCACGCATTGCCGCAGCGCATCCTGTGATCTCATCGATGGTCTCGAATCTTGCGCTCTTTGTGGACAATGCAGCGAGGAATGCCGCGTTCTGGGTGGATGTGGACATGCCGCCCATGATCTCATTCATTGTCTCGTAAGCCTCTTCGTATGTGAGGTCTTCCTTGTTTACGATCTTCTCGATTGCCGCCTTAATCATGTTTTTCTTTCTCCTTTCGGCCCGTTCTGCCGGAAATAAAAAATCCCCGGCAGGAATATAAGTGTTCCTGCCGGGGACGAATTAAACATAATCCGCGGTGCCACCCTGGCTTTGCGTTTGTGAGACGCACACTCTAAGGATACCAACATATCCCGGACTACTAACGCGAGTCGGACGTTGCACATTTAATGCACCCTCCGCGGTCCATTTGATAATCCGGTTCCAGCTTCACTCTCAGCAACGGAAGCTCTCTGTATGGCCTGCTACTATCTTTATCTCCGCTTCAACGGTTTGATTGTTATGACAAAAATAATACTTGTTGCCCAAAAAGTCAACAGTTTTTTCTCATCCGTTATCAGAATGGTCCTTATCCGCGCTCGCTGAGATAAGTCTGACAACGGTTGTCGATCACCTTTATTACCTGATCAAGATCCTTCTGTCCTGCAAAATATGCTGGCATCTCTTCTTTGAGGATTGCGGTAATGGCAGAATCCAAAGCGATATCTGCAACGCAGGAATCAAGTAATGACTCGAAGCTCTTTACCGCGCTCTTATCTATCTCGCACCAGGGCATACCATCGGCCATCAGTTCCTTACGGCTTCTGTTTTGCTTATTCATGTTGTATAGACGGTTGTATTTTTCGATCGCGGCATCTGCTGCTTTCTCAAAGCTCTCTCTTATCAAAGGCGTATAGCCTTCATAGTGCAGGAAGCTCTGCTGGATCTCATCTGAAAGAAGCGTTTTGACAAATGTGATGCAGCCATCTTTGTACTTGGTATGCGATGATACAGCAACAGTACTGTAGACAGACAGCCTGGGTGCACTGCCGGCATTTGAAGGAGTTCCGGCAAAGCTTAATTTATCGATACTGTCTGAATAGAAATAGATCATGAAAGGAAGCGAGAGTGTATTCTCAAATGACGGGGAGAATTCACTGTTCTCAACCGGCTCAATAAATTCATATGCGTTAGGATCGGCTTTCTCATTTACATTTTTCGAGATGTACCCTGCAAGCGCCCGGAAATTCTCCGTATCAAAACTTATCTTGCCGTCCTTGGAATAATTGACATCTGCTGAGGACAGACATCCTAAAAGGAACTCAAGTTTCCCTTCTCCTATAGGATTTTTTCCGTTGCAGGCTCCCTTAACAAATTCCGGATACTGGTTAAAATCAAATCCGGTCTGCCCCGCTTCAATATCTTTTTTATTTACAAGGATCCCGGAAGCACCGAAGGCCAGAGGATACTGATAAATACAGCCGTCTGTCTCGGATGCGCTTAACGCATTTTCAAAGCACCCATCACCTTTTATCTCTTTCTTAAGATCTGTCAGAAGACCGCCTTTATTAAGTTTTGAGACGGAATTGCAGTCCAGTACGATATCCGGGCCATCCTCCGTCTCGAGATCTACAAGAAGCTGATATGCAAGATCGGCTCTGATCTTTGAGTATTTAACGCTGAAATCTTCATCATCTATGCTAAGCTCACCCTGATTGATCTTGCTGTCAACCCAATACCTGCTGTCGTATTTGATAAAGTATTCCGTATTGGTCTCATTAAATACGCTTACAGCTTCACATTCGCTGTGTGAAGGAAGATCAGTCGATGCCAGCAGAAGCACTTTCTTTCCTGCATTAGGATTAGTCTTTGCCTTTGTAAGAACATACAATGAATCCTCACGGCTCTCTTCAGAATACATCTCTGAATCAAAAATATAAGTCGGCATCATATATATATTGTCTTCCGTCATAGCAATGATCTTCATGTTATTAGTGATCGAACGGTTTATATTGCAGTATTCAAAAGAAAAGACCTGTGTTTTCTTTCCTGAACCGAGATCTATCTTATTGATCCCTTCCGAATCAACGACCACGTTTCCTATTCCGTTTACATAAGTAACTACATAAAAATCATTCTTTACAAAATCCAGATTCTGCATGTATTCCTTAACAGAACCGTTATTAAGATCGATCTCAAAATATTTGGCATTTCCGAAATCAAAACCTGCGACCTGAGCAATTACTTTTCCGTCGCCTTCGTAAATCAGACCGTTGATAAAACTGTCAGATGCCTGACCCAGCTTAATATCATTCTTACTTCCGTCAGGCTTGATAACATTGATATATTGGGATTCACTCTGGGCATCAAAACAGACGCTTGTCTCGTATCCTTCGAAATCATATTCTGCTGATGCATAAATACTATCGACTTCTGATTGGTCCGTCTCTATGAAAGATACGATCTCTCCGCTTTCGATATCCAAAGTAAACTCGAATTGAGTACTGACCGATTCCACCTTATCAACTAATGCATGGTAAAGACTTGCATAAAATACGACGATCCCGTCCTGCATGTCTTTGAACTGCCCGACATACCATTCTGATTGAGGCATATCCGGATAGACTTTTTCAGCGATAAGATCCTTATATGTCTTGCGGTATGTGCTGATCTCTTCATCCGAATATTTAAAATCAACCTTCTCGGTCACTTTTTTCCTGAGATTGATGATCTTATCCGGTTTGCCGTCAGTTCCGTAAACCTCGATAAAGTTGATCATATAATCAGTATAATTAATATCCGTAACATCGTTCGGCAGATCATATTGTCCGGTTATCCAATAAGCAAACCTGTCTTTGGCAACGCCGATGAACGAACCGGAAAAGTACTCAACACTTCTTTCCTTGTCAACAGATGCTCCGATATCAGCCACGACCAAAGAATACCAAGGGTCATCCGGAGAGATATTCCTGTCAGGTGCTGCGCTTCCCTTTTTCTTAGAGCAGCCCGCAGTCATTACCGAAAATGCGAAAAACAGCACCGCAAGCAAAGCGGCAGTAATCCTCTTTGTCATAATCATAGTCCTCCTACTCCTATTCTATTAAAGTCCCCAAGAGTGCAGTCCCATTCACCACACTGCTGACAACATTATATCAAAATGCTTTGATCAAGAAACACAACTTGAATCTAAAGCAAACCCCTGAAGCCGGAAAACTTCAGGGGTTTTAATATGAAACTAAAATTACAGTCTTTGGTTAGTTGAACTTGTATGTGCTCTTTAACATCTCATAAGAAGCAACATCTGAATCCTTATACTCGATAGTGATGTAATGGAGCTTGCTGTTGCCGTCAAGGAAGAGGAAGATGCTGAGGTTTGTTCCGTCAGAATATTTGGTGGACATCTCATATGCATTGTATCCTCCGAAAGTAATCTCCTTAAGATCGGCATTCGAATTCTGGGACTCGGCACTGTTCTTAAGAGCATTAGCAACAGCCTTTACGGAAGAATCATTATATGTCTGCTTGAAAACGCAGAGATTGATGATCGTTCCGGTCTTAAGATTGATCCTTCCTGCAGTACCGTCGTACTTATCTCCGGAGAGGTCGGCATCATTCCATACTCCCCAGGATCCCTGTGTCAGTGTAACTGTACCTGTTACGCTGTCGCCGAAAGTCTCTGCATTCGGATCTGCCGTAGTTCCTGCAGTCGTTGCCTCTGTCGTAGCTTCAGTAGTAGCTTCCGTAGTTGCTTCTGTTGTAACAACAGGCTCATCTTCGGTCGTTGCCGCGGTAGTTACGGGAGTTTTGCTCGTGTCATAATCGTCTTCGGGTACGAACATATAATACTCAGCCGTATTCATATTTGCGATATCAAGGACTGTCTGACCGGAAGACTTTACAAGGAATCCGAAATAAGGAGTCTCCCATTCCTCATCCTTTAAGTTCTTTCCGCCGATCCACTGACCGTCATTCTCAAGTACCAGGAAAACGAAGTTGCTGAGTTTATATTTGCTGCTTCTGGAAATAGTATCCTTTATCTCAGATTCGGTAACTCCATATTCCTTATAGTTCTTGGTTATCTGATTGACTGCATCCTGACCGATATAGAGCTTGTATTTTCCTGTATAGTAATAGTCCGAAGTATCAGCATAGGACTGATAATATTTAAAGTTTTTGCCCTTCTCGAAAACAAGATATGAACCGCTGTTCGTTTCTATCCAGCTCTCATCAGTTATGCTCTTGACCACCTTCTGGTAATCAGTGGAGTTCCTGTCAGAGGATTCATCAACAACATCGATAAAATCCTGAGGACTGCTGATACGGCCCGTTTCAAATCCGTCCTTGATATCATTCCATGCCATGGCATATGTTAAGCCCAGGCCGAGTACAATGATCGCGGATATGATAATGCCCGCAATAGCCTTGCCCTTGCCGGGCTGATTCTTCTTGGAAGCTGATATCAATCCGATGATCGAGAAAATAAGTCCGAAAAGGCTCGTGGAACCGATCGTGCAAAGACCGATTATCGATAAGACTAAACCAGCCGTGCAGAAACCGTTGCTCTTGACCTTTACCTTGTTCTGAACAGGCTGTGTTATAGGCTGCGCATATACAGGCTGTGCAGGAACGATCGGGATTGCCTGCAGCTGCTGTACGGGTACAGGCTGCTGCTGTGCAGGCTGCTGCCAGTACTGATTCTGCGGATTCGGGATCTCAACGGACGCCTGAGGTGCTGCCTGAGGTGCGGGCTGTGCTGCTGCCTGAGGTGCAGGCTGTGCTGCCGGGATAGCTCCTCCGCAGCTGGTACAGAATTTCGAGCCGTCGTTATTGAAAGCTCCGCAATTAGGACATACTGCCATTTTCTAAAATCTCCTTATTCTTATATTCTAAACGACCCGCCATAAGGCGGATCGCTTTATTCACCATCAGTTTTATTTTGTTCTTTAGCCTTGAGCTTCGATCTGGCCTTAGCCTGATCTCTTGCCTCTTCTTCATCCTTGATCTTTTTCCTCGCTGTAAGCCACGGAACCGCGATCTCCCTGTAAATATAAGACAGGATAGCCGCAAGCGGGATCGCAAGGAGGACGCCCGGTACACCCCAGATCTTTCCTCCGACGACAAGGAAGACAAGTATAAGGAATGCCGGAACCTTAAGAGCCGAACCGAACAGCCTCGGCTTTATGACGTAACCGTCGATAAGCTGCAGGGCAAGCGTGAAGATAAGGAACGGAATGACGAATTCCGGCTGGGCAAGCAATAAGATGACTGCACATATGAATGCGCCGACAAAAGGTCCGAAGGTGGGCGCGAGGTTAGTAAGTGCCACGACTACCGAACAGAAGACTGCATATGGCATGCCCATGGCGAACATGAAGACTCCGTTAACGATACCGACTATGAGTGAATCAACGATCTCACAGACTATGAACCTTGAGAATATCGCATTGAATCTGTTCCATACATTCCTGCAGTTCTCGTAATGCTTTGAAGGGATCACGAGGACGAAAAATTCCGAGAGGAGCTCAACAAGGCTCTTCTTTCCGATCAGGAAATAGAATGCGAGGATGATGCCGATGAGGAAATTAAACGCACCGGATCCAAGGCTTGCCGAGAACTTGATAACACCGGTAGCCGTAATATCGTTTCCGAGAACGAATTTCCTTATTAAAGCAGTAACGTTGGACTGCTCTCTGATGAAATCAAGCAACGCAAGCTTAAAATCTTCATCGAGCTCCGAGCTGAGCACCAGCGCCTTAAGACTGTTTATGTACCCGGAAAGTCCCATCGCGAAGTTCGTGATATTCTCGACTAACATCGGGGTTATAACTATCAGAAGAGCGACCACAAAAGCCAGAACAAAGATAAGAGATACAACTGCCGAGATTATCCATGCCGCATTCTCATTCTTCTTAAAGGCTTTCTTCAGTCTATTGTAAATGAAAACAGCAAGCGGATTTACCGTATATGCGATCACCACACCGATGATTACCGTGGAAGTAATAGCCAGGAATGAATTGAAGAATCCCTTTATGCTGCCGATATGAGACAACAGCATATAAAAGACCACAACGATACAAAGTGATATCGTAAGGCCCGACCATCTGTTCTTCTCAGTCTTATTGAAACGCTCTTTATAATTGACCATGCGCTTATTATAGCAACATAGTTTTGATAAATCACTTTAAAAGTAATTAAGAATTCTTAATCATTTGATTTTTTATTTAAGAAGACACAGATTACTGCAGTTATCACGCCTGCCGCAGCGATGATCAGGATATCGGCGGGCGCAAGGACCATTCCCGGTATTCCCCTGAAGAGAAGCCCCCTGCCGAATCTGTAGAGATGCCCGTTCAAAAGGAACATCTCGCCTATATACATCAGTACCGTTACGAGAACGGAAGTAACAACAGGGATGACAGTGGAAAAAAGTCTTCTTTTCGCGATCGTAAGAGAAGCGGTGAATATTCCGGCAGTTACTCCCAGGAGCGCGAAAAACGTCCCCATCAGAACCGCCGATACGGGCTTTACAACAAGATCTCCGGTGCGGTAAAACGCGGTAAAGCAGGCCCAGATGCACATTCCGAGGAACATCACTCCGGTTACGGTCTGAACCGCCAGTGCCCTTTTCTTTTTGTAATCATCGGTCCTTATCATTCGGGCAAAGCCGTAAAAGCTGTTTAAGAGCGCTATTATGATAACGACCGAGATCAGATAGAAATGGACCTTAAACAATGGGCTGTAGCCTCCCAGGAGCACATCAACGGCTTTCCAGGGCCTGCTCTCGAACTGTTCCGGCGGCACATAGCATAAAGACATCTGCCAGCTTCCGAGCACCACGGTCCGCTCTGCCATAACGAGTATCTTCGTTTCCATGAATGTCTCAGTCACATAGAATACCGCAAGTGAAGCAGCCGATCCCGCAATGATGTCGATCCTTCTGAACAACTTCTGTATGAGCGGCATTATCAGCACGCCGGCTATCAGAGATACTGCGATTGGCGTGTATGGAATGATATATTTCGGATATTCCTTATAAGGCACCGCGCCTGATACGGCCATCATCAGGATAACCTTTATGCCCATATAGATAGGATAAGCGCATGCTATAGCCAGACCTGCCAAAGAAAGCAGATAATACTTAAGATATGTTTTGTTATTCATGGTCAGGCTCCCTTCCAGCCTTTAAATTCAAGCACCACCGTATCTGACGCCTTCGCTTTTTCCAAAGCCTCATCAGCCGTACAGACAGTATCAAAGAGTGTTATATCGTTTACTTCCTTTTTCCTTGCGCTGTTGCATGAAGCGCATAACAAGACTAATGTCATCACCAGAATGACACCTATAAACCTTCTCAAATTGATCCCCTTTCTAACCTGCGTTAGTCAGTAATGTGAAAATAATAACGATTACAAGTATCGAAAAACCTATGGCCGAGAACACCGTCATACGCTTATAAGACAACACATTCTCGATCCTTGTCCTTATCTTTGCACCGCCGAATGCAGAGACCAGAAGACTCCTGCTCCCCGTGCACGAAAGGAGCGTCCTTGCATAGTCTTTACGTTCTCCGGTATCGTATCCTGAGACTGCCATCTCGTCGCATGCGAGCTCAAGATCTGAAAGGAATATCTTAAGGAACACCCATGAAAGAGGATTGAACCAGTGGACCGCGGCAGCTGCAAATCCCAGTATCCTCCACAGATTATCGAGCCTTCTGATATGCGTTTTCTCGTGCCTGATGATAAATCTCAGATCCTTATCCGCATAAGATACGGGCAGCACGATCTTAGGCCTTAAGATACCGTATGTTGCCGGACTTGTGACCTTCTCCGACAGACAGACATTATCTTTAAGGATCTTCGCATCCCTTATCTCCCTTATGGTAGTGACATAAAGGACCGTAAGAGTGATAAGTATCGCAAGGGCTATAACGGCCCATACAATCCCTGCGATATCAAAGACCTTTTCCAGGATATTGACCTTATACGTAATCGGGTCATAGCTTTTTGCAGCCATAATGGAATTGGTATACGAGAATGCTATATCATCCGCCGGCTGAAAGACCGTAACGGTCCTGGTCGTAAACTTTGATATCAGTGACATAAGGCTGTACGGACTGTTGATCCCGAAAGGAACAGTCATTCTGATGAACGGGATCAGCCACAAAAAGACAGTCACTCTGTGAGGAATGAACTTTATCCTTCTTATGAGCAGTATTATCAGCCCCATGAAGGAGGCTGTTATGCTCATATTAAAGATCCAGTAGCAAATCTCACCAAGCATCTTATCTCACCACTTATCTATAAGTCTCTGAAGTTCTTCCGCCTGCTCGTCCGTGAGATCCTCCTTATCGATCAGCGCAGAGAACAAAGCCTTTTTGGAGCCTCCGAAAAACTTGTTTATAAGAGATTCCGTCTCCTGCTTCTGCATCTGTTCACGGCTTACGAGCGGCGTGCAGATGAAGCCCGGCTCATCACGTCTGATAAAGCCCTTGGCTTCGAGTTTCTTAATGACCGTATAGGTCGTGTTCTTATTCCATCCGATGGAGTCTGCTGCGATCAGGCTGATCTCTTTGGCAGAAAGCGGCCCCTTCTCCCAAATGATCTCCATGACCTTTATCTCGCTGTCAAACAGTTTCTCACTCATGTTAATTCCTCCAGACTATTCCTATAGTCCATACTACTGCGATAGTCTGGAATTGTCAAGCGAGCTATTCCGCCCTTTTCCCGGGCAACGAAAAACTCCCGCAGATTGGTGCGGGAGTGGGTTAACTGTTACAAATAATATTCAGCTGTAATTCCAAGTTCCGATTGATCTCTTGATTCATCTTTTGAGAATAACTCAATATTAAGTAAAGACTTACTTGGAGGAAACTACTGAATCAAGCAAGACCAACCGTCTGCTTGTTTGTGTTTCACTTCCCATTGGTCTCACCTCCTTAGAACTAATTCGTTCCATTTCCTTGATGGCTTCACTATAGCACAATC
>Ga0310695_10005060_pt1 | contig 23383 bp, 19 predicted proteins | sample RumenRJG_04DNA_FD_203882 | JGI IMG/M metagenome (GOLD analysis project Ga0310695, IMG submission 203882) | Bovine rumen microbial communities from Lethbridge, Alberta, Canada - RJG_04 (v2) (version 2) | ecosystem: Host-associated > Mammals > Digestive system > Stomach > Rumen | place: Canada...
TGCAGCTCAAGAGCAATACGCTCCGCCTGTTTTTTGTGAAAATGTAATTGATTTCATGTGAAAAGGTGCTGCCTAAGATACCGTCGTGGCAGCTGCATAGTCTTCAGAACTTCTTTCCGAAGACTATGTTCACAAAAGTCTTGAACAATATCTTGAAGTCGAACAGCCACGAGCGATGCTCGAGATAGTAGAGGTCGAGCTCCAGTCGGCGCAGCATCTTCTCTATCGTGTCAGTGTAGCCATTGTAGAGCGTAGCGTATGATGTTACGCCGGGACGTATCTGATAGAGGTAGACGTAGCGAGGGTCGCGCTCCATAATCTGTTTGATGTAGAACTCGCGTTCCGGACGCGGCCCGATGAAGGCCATGTCGCCCTTCAGCACGTTCCACAGCTGTGGCAGCTCGTCGAGGTGATGGTCGCGCAGAAACTTGCCCACGTGGGTCATTCGCTTGTCTCTCTCGTGCTGATAGAGGGCAGGGCCGTCCTTCTCGGCATCCTCTCTCATGCTTCGGAACTTATAGATGTAGAACGGACGACCGAAGCGGCCAATCCTTTCCTGACGGAAGATGGCCTTTCCGCCGTCTTCGCGCTTTATGGCAATATAGCAGATAAGGAATAGAGGTGAAAAGACTACAAGGCAAACAGCCGCCCAACAGAAGTCGAAAATACGCTTCATGTTGCGCTCAAACTCGTTCATGCCGTCTAAGACATATCCATTCTTTAAGGTCGTCATACCCTATTTCTCAATTCTGCAATACTCCTTGTAGGTATAATCTATATTCTCAGAACGCGAAAGAAGCATTTTTATTGCATATATGTGCATCTTTCTTATACCTATCGTTGGTTAAAACCGCGCGAAGGTAGTAAAAAAACAGAAGACTGCCAAACATTGGAAGGTGTATTTAATCTGAAACTTGAAAGTAATAGTGTCATATTACTGAGCAGATTTTATCATTTCAAAAAACGGGAGCAGCTGCTTGTCTACGTAATCGGGTTGATATTGCTTGCTCTTTTCAAAGTTTCTGCGAGCCTGTCGTTTCATTTCATCTACGGTGAGTTTAGCTACAGCCTTGGCAATATCGTTATGCACTCTTGCCCTTACCGTGAACTGCGTGTCAATCATCTCAGACATTCCGCCCACATTGGTCACTATGCACGGCATGGCGCGGCTCATAGCTTCTGCCACCGAACGTGGTAATCCCTCTTGAAGGCTGGGTTGGATATATATGTCGCAGTCGTCCATGAATTGTATTACTTCCTCCCTGCTTTTGCGTCCGAGCAGATGCACCCTGTCAGCCACACCCTTTTCCTGGGCAATTCGCTTTATCCAGTTGCCCTGACCGTCGCCGATGATGTAATATTGGGCATTGATACCTTGGCTGATTATGGCAGGAAGTGCTCTGACAACGAAATGCTGTCCCTTGAATCCAACGTCTACATGGCCCACGGTGAGCAGCCTTAATTCGTCGTGATTGCCTTCTATCTTATGCAACCTGCGGCTGAGCGTGTCGGGTGTGAAGGGCGGTATGTTGGTGTCTGTGCCGCCAAAAGCCAGACCGCATGTGGGATACCTGTGCTGAAGAAAGTGCTGAGTGACATACCAGACATAGTCTGCATGTCTGACTGTATGTCGTGTCTCAAGAAAGCGTGCAGGGGCCATGAGCCTTGCTTTCCAGCTTCTGTGGTTGGAGAGAGCATCCCAGACACACCCTACGAGGAATGTCATAAACCGCTTGCCTTGCTTTTTCGCTATAGACAATGCCAGGTCTGCCAGTGTGCTGGGTGCATATCCGATGACAAAGTCGGCATCGGCAATGAGCCTGTTGAGTTCGCTGCGGTTGTGCTTTCTGTCGAAATATCTGTGTCTAAGGTCGGTTTCCTTGTCGAGAAAGGTCACGTCGGATGGAAACAAATCCAGCTCAACGTTGAGCGGTTGGGCTGTTTTCCCAATGAACTTGCAACACGCTATGTGAAGCGTTCCCATAGTCTGGAAGCGCCTTATGGTGGAACTTATGGCGAAATCGCTCACAACCTTGTTCTTTTTAATATCCAGAACTTGCTCCGTTACGAGTAGTACGTTCATGCTGTTTATATTTTTTTCATAAGTATTCTCAATGTCCAATAAAGTCGTCGCGCCACTCCTCCATAGGCAAGTCGATAGGAAGGATAGAATGCCAGACGCAGTCTTGAAAGAAACCTGTGGTCGTAGTTGTAGCAGTTGGCTATGAGGCTGATGTCAGATTGAGTCAGTTGCTGCTTGTATCTTTTCAGCAACTGACCGGCTGCCACACCCCTTGGAAATTCTATCTTTTTCTCAATGCGGCGCAGGCTTTTGCCTTTTTCCTCTTCTGTATGTGCCCCAAGCACATTTCCGCCGTGCTGTCGGTAGGCGATATGTGGTGTTGAGTCGTAGACTACCTTGCCCAGAAAGACCGCTGTCAGAAACGCCCATCTGTCATGGTAGACAAACTCCTCGGGCAGGTTTTCCACCACAATGTCTCGCAATCTTCTGTTTAGCACCATGGTGCATCCGGCAGAAAAAGTTTCTATCAGCGCATTGCCTTTGGTTATATTGAGCTCATGCCCAATGCTGTTGCCTATAAACCTGCCCTTCTCGTCGACCAGTGTGGTGTCGCTGAAATAGAGAGCAGGCTCTGCGAGGCCTGCAATGGCTTTGATGCCAGTTGCCAGTTTGTCGTCGTCCCACAAGTCGTCCTGGTCGGCAAAGGCATAGAATGGAGCTTCCGTGGTGCTCAGTAACTCAAGGAAACTGCGTGCCGGTCCGATGTTCTGGCCTTGTGTCAAGTGCAGTGGATGGCTTTCAGCCCAACGCTCCAGTATCTGTAGGGTGTTGTCGGTAGAACCATCGTCGCGAACGAAAAGCTCAACTGAAACTTCTTTCTGTGCAAAGATGCTTTGCAGTTGTTCTTCAATGAAGTGCTGTCCGTTATAAGTGGACATCAGTACGGCTATTTTAGGTATGTCATTCATTGTTGCTTGGTGTAACTTTCTTTATTGTATGGTCGTTCAGCTTTAATTCGCTTGAGCGCATATTGCGTACTGATACTTTGTTGCTGAGGCGCGTTCCATTCCACTTGTTGTTGCATATGTTGGCATTTCTGCAGCTGTCAAGGTCTATGGCTTCTCGCTTGACGGGATGGGGTGGGTAGCTTTTGTCGCTCAGTATGGTGTTTTCTGCGAACGTAAGTCCGTCAACCGAACGTGCGTAAAGTAAAGGGGCATCATTGGTCTTGAATACGTTTTGCGTTATGGTTATGTTGGAATGGAATGGTGTGTCGTACATTTTGGGGAAGTGATAGGGGGTTATGGTAATCACGGCATTGCCCCATCCTGAGCGGTTGCGGTGTATGTTGCCAGACGTAAGGCAACCGTCGAAGACGTTGTTGCGTATGGTTACGCTCCGGCAAGCTCCCGATTCAAACCATCGGCTGTCGTCGCCCTCAATCAGAATGGCGGCTCCTGCCGTTGAGAAACGATTGTTCTCAATGAGCACTTTGCCCGGCGTGGTAACGAGTATACCTCGTGCGCGGTTGGTGCGTCCTAAGAAACAGCCGCTTACTGTCACGTCGGGCACCCACGTGGCACTCTCAATCATATTGCCTTTGCCAATGCCTTTGGGTAGCGGCGAGCAGAATTTGACTCTGTAGGAGAGATATTTGCCATTGTTGTTGCTCCATCCTGTGATTTGCTTTATCCTCACCGTTGCCACTCTTTGCTTGTTTCTCTTGTCAAGAAGCCACACGTACTCGTCCTCCTTGAGTGTGGCATCCTGAATTCTAATGTCAGCTGTGACAGAGTCTAAGACTTGCAAGATAGGGTAGTTACGTCCGTGTACATTGAGGAAATCATCACCCATGCCAGTAGCTTTGCAGTTTAACACCTTTATTGTTCCCCTGCAACAGTTGAAATGTGCGTTGTCGGCAATGGTGCTGAAGACTCTTTTCTTGCTTTTGTTTGCCATGGCGCAGGCATTGTCAAGGGTGACATTCTCAGAGTGCTGGGCGCGTATTCCGATATTCATGGCATAATTGATGCGGATATTTCTCAGGCAGATGTCTTTGCTTTCGTTTATGTAAATGCCTTCCATGCCAGTGTATCGCCCTGTGTATATGGCAACAATAGTGCCGCTGGCAGGCTTAATGGGCACGTTTCCACGAAAGCGAATTACACCGTTTCCCATGTCTGTGGCATCCTTGCTGAATATGTCTGCAAGAGGCGCATCCTGGGTGTTATAGACGATTTCACCAGTCTTGGCATCATACAGATTGTTGTATTGGGATGTTGGAGCGAGTTTCCAGTTCTCTCCCAGAACGTAGAATTTGCCATTGTCTATACAGAATGGGTATTGGCTGGCATCAATCTTGGCATCAAGATAATTGTCTGTGGCATCAAGAATGGTGGCTTGTATGGTGTATGGACGGTCCCAGTCGGCAGAGAAATTACGCATCTCTATCTGGCTACAGTCTTTGATACCGGCAATCTTGCACCTTCCATGGAAGACAAACTCGCTGTCGTTACCTTCCACAATCAGGTTCTTCAGCGAGTCCAGCTCAATCCCGACGAGTGTGGAACCGTCCGAATAGAAATCGTACCGGCCTTTGGGAAAAGAGAGAATGTCGGCATCTTGCTCCTTACAAGCTGTCAATGCCGCTTTCACGGCAGCTGCAGCATTGCTTCTGCTGTTGGGTCTTGCACCATAGTCGGTAACAAATATGGTCTTTGCTTTCCCTATAAGGGGTTGGGCAAGCAGTAAGATGAACAGAAGAGCTGTGGCGCATGATAGGTCCGTCTTCATTTCAGTGTGTCTTTCTATATATCGTATTGTAAAGTTCCTGATAGGAATCTACCATCTTTTCAGGTGCCAAGTTTTTCTCATAGAAGCTGAATGAATTCTCACCCATGCGTTTTCTCATGTCGTCATTGGTGAGAATCAGGTCAATCTTTTCGCAGAAGTCGTCTGTGGTGTTGTCTACTGCAAATCCGTTCACTCCGTCAGTCACGATTTCTGGAACACCTCCCACGCGTGATGCTACGATGGGTTTTCCAGCACACATTGCCTCTATGAGCACTATTGGAAGCCCTTCATAGTTGCTCGGAAGGATTATCAAATCGGCATGATGGCAGTATCTTGACGCACCTGTTATGTTGCCCATAAGCATCACATTCTGCGGGAGGTTGGGCATTTCGTGCTGATTGCCTATCCATACAAAGGCGTATTGTGGAAGTTTCCGGGCTACTTCGATGAAGAGGTCGAAGCGTTTCTGCTTGGAGATACGCGCAATGCAGAGTATCGTTTTCTGGTATTTATCACTTCCGGGAAAGCTGATGCCCAGTTGCTTTTCTATTTTTATGGCACCGTTGTATATGTATGACACATTGTTGGTGATGCGTTCCTCGAACATATATTTTTGGTCGTGCTTGCTCACTCCCACTATTGCGGCACAGTGTTTTTGCATTTTTCGCTCCAAGGGCAACAGCCAGTGGTGGCCCAGACGCAACGAATCGAAGCCGTGGACAGTATAGATGATACGGTCGCTGGGAAAAGCCAACCGTCCCAACAGCCCCGCCTTGGAGGAGTGGAGGTGGACAATATCTGGCTGAAACGTGCGATAGATCTTGCGCAAGAAGCATATTGTCTTCATGTCTTTGTACAGAGAAATGTGCCCTTTAAGCGACGGACACGTCACTTTCTCAACCCTGTCGTCGATAATGTCCCAAATTTTTCCATCACCTTCGCCAGCGACAACCATAACTTCGTGGCTTTCGCAAAAGCTGTTGGCAAGTATCGACACGACACTTTGAGCTCCCCCGAGCTCGGATTTTGTGATTATCTGAAGAATTTTCATATATAAATCTAATCAGCTACAGACTTCTGTCGTCGGCAGCCTGCGGTTTTCTGCTTTAGAAATAAAACGTTTTTCGTCCATAAATATTGCTTTCATGCAGCATATATTAGTGCTTTGAAAAATATTGCAGGACAACGGTTGATGGAGTGCGGCAGCCTTTCAAGAAAAAAATATTGCCCATATTGGTTGGTAATATGACTCATATTGCTTCGCCGTCGCTTGCTGTCGATGCCGCAATCGAATGTATCTTTGCGAGTCTTTGCTTGTTGCGCTTGTTGCGCCCTACGAGGTAGAACAGCATGGAGAGCTTGCGTGCGCTGTTGCTCGGCATGAAGCGGCACAGCAACTGGTGGGTGAGCATTGTACAGCGAAGTCTGAAGGCTGAGAACTTGTCGTAACGGCCAACGAGGCTTGCGAGTTCTTTGTTGAACTCACGGCTCGTCTGCTGTCGCGTAATAATGGTGTTGTACACCGATAATACCCCCCGGAACAGATGGCGGTCGTAGGTGTGGCCAAACCTTTCGGAGTAGCGCTCGTAGAACGTACGCAGTGCATGGAGGTGGCTGGAGTAGTGCTTCTCGGTCATAATCTGTGCCGACACGCTCGATGTGTCGTACAGTATCCGATAACCATAGTCGGGGCGAGCTGATGCATACTCGTACTTCATGCCGGAAAGAAGGGTGGAGAGGTTGAAGTCGGCATCTTGCAGCGAGCGTAGCTCCTCATCCCATGTGATGGAATGTTGGCGCAATGACAAGGTGCGGTATATATTGTTCCAGACGATGAACGGAAGCTCGCGGCTTGCAAATCCGGCAAGGTCATCACTGAATAAAGGATAACCGTAAAGACTGGTTTGCCCCTGCTCGCTGAACGAGTTGTCAACAAACAGCCCGGAGGGAAATACCATGAAGTCGAGTTCCGGCCTTGCTGCAATGGTGCTCACCCGTTGTAGAAGGCAGTGGGGAGCAACGTAATCGTCGGAATCGAAAAACACAATGTATTCACCTTGAGCCATCGCCAGCCCTATGTTTCGGCAAGTGGGAGCACCTTTGGGTAGCCTTTCTCTCCTTATAAATCTTATCCGGTTGTCTTTCTGTGCGTAGGTTTCTAGAAGCTCCAGAGTTTCTTCATCGGAGCCATCGTCAACGGCAAGAAGCTCCCAATCGCCTAATGTACCAGCTAAAATAGAGTCAATGGTAGCTTTCAGGCAATCTATGTTGTTGAAGATAGGCATGACAATGCTTACTCTTGGGGCTCTACACTCTGAACAGGTTGCGTGCTTTGAGTCTCTTTCCATAGCTTAGATATATAGGGATAATAATTGACTAATATCATAAGATATATTATGAAGAACGTGGGATAGACCTCCATGGTCTGCATAAACAGCAGCGAGTCTATTCCAAGCATGAGAATGGTCGTGGTATGGGTTATGTTTTGCCTGTAGTTGCTGTAGGTTGTCAGGAACATGGCTATGAAAACGCACAGCAATAGCAGTCCGCCGTGGAGTAAGATGGAATAAATGAAGTTGTGGGGACCTATCGCATTAGGACTGAGATTTATGAGATACCAATCTCGGTCTACATATCCGTAGCCTATGAATGGCGACTCAGAGAAGAGGCGAGATGCCATATCCCAAAGGTCTGTACGCTGTGTGAAGGTGAGATCTTTCTTCAAAACATCCTCAATAATGTACACGGCAAGGGCATTATCTTGGAGTCCTTTTCCACTGAAGACCACAAAACACTGGAATAGAATGTAGAAAGCAAAGTATGCTCCTGCAATAAGTCTCTTTATTTTGATAGACTTTGAGAAGAATATCGTAATGAGAAGGAATAGAGATATGCAGGACAAAGATGTCTTGGAACCAACTATCGCAAGTGTCAATATGGAAACAAAGGTAAGTGGTACGAGATTATACCACCACTTTTTGCTAAGTTTCAGACAAAGTATGTTGGTGATGATGGCACATAGGAAACGTGCTCCAAGCTGATTGTAATTGCCTCCAAGTAAGAAACCATGAATGGCACTGCCTGTAGACAATGCCCAACTGGGAAACAATACCATTACCACAAGGTTGGCATAAGTACATAGGGAGAAAGCTACGCAGCAGGCTTTGAGCATGGTGGATAGGTCGTTGCGATAGAAGTTCACCAGCATCAAGAACAAGAATACCTCTACAGTTCTGAACAGGGCTTCCTTTACGGACGCATCTTTGACAGTGGAGATAGCTACCAATAGTATAAAAAATACTACGGTAAGCAGATCGAAGCGAGTCAGTTGTGGCCTGTGTGCATAGACTATAGAAAAAAACATAAGGAATAGAAAGCAAGAGCCAAGAACAAGATAGGAGAAAACCATCAGAAAATCGAACGTAGAGAATGTGACGGCAGACTCCACTATAAGTGTGCCGAACATACACCACTGCATGATGCGCAGCTTATTTAAGTCAATCTGATAACCCATTCTTCTGTCCCTGTTATTGTTTTCTAACTTCAATAGCGTGTCTTTGCCTTTGACAAGTCGCAAAGCTTACCAAGTATAATGCGGAATTGCTCTGAATAGAAATAGTTGAATCCTGCTGATGCCGTGAAAGTCATCTCGCCAAAATAGAGCTTCCCGTCCACTTCGTACAGGTCGCATCTGAGTTCTGGAAAACCTTTCGACAGCGTTTCTGCTACAGAAAGCATCTGCTTGAGGCATTTTGGCTTTGGTATTTCCATGTTAGACAGCACATAGTGTGGTGTTGACACAGAATATTCAGGATGGAAATTCCAGTCGGTATCATAGACTTGACATTCCACAGAGTGTGGGGTTCGGTTGAAACAAACCCATATGTAGGCAGCTTTTCCGTCAAAAGCCCACACCTTGTAATCAACGACAGATGATGATTCTATTGCTTGTTTGCTAACATCGAGCAGTTCTTCTGCTATTATGCATGGTTTAATGCTGTCGTAATGTGGCTCGTAAAGATAGCTTCCAGTCTTTCTCTCCGACATTTTTCTGACCTTAACGGTCATATAGCCAATATCTTCTTTACTCTTGTCCTTGCAAATAAGAACTTCGCCGCTACCATTGTTAGTCTTGACGATGAACTGTTGCGGTAGCTTTGCCCAGTCTATATCTTCTGGCTTATCCCATTTCCCATACAGCTTTACCAATAGATTGCCCAACCCCATCTCCTTTAAATGCTCGCGTACGCGGTATTTGTCAGTATAAAGTGACCACTTTGTTGTGTCTGCATTAAGTTTCAGCCAACTTATCTTCTCGTCAATGGTAGAAAGATTGTCCCAGTTCAGCCGTTTCTTATACACCCGTTTGTAATGTAAAGACAATAATATCTTTGGCGACAGCCATGATAGGAAGCGGTATGTCACAGCCATTAAAGTATCTTTTAAAATGCTTGGTTTCATTTTCATTTAGATGTTTTGTACTTTAATATTATTGATTTTGCATACTCTTTTGCCAAAATGCGTTCGTTATCGTTGAGTCCAAGAAGCCAGATGTACCCAGAGGATGCAGCCATGGATAACGGAATAGATACCAAAAAGCGGAATGGAAAGCTGAATATCTCAGTCAGAAGCCATGTCGTAAGCGCATTAAAGCACACGGGAAGTAGTGCCTTCAAGAGAGTGTCATGTACATAGCTGCGAATAGATAGTCCTGCTGTCTTTCTGAGGAATGGTAATCTGACGATTGCACAAAGAACTTCTATTAGAAGGTAACACCACATAGCTGCAATTATGTCGCTGCCGTTTCTCAGACACAGCCATACTACAGGAAGTGTCATAAGCTTGATGGTATTGACAGCAAGTGAATAGTTCTTTATTCTTCCAATAGCCTGATTGGCTACACCAAGTCCTATTGTCAGTTGATCTAATAATGATGCGAGAAGTATGAAGCAACAGAAATCAGCTGTGTATTGCGGTACTTTTCCGAGCCACAGACTGAGTATGTCGTTCATTTCAAATAGCAGTGGGATTGTTATCATAGACATGAGAATAAACGAATACCTGCTTAATCGCCCTGCCAATACCAACATTTGCTTGTGGTTCCCAGCTCCTTCTGCCTTGAATATCTGTGGACTCATGGCGTTTTGTATTGCTTGAGCTACAAACTGAATGGAACTGAACACTTGATTTGCTATGCCATAGGCTGAGTTTACCACAGCTCCAAAGAAACGATTGAGCAACACCGCCACACCTTGAGTCCTGCCAATGACGCAGCCCATGCTATATATTGTCCAACCTGCAAAACCTGTTATATCCTTTATTATTGAAATGCTGAACTCCGATTGGCTGAACCTTATTCTGCTTTCCCTGTATTTATATGTTCCGTAAAGTGCAAATGCAAACATATTGAAGACAACTATGCCAAGCATCATCCATGAATACACTTGCAGCCTATCCCATGAAATATGGCATAGCCAAACGGCAAGCAAAAGTTTGAACACGCCATCCAGTACATCGATAACAGAGATATATACTATGTTTTCGTTGGCTATGAAAAGGGCTCTGTATGGGGCGGTGATGAAAGTAAGAAACAAAGAGACAACGACCAATACGTATACAATTTCTGCCGCAGACTTGCGTTGTAGGTCAATATGCAGCAAGCTATTAATTATAGGTGATGATAACGACAAGAGAACGACCACAAGAAGCAAGCCAAAAGATATGTGAAGCAACAGGCTGTTTGCAAATATCTTCCTTGTATTATCATGTTCTTTGCTTCCGTGAGCAAAGGAAAGGTGACGCTGTGTGGTAACAAGCATGGCATTGGTAATAAAGCCCAGCATCGTGATGACACCACCGATGAGGGCATAAAGTCCATAGTCGTAATGCCCTAATGCCGATAGTACAAGACGTGTTGAATACAAAGCCAAGACCGTATTGAATACAGTCCTGACGTATTGTGCCACGGTATTTATAACTATTCTTTTCGAATCAACCATTTATAAATCAGATTGCATAACCCTACAGTTTAGAATCCGAACAACTCTTTTCTAACTAAATAAAACGCAGTACATATAAAAGAAAGAAATATCATTCCAGCAACGAAAATCATTCTCTTTGGTCCGGCTGGCTTGATGGGCACTGACGAGCCTTTTATCATTGTGAAGGCCGGCGTACGCTCTTGTACTTTTGCCTTTGCAGCCTGTAACTGCTTGTCCAGAGTTGTATAGGCATCGTATTTGAGTTGCATCTCATTCTCCATGTCTTCCACCTTTGCACGCACCGATTCTAATATCACATCAGTGTTGGCATCGGCAGAGTTGACATACTTCTCACGTATGGCCTCGTAGTCTTTCTTTGCTTCATTGGTTAGCTTTTGGTAATAATCAACGTCGACTCTTGCCTTGCGTGTTCTGTAATCTGTGATAAAATTCTGAAGCCTCGCAGTCAAAGTATCTGCCAGTGTCTTGCATATTATTGGGTCTTGGTCGACAGTGCTGATTGTGATGATGCTTGTTTGCTTGTCAATTGATATGTTTATATTCGACTGAATGATTTTTACTATGTCGTCTTGCTTCTTGCTAAGACGATAGGGGTCAATGCCGGAACCGCCTTTCTTTTTTAAATCTACCACATCCTTGTCACTTCCAAATAGTGACATTACCTTTTCTTTCATAGGTGTCCACCAAACAGTCTTCTGATGGTTTTTAAGATATTCGTAGTAGGTCGTGTGAATGCTGTCGCCAATGTCTGTTACTTTTATGTTCCAAAGGCTGACCACGAAACCGTTGTCCTCCATAAGGTCTGGATAAAGTAGTGGGTATATGGCATCCGTAGTCTGCATATTTTCGAGGTCTATGCCGAAACTTGAAGCCAGACTGTTGAGTGTGCCGCCTGCTCCGGAATTCTCCATTTCCGGAGCAAGTCGGGTCTCTGTTGAATAGTATCTGGGAAAACTGACAATATAAATAGAAGCCAATACAGCCACTATAGGTATGACGATAAAGAATACCAGTTTCTTTTTCCAAAGCGTTCGGAATATGTTTCTCAAGTCTATTATGTCTGTTCCTTTGCCTGCCATGTCTTGTTTCAGTTGGTTCAGTTACTTGATTATGTTTGCGAGGGTGGCAATCATTGTGGCTATAGAGGCTATCGAGGTGCCTACGGTCATGGTCTCGCTGATGCTCATGCCGTTCTTAGCCTTCGATGGCACTACAATCTCGCAGCCGGGCTTGGGCTTTGATTTGCTGCCTACCTTGCTCACGGTGCCGTTCATATATATAATATAGGTGTTGCGCTTCTTGGCATAGTCGCTGAAGCCGCCGGCCTGATTGATGTAATAGCTCACGTTCTTGCCCTCTATGTAGCCTACGGTGTTGGGGTACATCACCTCACCGTTGATCTTTACTGTTCCGTTGTACTGCGGAACAACTACTCGGTCGCCTTCGCGCAATATGATGTCGGCATCGCTGCCCGGATTCTTGAGAGCCTTGTCGAGCTCGATGCCCACGTAATAGGTATCGCCAAAGTTGAATTTCTCAAGAGCCTCGGCTTTCTGCTGCTCGGCCACTTGGGTTACTGCGGCGGCATTGGAGCTGCGCAGGATGTTTGTCATTATGTTCTTGCGCTGGTTTTCCTCTTGCATCTTCAGCACGGCTCTCATTCTCAGACGCTCTGTCTCGTTGATGCGTCGCTCCAGTCGGGCTCCCTTGATATATGCCAGGTCGTTGGTGCCGCCAGCCAGCTTGACGAGGTCACTCAGACGGGCATTGCGTTTTGTGAGCGTGTAGGTGCCGGCAAAGAGCACCTCGCCATCTATGATTACGTTCTGCTGACGGCTGTAGCCCGGGCTGCGGCGCACGTAGACTTCGTCGAACGGCTGTAGGTGGAAAGCGGGCTCTCCGTCGATGACAAAACCGTCTTTCAGCTCGAAGGTGTAAGTCCGGGCTATGAGCGAGTCGGGCGAGGTGGCGTTGCTGTCGATGATGCGGCGCGACACGTCGACCTTCACCGTTGAGGCTGTTTCTTTCAGTCCGCCAGCCTGGAGCACGAAGTCTTCAAGTGTTTCGTTGGCGGCATATTTGTAGACTCCTGGGTATTGCACCTCGCCGTGTATGGTGATGGTCTGTTCCACCTGGGCATCTTGGCGCGTGGGGATGAAGAGCACGTCTTCGTTTTGCAGCGGGATGTCAACCGTTGTTCCTGCGAGGATGCCTTTCACGTCGACAGCTATCACCTCGAGTGTGCGGTCGGGGCGCATACGATGCATCACGGCATGGGGCGCGAAAGCATATTCGGTGAGTCCCTCGGCTGCTTCGATAAGTGTGCGAACGCTGTTGATGTCGTCGCCCACCTGATATTTGCCGGGCCGGAACACGGCTCCCTTTATCTCAACCATGTTCTCGAAGCGTGGGATGATGCTGTCAACGCTTACCGAGTCGTCGTCGGCCACTTGGAACGAAGGCATGTCGAACTCGTTGACGTTGTAGATGCTGTATTGCTTGCCGGTCTTTCTTATCAGCCTTACCGACTTGGTGTAGGCATCGCCGGTAAATCCGCCTGCGTAGCGAAGCAGCGTTTCCAGGCTTTCGCCCTTCTTCATCTCGTAGTACATCGGGCGCTTCACCTTGCCTTCGATGCTCACGAGACAGTCGTATGCTCCCACTACAATCACGTCGTTGTCGGCCAGCTTCACGTTGCCAGTGAGTCGGCCATTGAGCATATAGTCATAAACGTCGACCGAAGTGATGAGCTGATTGTTGCGGTAGACTTTTATGCTGCGCAGTGTTCCGAGGTCGCTGATGCCGCCTGCCATGTGCAGTGCGTGGAATACTGATGCGAAGGCCGACAGCGTGTATGTGCCTGGCTTGCGCACTTCACCCATCACGTTGACCATGATTGAGCGTGTCTGTCCCACCGAGAGCCTTATCTGGCTGCTGCTGTAGCGTGGTCCCATCTGGCTCTTTATGCGCTGGTTTGCCTGTGCTACGGAGAGTCCGCTCACCTGTATTGGACCAAAGCCCTCGATGGTGACGAAGCCGTCGGGCGACACTGTGGCTTGAATCGTTTTCTGTGAAGCTCCGTAGATGTCGATATACACGGCATCGCCTGGCCCAAGACGATAGTTCTGTGGAGTGGCGATGTTCATGTTTGGCTCAAAAGAGAGGTCTTGCCGATTGAAGATGTCGCGTCCGAACACTTGTTTGCGCCTGCGTTCGTTTTTCATCCTGTTGACCAACTGCCGATAGGCTGCTGCCGTATCGGCAGGCATCCAGCTGTCGAGTTCGTCGGTCATGGCTACAAACTCGCCGTCGTAGCTGTCGTAGGTTGAGCCTACATACCCCCCTCTGCGGTTGCGCATCGAGCTGTATCTGTTCACGCGCTGTTCTTCCTCGTCGTAGATGCGGCGCGTTTCGTCGGCCACATCGGCATCAGAACGTGGTGCTTGCTGCTGTGCGTTGTTCTTGCGTGTGCGGTCGTCGACCTTTGTGCTTGCCGTGGCTTGCTCCGTAGTCTTGGCCGACAGCTTCTGGTAGTTGTCCCTCACGCGCCTTATCTGCGTTATGTTCACGCCACGCTGCATCAGTTTTGTCACTATCGTAGCCTGCGAGGTGCCGCGCTTATGTTCTTTCAGGATAAACTCCATCACTTGCGAGTCCGACATCGACTGGGCCTGCACACCGGCTGCATAGCAAGCCAAGAGGATGAATATCACAAATTTCTTCATATCGTGTTGCTAATTGTTCTCTTTTATTTTCAATAATATAACTGCTAAAACTCTGTTTTATTGCTTTTTGCCTGCTTGGTCTGTGAGCTTTTCAGGGGCGTTGGTTTCTTGCAGGCGGCTATCTGTCTTGTTTGCCGTTCGGTCGAACTTTATGAGCAGCAGCCCAATGCCTGTCCATATCAGCTCTCTCACTCTGACAATGAGTGCCACGAATACTGCCGCACTCGTCGTGAGGCCCAGTCCGGTGATGCTCATGAGGAAACCGCCCTCGCGTCCGCCGAGCTGCAGGGGCATGAAGAACAGCATATTGGCAAACAGGGTGGTGAAGCTTATGATGAGTATGCAGTCGAAATAGTTCACCGACGGCATTAGCACCATGAGCACGAAGAACACCTCGAGGGCTGAGCATACGCGGCAGGTCCACTCCAGTGCCACTGCCGTCCAGAAAGTGCGTGGGTTCTGATTGTGCAGCGCTGCTATCTGGCTGTCTATGGTGTCGAGTTTCTCACGGTGTTTCTCAACGAATGGGCGCGCCCATCTCTTCACGAAGGGAATGTGGCGCAGCAGGCTCAGCGTGCGCACGGCGAGTCCTTTCCTGTAGCCCACCATGAAGAACCATATAGCCAGCAGGCACACCGCGGTAGCCACGGACAGCATTATGGCCATGAACGTGCTCACGTGCTGGGTGAGGATGTAGAGCGGTATCGACGAAAGCCAGAACCAGAAGTGGCTGAAGATGTGGGTCATCACGTAGAGTATCACCGACGACGAAGCGCGTTCGGTGCCTATCTTCGGCGAGAGCATCATTATCCTGTAAGGTTCTCCCCCCATCAGTCCTCCGGGCGTGGCATAGTTGAGTGCAAATCCGCTCACGGTGATTTTGTATAGCCATCCGAACGAGATGCGCGAGTTTTTGGAAGGAGTGTCTGCCGGTTCCTGCGAATGTATTATGAGCCACCACGATGCAGCGTTGAAGATGTAGAGCACGGCCCACAGTGCCACTACTGCAAAGAACCAGTAGCCTGCATGGGTGAGTCCTTTCCACACCTCACGGAAGTCGAGCTGCGTGACCATCACTGCGAGCAGTGCCAGTCCGAATATGAAGAAACCGTTCTGATATTTCTTGCTCATGGCGGCAGTTGTCTTTACTGTACGGGGCTTTTAGGTTTAGCCTGTGCAAAGCGCGGCTTGTCGCCCTCTTCGCGGCGTTCCTTGTAGAGCTTCTTCAGCGGATTAGCCAGCGGAATGTCGTAGTTGCGACGGTTTCGTGCCGTGTCGATGGCCGCATAGATGGCCTTTCTCAGCGAACTGCAGTCGGCTTCTCCCTTTCCGGCCAGCTTCATGCAGCAGTTGTGGTCGGGAGCCGTGCGCACGAAAGGCAGCCCTGTGGTGAGGCGGTAGCCGTCTTCGTTGCTCAGTGCTCTCATGGCAGCCATTCCCTGGTCGTAGTACATGGCCAGCACTGCATCGAAGGCAGTGTGCTTGCCGGCGGCAAAGAAGTTCTCGGCTACGTAGGGGCCAAAGGTTTGTATGCTGTTTTCCTTGAGCTTTTCCACTACTGGTTTCAGCACAGCCTGCTCCTCAGAGCCTTCTGCCGGAGTAAGCTCCAGCCCGGGGTTCACCGACAGCAGGGCTATCCTCGGGTTCGATATGCCAAAATCTCTTCGCATAGCGGTGTGGAGTGTAGTGATAATCTTCGTCAGGTGCTGCTCGTTGATGCTTGCCGCCACCTCTCGTAGGGGCACGTTGCCGCTTGCAACAGCCAGCCGCATGGCATTCGTGACATAGATATTGAGAGCAGAGTCGAACTCGCCGGTGTGGTCTTCGATATATCTTGTCTGTCCGCTGAAGCGGAAAGCCTCACTGCTGTCCACAGGGCACGTCACCATAGCATCGACTTCTCCCTGTCGGCAGTCGTCAATGGCACGGTCGAGGGCTTTCAGGGCTGCGTTGCCGGCCTCTTCGGTGTGAATACCAAGCTCTATCTTCACGTCAGTATCGATGCAGTTGAGGATGTTGAGCTGTCCGTCGTGTGCATCTTCCGCCTTGTCTATCACGGCAAAGTTCACCTGCATCTGCAAGGCATTGCGGTGGTAGGTGGCTATCTTCGGTGAACCATAGATGATGGGTGTGCAGAGTTCCAGCATTGTGGGATCGTCGAAGGCCTTGAATATTATCTCGTAGCCTATGGAGTTTGTGTCGCCTTGGGTGATGGCAATTCTTATCTTTCTGTTTTCCATAACTCTTTTATTGTATTTTCTCTTTTGTTTTACGCAAGGTGAAGAGTGCGCTTTCCAGCTCTCTGAGCAGATTGCGCTTGCTTCTTCCGGGAGCATAGACAAAGGCCAGAGCCGTCAGGCTGTCGTTTCCTGTCCTGACGGTATGTGCCACAAACGGTCCGCCCATGGCATCACCCTCCATCTCCCACAGTCCGCGGCTCACGGTCAGACTGTCGCCGATGCTTCTGCCGACAGTTCCCCTGACTATACGCATTTGCATCTGGGGTTGCTCCCCCTTTATGTTGGCAGCCAGCGTGCTGTCTATGTTGCTGCCCCAGAACACGCAGATGTTTGTCATTGCGCTGGCGGCATTGTCCGAAAGCCACACGAAGCCTTTTCCTTTTTTGCTCGAAAGCATACGGGCTGGCACCTTCATCTCCACGCCGAACATCTCTCTTATCAGGCTTCTGGCTCTGGGATTGTCCTCTTTCTCGAGCCTTGCCATAGCCACTCTGCGCTCGAAGCGCGAGAGCAAAGCCACTATCTTGTGTCCGTTCTTTGCGATATATTCGTCGAGTAGCCTTTGCGAGGGAGCCGTCAGGCTCACTACTATCTGTGGCCGGGCATACACGTTGGTGCGCCACTTCATCTCTACCTTATTATATATATAGGCATCAATGTCCACATCCACTATGCTTCGCGCCAGCCTGAGCTCGCTCGCCGCATAGTCTGCGCCTGGGTGCTCGCTCACGTCGAACAGAGGTTCGCGCTGCGGCAGCCCCTCCGTGTCAGTGCTCAGCAGTGCGCATAACGTGCTGTCGCCCTCGCCCGTCACCACCACCTCGTATGCGAGGCTGCTGCTCGCAGGCAAAGGGCCGTCAGTGCTGCACGAGCATACCGTCGCCGCCGCAACTGCAAGCCACGCCCACCTCATTCTTTAGCCTTTCTTGCTGTCGACAGCAGGCCGCAGGCAGCATATATGTCCTGGCCTCGGCTCGCCCGTATCGTGGTGAACAGGCCGTGCTGGGTCAGGTAGTCGCGCATACGCAGCATCGTGGCATCGTCTGCGCCGTGCAGGTCTACGCCCGGTATCTGGTGGAACCGTATCAGGTTGATGCGGCAGTCCAGCCCGCCCAGTAGCCTTACGAGCTGTCGGGCATGATGTTCCGAGTCGTTCACTCCGGCGAACACTATATACTCGAACGACAGTCGCCGCTGGTGGGCGAAATCGTAATTGCGCAGCAGGTCCACGATCTCCGTGATGCTCATGGCACGCTCGGCAGGCATCAGCTCGCGTCGTTGGTCGGGCAGGGCAGAGTGCAGGCTGATAGCCAGATGGCAGTCGCTCTCTTCTATGAAGCGCTTCAGCTTTCCGCGCAAGCCCACGGTGCTGACTGTTATGCGTCGCGGACTCCAGGCCATGCCCCAGGGAGCCGTAAGCACCTGTGTGGCCTTGAGCACCTGTTCCAGGTTGTCCATCGGTTCGCCCTGTCCCATGAACACAATGTTGGTCAGTCTGTCGCTCTCGGGCAGCGCGCATATCTGGTTCAGAATGTCGGCAGCCGAGAGGTTGCCCTCGAAGCCCTGCTTGCCCGTCTGACAGAAAAGACAGTTCATCTTGCATCCCACCTGCGACGACACGCACAGCGTGGCACGGTCGCCGTCGGGAATGAACACCGTCTCAACCATCTTGCCCTTATCGCCCACGGGGAAGAGATACTTCACTGTGCCGTCCACCGAGTGCTGCGCGTCGGCATGAGGACGCAGTCCCACCTCGTAGTCAGCCTTCAGCTTCTCGCGGTTGGCTTTCGAGATGTTGGTCATCTCGTCTATCGTCCTCGCCCGTCGGCCATACAGCCATTCGGCTATCTGCTTGGCGGCAAACGAGGGCATACCCAGCTCACGGGCGAGCTGTTTCAGCTCGTCGAGGGTCATCCCCAGAAGCGGTTGCTTGGCTGTGGCGTGGTGAGAGGCATCCATTGTTCGTTCCGAAGTTCTTGAAATTCACATTCTTTTGACGAGTCCAGAGTAGCTCTGGTGCTCTGCGTGTCCGTATTGGCAGTCTCCCCGGCGCATGACAGCCCGCGGACGATGGTAATGCAGACAACCTGCAAAGATAAAGATTTATTTGCTAATATCGGTTTTTATGCCGCTTTTTTATTCGGACTAATCGGAATGACACTTTTGCAATCTAAAAAGTTTTAGCGGACAGCAATATTAATTTTTAGAACATCCCTTATAGTAGATGTCCCCCATATCATTATCAACGTTTTTGCATGATGTACCACATAGAGTTGTCACCAATAGTAAACATATCGTTACAAAGAATCCTTATCGGCTTCTTTTCTTTTCCATTATATTTTAAATAAAGAAGAATTGATTCATTGTTATATAGACCTCTAAGATCATTTCGTATTATAAGGTTTCTTATTCCTTTTGGCTCAATATTTATTTTAAGGTTATCTATTACTTTTTGCCTATCTTCGGGTATAAAGTCTTCTACTATTGTGTCTCCTTTGTAAAATTCAATTTTCATACTTAAATCTTCCACTTCAACGACAGAAGTATTCTCAAATCTAAGATAAGCAAAAGGCGTTATAAAATTAAATGAAACAGAAACACGAGGTGTGTGGTCTTCTTCTCTTTGTCTTTTAAGTTCAGATAATTGATAACGGTTCTGGCAAACTGTTACAACAGTTACTATTGCTAGTAGCAATGTCCCGATAGCAGTTAATGCATTCCAGTCAAAACAAAATAATATCGTATTCATTTCATAACCAATTAAATGTTTTCTAACCAATCAGGTTTTTACTCATTATTACCTAAAAAAGAAATCCGCTTTAGTGGCAGCATATTCTTGTCATCATCTGTCATCTTGTCGTAATACTCCTGCCACATTTCAATAAACTCGTCACCATCAATCAGACGAAGAAACTTGTCATTTCCAGAAGCTGCGTTACGAGCATCGGCAGAATAAGTGCCACTTGTAACGAACAAAGCTATGTCGCCAGCTTTTAACACTCCAGACAATGCTCGAACTTCTGAGGCTCCAATGGCCGTGTCGGGCTTATGCTTTACTTGTACTTTGATGCGTGGCGTTTGTGCACCCAGCGGGTCTAAATAGGCAATAATATCAATGCCGCCATCTTTTCCTTTGGGAGCGACAAAAGGAGTGTGATAACCCATAGCACGAAGCAAGCCTGCCACTAAGTCTTGAAACTCGTAGGGGCTTTTTGAAACTATGTAGCGTTTAATACCCTCTCTTGCATCAGACTCTAATAAATCAAGATTCATTGAGTTGTCTTTCTCTGCGGTTTCATCCGTAGGCTCATCATCTGGTCCAACTTCAATATCACGCAGTTTTTTCCATTCTATGTAGGCGGCTCTTGCCATGTTCATTACATCTTCTGGGCTTTTCTTTAGTACTTTTTCTCCCTCTGGTGTAATATACCAAGTCCCATTTTTCTTCACTATGAAGCCAGCCTTCTGATAGTCTATAGAATAGAACTGAAAGCTATTTGTCCAACGAATATACTGCATTTTTCCAGCAGGTTCTCGTTCCCAATCAGTAAGTTCAACATTTTCGTTGACGAAAGGATATATCTCTTTTGCAGTAATGCTTCCACCACGATGAACCATTTCTTTCATTACTGCATACAACGTTTTGGTTGCACAGGCTTTTGTTCTGCTAAACTGTTCTTTTGCCATATCTCGTCTGTTTTTATCTATTCCCTTTTGCCCTGTTATGTGTCTTGCACAACATTTGGCAGTTTTCTATATCTGTGCTGCCGCCCTTGCTCCATGCGGTTACATGGTCGGCATCCATTTCTTCCAGTTTCCAGATGCGACGGGCATTCTGGTCGTGACCAATGGCGCAGTAGGGGCAGTTGCTAACGCCCTCGGCCTTTGCCTTATCGGTCTGTTGCTGATACACTTTGCGCATGGTTGGTTTGTCGAACAAGCGGACATTCAAGAGCTTTGTATCTTGACAGCCACCAAGCACATACTCAAACACGCCTCGGCGATTCCCTACGAAATCGTCATGCATCAACTCACGCACTTTTTGCGACAGTTCTGTATGGTTCAATGGCAGCGAATGGAAACGCTCGTAGAGTTCGCCCCAGTTCAAGCCTTGCATTTCGTCATAGACATCATAAAACTTGCTATCCACCCAATCTATCACGGTGTTGAAATAGGTCTTTATTTCGCTGATGTCCTCGTCACGACGATGGGCAGACATATAGGCACTTACTTTATCCTTTGCGTCCATATTCCGACTTACCCATTCCAGGGCAGTTGCTAAGAACTGCTGTCGGTTGGTTGGTCCTTTTACATAGCTTTCCCAACGCTGAATATTGGCGTTTTGTGAGTTACTGAACTCCGCTTTGCATAGTGTAACAAATGGTCCACTGAACACGGCGTTCAATTCCTCTTGATGATTAAGCGGAATACCAGCAATGTTAATTGTCTTAAACCATTCTTTGATTTCTTCCTCGGCATGTTCGCCCTCGCCTTCGCAAATGTATACCAATAACTTCGTTTGCATAATCTTCTGTTGCAGCCCTTCATTCAGGCCGTCAAAGATTTGCTCCAAGTCATTAATCTTAACAGCAAACTTGTTCTTAATGAAACGACCAAGCGAAGTGATGCGCTGCTGACCGTCGAGAACTTCCAAACGTCCACCATCCACTTTGTTAAAATAGATAAGTCCAAGCGGATAGCCTTTCAATACAGAATCAATCACGGCCACATCTCGCTTGCCGTCGGCATAGATATAGTTACGCTGATACTCGGGCTGAATGGTCAGCTGGCCAGCCAAGCCATAAAGCCCCTTGCCCTCCAGTTCGTTATACTCGAAGCCGTCGCAAATCTCAGCAACGGTATAGATTTTCAATTCAGTCTTCATTGCTATTGCTTTTTGCGGATTAATAGTCTCTGATATACTTTTTCAAGTTGTCCGTCTATTTTCAAAACGCCACTAGCATTTAGGTCATATGTTCCTTTTTTGCCAAACTTTTTCAAGTAAGCCTCTTTGCATTCATTCGAAGAATACACTTTAGTTTTAAGCGAATATAAATCCAAGTTTTCACACATCCCTAATAATTCAAATTGTTCGGGACAATATTTATCTAAGAAAGATGCAGGAACCCCCATCACACCATCATAATCAGAAGGAATTGCATCAGTATAAGGTATCTCTATTGCATCATAATTCTCGTAATGTAGATATTTTTTTCTTTCCCTTATTTCTTTGTGTTTGCTGTGTTTGAAATTCTCAGCCATAGTCATAAGTTTCAAAGGCTGATGTCGTCTGCCGTGATCAATGTTGGTAAACCAGCAACAATTACGAAATTTCACGAGTCCTGTCTCAGCATCATAAACGCCCTCGGCATATTCTCTTTCATTAACAACACGAAAGTATGCATTCCCATTATGGAAGCCATTGCCTAGCCACATCTTGTTATTTATAAGCAATGGGAATATTTCTTTATACGAAATAGCATTCATCGTTCCAATAATGACAAATTGCTTCCCTGCTTCCATAATCCACGCTACAAACTCTCGGAACAGCGAGAACGGCGGATTAGTCACAATGATGTCTGCCTCGTCACGCAGTTTGCGTATTTCCTTGCTGCGGAAATCGCCATCACCCTCCAAATATTGCCATTGCAAATCCTCGATGTTGATACGATTATCGCCTGTCACATCACGTTCAAGTACGAATATCTTGCCGTGTGTCTTGCTCTTGTCGTTGTCAAAATATGGCTGTGACGTCTCAAAAAGTGTAGGCTGGTACGGCATCTTGTACTTCTTGCTTTCAGGGGCATAGCTGGTGGAAATCAGTTTCTTCAATCCAAGCAGTTCAAAGTTCTGCGCAAAGAACTTGGTAAAGTTGCTCCACTCTGGGTCGTCGCAAGGCAGGAGCACTGTCTTGCCGCGAAATACATTCGGGTCATAGTCCAGATAGGCGTTTATCTCCTTCTGAATATCGGGATATTGCGTATAGAACTCGTCGTTCTTTGCAGTCTTCGCATTTGCTAAATTCGTATTTGCCATACTTTTTCGCTTTTGGTTTCCAATTATGGGCTCAAAGTTACTCAATTTTATTAAGTATTAGGCGAAATCAGTACAAATTTCTACTATTGTAACGTGAGTTCGACGAATTCACGTTAATTCTTTTAAGAATACGATTAAGGAAGAGAAATCTGTCGTCCCAGCCGTTTGAGGATTGGTTCTGATAGCCCTTGGAATTTGTTTCTGCATTTTTTTGTTTTGTAGTTTTTGTGTTTTCCTACATTTCCGGCGTAAGCGGCTGTGGATGTGCGTGTTGCAGAGGTGTAGGTGAGCTTTCGCTCATACACTTCCTACATAAGCGAAAATGGAGTTAAGGCGTTGTGGGTTAGATGATTGCACGATTTCAGTCCGTTTTCAGTCCTCTGTAAAGTATTTTCAAGTGGGATGTTGCAGCTGAGCCTCCATGAGTTAACGTGAGGGTGTCTTTTTGTAAATAAGGTTGATACCTAAATTACCAAAAGAGATGAAAACAAGTAAGGATTATCTTCGTTCCAGTCTGGATCGTTGCCATTTGCAGCAAGAGGTATACCGTCTATACCGTGTAGA
>Ga0310695_10005061_pt1 | contig 23381 bp, 17 predicted proteins | sample RumenRJG_04DNA_FD_203882 | JGI IMG/M metagenome (GOLD analysis project Ga0310695, IMG submission 203882) | Bovine rumen microbial communities from Lethbridge, Alberta, Canada - RJG_04 (v2) (version 2) | ecosystem: Host-associated > Mammals > Digestive system > Stomach > Rumen | place: Canada...
TCATGGCAGAATATTTACAGCCTGAGAAAAAGCAAGAGATTTTCGCGAAGTACGGGAAGTCCAATAAGGACACCGGCTCTCCTGAGAGTCAGGTTGCTTTATTTTCCTACCGTATCGCTCACCTTACAGAGCACGTGAAGAAGAACAAGAAAGACGTGGTAACGCGTCGCAGCCTTCTCCGCCTGGTCGGTAAGCGTCGTCAGCTGCTGGACTACCTCCAGAGAATCGACATCGAGAGATACAGGGCTATCGTTAAGGAGCTGGGTCTCCGCCGATAAGCAAAAGGATAGGAAAAAACGGGGGCAGAGTAATATGCAAGGCATATTCTCTCCCCCTTTTTAATGAGAAACAAGCGGAATTGCGGAGCGGAATTTGGTTTTTTTCGCACCGTCGAAAAAAATAAATTCCGGCCGCAATAAAATAAGAAAAAAACATCTTCCGCAAGGGAAGATGAATATAGACGAAACAAAGACGTAATCAGATGAACATTATCAAAAAGACCATCACGTTACCCGACGGTCGGGTAATCGAGATCGAAACCGGAAAACTCGCCAAACAGGCTGCCGGTTCTGCTGTTGTGAAAATGGGTGGCACCATGCTGCTCGCCACCGTCACCTGCGCCACGGAGGTGAAAGAGGGCACGGACTTCATGCCCCTCACCGTGGATTATCGTGAAAAATACTATGCCGCCGGCCGTTTCCCCGGAGGTTTCCTCAAGCGCGAAAGCCGCCCCTCTGACTATGAGGTGCTCATCGCCCGTCTTGTGGACCGTCCCATCCGCCCGCTGTGGCCGGAGGACTTCCACCTGGAGGTCTTTGTGAATGTAATGCTCATCTCGGCAGAGAAAGACATCCAGCCGGATGCCCTTGCCGGTCTGGCCGCATCGGCCGCCCTTGCCACCAGCGACCTGCCCTTCGGCGGTCCCGTGAGCGAGGTTCGCGTATCCCGCATCGACGGAAAATTCGTCATCAACCCCGGTTTCGAGGACAACAAACGGGCCGATCTGGACCTGATGGTTGCCGCCACCGAGGAAAATATCATGATGGTAGAAGGTGAGATGAACGAGGTTTCCGAGCACGACATGCTGGAGGCCATCAAGTTCGCCCACGAAGAAATCAAGAAGCACTGCCGCGTGCAGAAAGAACTCATGCACGAGCTGGGTACAGACGTGAACAAGCGCGACTACCCGCACGACGAGCAGGACGAAGACCTCCGCAAGGCCGTGCACGAGGCCTGCTACAGCAAGTGCTATGAACTGGCCAAGAGCGCCAAGCCCAAGCACGAGCGCGAAGACGGCTTCAACGCCATCCGCGACGAATTCAAAGCCCAGTTCTCCGAGGAAGACCTGGAGGTGAAGGGTGCTATGATCGACCGCTACTACCACGACGTAGAGAAGGAAGCCATGCGCAACCTGGTGCTGGACGAAGGCAAGCGCCTGGACGGCCGCGCCACCAACGAGGTGCGTCCCATCTGGTGCGAGACCGACTACCTCCCTTGCGCCCACGGCAGCGCCATCTTCACCCGCGGTGAAACCCAGTCTCTGGCCACCGTTACCCTGGGCACCAAGATGGACATGAAGGAGATGGACGAAGTCCTCATTCAGGACGACCAACAGTTCGTGCTCCACTACAACTTCCCGCCGTTCGCAACCGGCGAAGCCAAGCCGCAGCGTGGCACCGGTCGTCGTGAGATTGGTCACGGCAACCTGGCCATGCGTGCCCTCAAGCCCGTCATCCCTACGGCTCCCGAATTCCCTTACGCCGTGCGCGTAGTCTCCGATATCCTGGAATCCAACGGTTCCTCTTCCATGGCCTCCGTTTGCGGTGGCTGCCTGGCCCTGATGGATGCCGGCGTTAAAATCAAGAAGCCGGTGGCCGGTGTGGCCATGGGCCTGATCACCGACGCCGTCCGTCCCAACGAGCGCTACGCCATCCTCACCGATATCCTCGGTGACGAAGACCACCTGGGCGATATGGACTTCAAGGTAACCGGTACCAAGGACGGTATCACCGCCACCCAGATGGATATCAAGGTGGACGGCCTGTCCTATGAGGTTCTGGAGAAAGCCCTGGAGCAGGCCCGTCAGGGACGCCTGCACATCATGGGCGAAATGCTCAAGACCATCCCCGAGCCGCGTGAGGACTTCAAGCCCTTCGTGCCTCGCATGGTCCAGATCGAGGTGGCTTCCGAGTTCATCGGCGCCATCATCGGCAAGGGTGGCGAAACCATCCAGGGCATGCAGAAGGAATTCGGCACCACCATCACCATCGACGAGGTGGACAACGGTGACGGCACCACCAAGGGTGTGGTCGATATCTTCGGCACGGACAAAGCGGCCATGGATGCTACGCTGGAGCGTATCAAAGGCATCTGCGCCGTGCCCGAGGCCGGTCAGGTTTACCACGGCAAGGTGGTGAGCATCCTGGAATTCGGCGCCTTCATCGAGATCCTGCCCGGTAAGGAAGGTCTCCTGCACGTGTCCGAGATTGCCTGGAACAAGACCGAGAAAGTGGAAGATGTGCTCAAGGTGGGCGACGAGGTGGATGTCAAGCTCCTGGAGATTGACGCCAAGACCGGCAAGATGCGCCTGTCCATGCGCGCCCTCACCGAGAAGCCGGAAGGCTACGTGGAGCCCAAGCGCGCTCCCCGTGGAGACCGCGGTGACCGTGGCCCGCGTCGCGAAGGCGACCGCAAGGGCGGCAACGAGCGCCGTGGAGAGCGTGGCCCGCGTCATGACGACCGTCACGACAAACCCCGCAAGCCCCGCTTCGAGGAAGAAGAGCCCAAGCAGAACGAACCCGACGTGTTCTAAAAACTGAAACTCCTGGGGGCCGGTCTTTGAGACCGGCTCTTTTTTTCTTATCTTTGTGCATGCTTATCGTATTAGAAGGCCTGGATGGGGCAGGGAAGTCCACGCAGGTCAAGAAACTGAAAGAATATCTGCAAGGGCGGTGCGGCGCACTGGAGTACATCCATTTCCCGCGCTACGATGCTCCTGTATACGGGGAGCTCATCAGCCGCTTCCTCCGGGGAGACTTCGGCTCCAACGAGAGCGTGCATCCGCAGCTGGTGGCGCTGCTCTTTGCAGAAGACCGCCATGGCGCAGGTCCCATGATCCGGAAGGCCCTGGAGGAGGGGAAAACCGTCCTTTTGGACCGCTATGTGTATTCCAACATTGCCTACCAATGTGCCAAGCTCCAGGATCCGTTGCAGCGTAAGGAGCTCAGGAACTGGATTTTCCGGACGGAATATGAGGAGTTCCAGCTTCCGGTACCGGACCTGAACCTTTTCCTGGACGTTCCCATCGGCTTTGTGGAGCAGAGCCTTTCCCGGGAGCGCTCCGGCGAAGACCGGAACTACCTGGAAGGCGCCCGGGACATCCATGAGGCATCTATCGCTTTCCAGCGGGAGGTCCGCTCCATGTATCTGGCGCAAACGCAGCTGGACCGCCAGTTCCTTCGTATAGACTGTGCCAACGCTAATGGCGAAATGCTGCCTCCGGGCGCCATCTTCGCCAAGGTCCGCGGCGTGATAGACCCGTACCTGAGATGAATACTTCGTATCAACGTTTCCGCCGCTTTGCGGCTGTCCTGGTGGGCATTGTCTTCCTGGTGTCCGGCCTGCTAAAGATGATAGACCCGGTGGGCACTATGCTCATCCTGCAGGAGTATTTCCGTTATTTCCAGGTGCCGGGGCTCATGCCTGCGGCCAAGGGGCTGGGCATCGCGCTGTCGGTGGCAGAGGCTGCCGTGGGCGTATCGCTCATTACCGGCGTGCTCCGGAAGATGGCGGCGGTTCTGACGTACGTGCTGCTTGGTTTTTTCACCATCGTCACGTTTGTGCTGTGGGCGCTCAATCCCACCATGGACTGCGGCTGTTTCGGGGAGGCCGTCCACCTGTCGCATGCGCAGAGTTTCTGGAAAAATGTGATTCTGCTCCTGCTGAGCGTCATTGCGTTCACGCCCTTCCATGACTTTGGGCGTCCCAAGCGCAACCGCATTGTGGCGGCAGTCCTGGCGGGTCTTTCGCTCCTGGTTGTGGTTATTTACAGTAATCGGCACCTTCCCATCATGGATTTCACCGCCTTCGACTGGGGCGCGGAGCTCTATGCTTCCCTGGACGATGAAGTGGCGGCAGATAACCATTACAAGGCGGCGTACGTGTACCAAAAAGACGGAAAGGAGGGCGTTTTTGACCTTACGGACCTGCCGGATTCTACCTGGACCTTTGTGCGGGTAGACACCGTGTTCCGCAAAACCACGGCCGTGTCGGAAGACTATCCCATCCTGAGCTTCTCGGACGCAGACGGCGTGTACCATGACCGCATGGCCGCAGAAGGGAATGTGGTGGTGCTTTCCGTGTACGATGTCGCCAAGGCCCCCTGGGAGCGTGTCCGGGAGCAATATTTTGTCGTGCTGGAAGCCGGTGGAACGCCGCTGGTGCTTGTGTCGGCCGTTCCCGGAGATGTCCGTCTCCCTCAGGACCTTCCGCTGTATTACGCAGACTATAAGACGCTTATTACCCTTAATCGTTCCAATGGCGGCGGCTCCTATTTTAACGAAGGAGAGCTGGTGAACAAATGGGATGTCCGTCACCTGCCGGAAAACCTGCAGGCAGACTTTGCCGCAGACCCGGTGGACCTTTCCACCCACTACATCATCCGCCGCCGCCTACGCACCCAGGGCTTCTGCGTCTATCTGGCGGCACTGCTGTTGCTGATCTAATCCGTGGGATAGAAGTAGTTGACAACTAATGCTTTATAACAACGGACGGGGTCCATAATGGATCCCGTTCGTTTGCTTAATTTGCAGAATTTCAGGCGCTTATGCGCCACGGCTTTTTACAGGCTGCGCTTGATTTCCACAATCTGGAAGGCCTCGATGATGTCGCCGGGGTGGATGTCGTTGTAACGCTCCAGACCGCAGCCGCATTCCATGCCGGCGGGTACTTCCTTGGCCTGGTCTTTTCCTCTCTGCAGGGAGGAAAGCGTACCGGTGTAGACCACGATGCCGTCGCGGATGAGGCGGACATCGGCCTTGCTGGTGAGCTTGCCTTCCTTCACCAGGCAGCCGGCAATGGTGCCCACCTTGGAAATCTTGAAGGTCTGCTTGACCTCTGCGGTGGCGGTCACCTCTTCCTTCTTTTCCGGCTCCAGCATGCCCTCGATACCTTCCTTCACCTCATTGATACAGTCGTAAATCACGGAGTACAGGCGAATTTCGATGCCTTCCTTCTCTGCGGCGCGGCGTGCCTCGGCGGAAGGACGCACCTGGAAGCCGATGATCACGGCGTCGGAGGCCTCTGCCAGGAGGACATCGGATTCACTGATGGCACCCACGGCCTTGTGGATCACGTTCACGCGCACTTCCTCGGTGGAAAGCTTGATGAGGGAATCCGACAGGGCTTCCACGGAACCGTCCACGTCACCTTTCACAATCACGTTGAGTTCCTTGAAGTTACCAATGGCAATTCGGCGGCCAATCTCCTCCAGGGTGAGGTGCTTCTGGGTCTTGATGCCCTGGATGCGGATGAGCTGCTCGCGCTTCTGGGCAATGGACTTGGCCTCTTTTTCGTCGGCCATGATGTTGAACTTTTCACCGGCGGCCGGGGCACCGTTGAGGCCCAGCAGGGAAACCGGTGTGGACGGACCGGCGCTTTCCACCTTCTGTCCACGTTCGTTGTACATGGCTTTGACGCGGCCGTAATAGGCGCCGGAAATAATGACGTCGCCCACGTTCACCGTGCCGTCCTGCACCAGGACGGTGGCCAGATAACCGCGGCCCTTGTCCAGGGAACTTTCAATCACGGCGCCGCTGCCCATTTTGTTGGGGTTGGCCTTGAGCTCCAGCAGGTCGGTCTCGAAGAGCACCTTCTCCAGGAGCTTATCTACGTTCAGGCCCTTCTTGGCCGATATTTCCTGGCACTGGTACTTACCGCCCCAGTCTTCCACCAGGATGTTCATCTCTGACAGCTGGCGGCGGATGGTGTCCGGATTGGCGCCCGGCTTATCAATCTTGTTGATGGCAAAGACCATGGGCACGCCGGCTGCCTGGGCGTGGGCGATGGCTTCCTTGGTCTGGGGCATCACGGCGTCATCGGCCGCAATAATGATAATGGCCAGGTCCGTCATCTGGGCACCGCGGGCACGCATGGCCGTAAAGGCCTCGTGGCCGGGGGTATCCAGGAAGGTGATGCGGCGGCCGTTTTCCAGTTTTACGCTGTAGGCGCCAATGTGCTGGGTAATGCCACCGGCCTCACCGGCAATCACGTTGGAGTTGCGGATGTTGTCCAGCAGGGAGGTCTTACCATGGTCCACATGACCCATCACGGTGATTACCGGCGGGCGTTCCACCAGGTCTTCCTCCTTGTCGGGCTCCTGCTGCTGCACTTCTTCGGTGAGTTCTGCCGTGACGAATTCCACCTTGTAGCCGAATTCTTCGGCCACAAGGACCAGGGTTTCTGCATCCAGGCGCTGGTTGATGGACACCATCATGCCCAGGGACATGCAGGCGCCAATCACCTTCACCACCGGGGTGTTGTTCATCAGGGTGGCCAGGTCGTTCACCGTCACAAACTCGGTTACCTTCAGGATCTTGTTCTCTGCAGCGGCGGCTTCCATTTCTTCCTGCGAACGGATGGCGGCAATTTCGCGTTTCTCCTTGCGGTGCTTGGCGCCAAAATTGTTCTTGCTCTCGTTCATGCGGGCGTAGGTTTCCTTCACCTGCTTCTGGATTTCCTTCTGCAGTTCTTCCTGCTCGGCCTCCGTCATAGCCGGTTTAAAGCGCTCGCCCTTCTTGGAAGGCTTTGTTTTTTTGTTGTCCTCTTTCTTCTTGGGGGCTTTTTCTGCCTGTACCTTGGTAACGTCTACCTTCTGGGAGCCGCTGCTCTTGATGCGCTCACGTTTTTTGGTGCGCTTGGGGTCGAACTGGGACAGGTCAATCTTGCCCAGCACCTTGAAGGGTGCCGCGCCTTCCTGGGCTGCAGGGGCTTCCGCGGGGGTCGGGGCGGATTCCGGCTCTGCTTCGGGCTCAGGTTCTGCGACTGGTTCGGGTTCGGGCTCCGGCTCCACAATGGGGTCGGGTTCTGCTATCGGTTCGGGCTCCGGTTCAGGTTCCGGTTCTACCACGGGTTCGGGTTCCGGTTCCACAACCGGCTCCGGCTCTACAACCGGCTCGGGTTCCGGTTCCACTACCGGTTCCGGCTCCGGCTCTGCCACGGGCTCGGGCTCTGCAACAACGGTGCGGGACAGGTTGTTGTTCTTGATAACGGTTACCCGTTCGGGCTCAAACTCGTCTTCTTCGTCGTCCTGTTTCCTCGATGCCTTGTCCAGGATTTCGGTGAGCTTGACGTCCACCTTCTCGGCCTGTTCCTTGAGCTCCAGGTCTTTTCCGAACTTCTTGTGCAGTTCCGGCATGTATTCGTCGGAAATCTTCAGGTTGGGATTGGCGTCTTCAATGCCGGCGCCTTTGGAGTTGAGGAAATCCACCAGGGTGTCCAGCCCGATGTTGAATTGTTTGATAAGTTTCGATAATCTGATTTCTGCCATAAATAACCCCCTATGTTTTCTAAATTAATCTTCAAATTCCTCGTGCAGGATGCGGAGCACTTCTTCCACGGTCTCGTCTTCCAGATCGGCCCGGGAGGCAATATCGGCGGGGGAGAGTGCCATGACGCTGCGTGCTGTGTCGCAGCCGATGCTCTGCAGGCGCTCGATCACCCAAGGGTCGATCACGTCCGTGAATTCGCTCAGCAGCACGTCGTCTTCCTCCTCTTCGTTTTGCGGGAGTTCGCGCCAGACTTCAATCTCGCGGCCCACCAGCATGCCGGCCAGTTTGATGTTCACGCCGCCCTTGCCGATACCTTTTTTCACCTCGTCCGCCTGCATGTATACCTTGATCTTTTCTTCGGGGCTGCTGCCCAGGTCTATCCGGGAGATGCGGGCCGGGTTCAGGGCACGCTGGATCATCAGCTGCGGGTTGGAGCTCCACTGGATGACGTCAATGTTCTCGTTGCGAAGCTCACGCACGATACCCATGATGCGGGAACCCTTAACGCCGATGCAGGCGCCAATGGGGTCGATACGGTCGTCGTAGGACTCTACAGCCACCTTGGCACGCTCGCCGGGGATGCGGACCACCTTTTTCACGGTGATGAGGCCGTCGTAGATTTCCGGTACTTCCATCTCGAAGAGTTTCTCCAGGAAGCTGTCGGTAGTGCGGGAAAGGACAATGTAGGGCGTGGTGTTGTTCTTCATTTCCACGCTCTTGATGATGGCACGCACGGAGTCGCTCTTCTTGAAGCGCTCGCCGGGGATTTGTTCGCTCTTGGGCATGCGGAGCTCGTTGCCTTCCTCGTCCAGGATGAGGACCTCGTTCTTCCAGGTCTGGTACACCTCGCCGGTGAAGATTTCACCTACGCGCTCGGAGTACTTCTTGAACACGTTGGCTTTCTCAATGTCCATGATGCGGCCCTGCAGGTTCTGGCGGATGTTCAGGATACCGCGGCGGCCGAAGGAAGCCAGGGAGAGCTTGCGGGTGAAGGTGTCGCCAATTTCGTAGTCGTCGTCACCGGTTTCTGCGGCAATTTCCTCTACGGTGATTTGGGTCACAGGGTCTTCCACTTTTTCCACCACCTCAAAGTTCTGGTAAATCTCGCAGTCGCCTTTGTCCACGTTGATAATGACGTCAAAATTGTCGGCGCTGCCGTAGGTTTTGGCCAGCTGGGTGAGGAATACATCCTTTAGTACACCGAGCATCACCGGACGGTCAATGCTCTTTTCTTCCTTGAAGTCCTTGAAGGCATCAATCAAGGTTACTTCTTTCTCTTTTTCTTTTGCCATTGGTTATATTGTTGTTTTATTTAAAATCAATGTACGGCGTCACGGAGTTGATTTCGCTCAGCGGGAAACGGTCTTCGTGGGTTACTTTTTCCTTCTTCTTTTTTCCTTCCACGGCTTCCAGGGCAGTGTACTGCAGGGTGACGGAGTCTTCATCGGCCTCCTGGAGGGTGGCGATGAGGCGCTTCCCGCCTTTGAACTTCACGTCCACCTGACTGCCCACGGCCTTGAGGAACTGCTTCAGAACTTTGAACGGACGGTCCAGGCCGGCCGATGACACCGTGAGGGCGTAGTCTTCCACGTCCTGGTCGAAGGCCTCGTGCACCACCTGGTCGATGGCTGCACAGTCTTCCCAGTCCACAATGCCTTCCTCCTTTTCGATGACAATCTCGATATCATTGTCTGCGCTTACGCTGACATCTACCAGGAAACAGCCCCGCTGTTCCACGGCCGGCGTTACGGCCTGTATGATTTGTTCCTTGTTCATGGCTACTTTTGTCATTCCCGGCTTGACCGGGAATCTTTAATAAAAAAGATAGGGGACCTTCGTCCTCTATCTCGTTCACAAGTGCAAAGATAGGAATTTTATTCCTAAATTCCAAACGTTACAGGCGTTTGAGCCACAAAATGCTGTCCGGGCCTTCGTTGAACAGCAGGTCCAGGGCGCTCAGCCGGGGGGTAAAGCCGCCCAGGCGGTCCTGAAATACCTGATAGTAAGGCCGCTCCAGGCCCAGCGACTCCAGGATAGGGTCCGGCTGTTTGGGATGGATGGAGAAGCGGTAATCGTCCGGTTCGCTGCCGGGTGCGGCAAACGCGGAAGTGGGGGAGAGCATGCAGGCAATACCCGTCTTCTCCAGCAGGAGGCGGATGGTGGAAAGGTTCAGTTCCCAGAGGGTTTCCGGCCGGGCATCCAGGACGGCAAAGACATCGTCCCTGTAATACTCGTAATACGCCGCCGTCTCATAGGCCGTGTCCAGCGCCCGCTCTGTCCGCACCACCCACGGCGTGGAATAATCCACCAGAACGTTTTGAATGTTTAAGGGCACCTCTCCCTTACTATGCTGCACCGGCACCTGGAGCATTTGCACGCCGTCGCCGGCAAGGATGTAGCACCGGTTGCGGTAGCTTTGCTTCTGGTAGTTCTCGCAGGCTTCCAACTGCACTACAGAAGGCAAAACCCTGTCCGGGGACAGGGTAAAATCGCGGGCTGCAAGCGCCAGCCAGCTCAGCGGCGGAAAATATGCGCTGGAAAGCAGCACTAGCGGGTGGGACGCGGTTTGGGGATGAGTCCGCGGGTAGATTCTTTGATGAAGCGGAGGATGGTATCCCGCTGCTCGGTGGCAGGGAAGTTGGCCTCGATGTATTCTGCGGCCTGGCTCACGTTCATGCCCTTGAAGTAGAGGGTATCGTAAATGTCTTTGATCTCGTTCACCTGCTCCTCCGTGAAGCCGCGACGCAGCAGTCCCACGCGGTTTACGCCCTCAAACACAACCGGTTCACGGCCGGCCAGTACGTACGGCGGAACGTCCTTGGAGAGTCTGGAGTAGGCCCCGACAAAGGCGTGGGCACCCACTTTGGTGAACTGGTGGGAACCGGACTTGCCGCCCATTACGCCCCAGTCGTGCACATCCGTTTCTCCGGCCAGGCCGGCATAGCTCACGATGATGCAGTGGTTGCCAATCTGGCAGTCGTGCGCGATGTGCGCGTAGGACATGATTAAGGTATCGCTGCCAATGCGGGTGACACCCTTGCCGCTGGCCTTGGTGCCGCGGTTGATGGTGGCGCATTCGCGAATGTTTACTCGGTCGCCAATCTCCACCCAGGAATCTTCGCCCTCAAACTTGAGGTCCTGCGGAATGGCACCAACCACAGCGCCCGGGAATACCGTGCACTGGGAACCCATTTTAACATGGTTGAGGATGGTGGCCCCATTCATGATATGGCAACCGTCACCAATGATGGTGCCCCCGTCTACATATGCGAAAGGGCCAATCTCTACGTTGTCTCCCAGCTGGGCCGCCGGGTCCACATGGGCCATGGGATGGATTTTGTTCATAACTCTTTTATTTTAGCAAGGCCCGGAGGGCTTTTGCAGCTTTGGTGTTGATGGAATGGCCCGGTTTGTAGGCCGTGATGCGGGCGTTGAGATAGCCGCCGGCCAGGCGGAGGTCTCCCATCAGGTCCAGCAGTTTGTGGCGGCCGCATTCGTCCGGGAAATGCAGTTCCAGATTGTTCAGATAGCCTTCGTCCGTGATTTTGACGCCCGGCAGGTTGAACAGGTTGGAGATGCTGCTCAGCTGCTCTTCGTTAACCGGATGCTCTACAATGACAATGGCGTTGTCTACGTCGCCGCCCTTGATGAGGTTGTTGCGGAACAGGTATTCAATCTCGTGGAAGAAAACGAACGTACGGCATACGCCAATTTCATGGGCATAGTCTACGTGCTCGTCCCAGTGGGCACTCTGGATGCCCAGGATTTTGGAGTCGAAGTCTACGGTGATGTCTGCGCTGGGGGAGGCGGAAGGCTCTATCCGGACCCAGGAGCCGGAACGATCGTCCCGGATTTCCAGCGACTGCGGAATGTCGATGTATTTGCGCGGAACGCCTTGATCCTCAAGGCCGTCTTTGACAATGGCATCGATATACGGCTTGGCGCTTCCGTCCAGAATGGGTACCTCAATGTTGTCCAGCTCAATGAGGGCATTGTCGATTCCCAGGCCGGTGAGGGCGCTCATGATGTGCTCAATGGTCACTACCAGTGTTTCCTTGCGGGAGATGGTGGTGCTGCGCGCCGTATTGCTCACATTCTCTGCCAGGGCTTCGATGATGGGCTTGCTGCGGAGGTCTGCCCGGCGGAAGTTGATGCCGGAATCTGCCGGCGCCGGCATAATCTTCATATGGGCGTATGTGCCTGTGTGCAGCCCTTTTCCCTGAAAATAGTATGCTTTCTTGATTGTATGCTGGTTTCTGTGCATGCAAAAACTTATCTCTGTTACACGTGTAAAAGTGCACAAAGATAAGTAAAATCTATGGAATACCCAAACGGGCGTATGTCAGCTTTCTGCAGAGCGCTTGAAAAGGGCGTAGGCCTTCATGAAAGTACGGGCCGCAATGGCGGGGGAGCCCAGCAGGACCTGCCCCTCTTCCTTGATATTGCCGATAACGCCGCCCTGCGCCATGATGGTGGTATGGTCGGCAATCTTCACGTGGCCGGCAATGCCCACCTGACCGCCGAAGATGCAGTATTTGCCCACCTCGGTGGAACCGGCAATGCCCGTTTGCGCCGCCATGGCGGTATGGTCGCCAATCACCACATTGTGCGCAATCATGCACAGGTTGTCAATGCGCACGCCGTTGCCGATGATGGTGGATTCCATCTGTGCACGGTCTACGGTGGTATTGGCGCCAATTTCTACATCGTTGCCGATAATCACGTTCCCTAGGTGCTCAATCTTTTCCCAACTGCCGTCCGGACGCGGGGCGTTGCCAAAGCCATCGGCCCCAATCACTACGCCGCTATGCAGGATGACGTTGTTGCCAATCACCATGCCCGGATAGATGCGTACGCCGGGATAAAAGATGCAATTGCTGCCGATGGTGCAGTTCTCGCCAATGTACACCTGCTCGTGGATGATGGTGTTGTCCCCCACGGTGGTGTGGCGCCCCACATAGGAGAAGGCGCCCAGGTACACGCGCTTCCCAAAGTGGGTGCTCAGGAACCAGCGGGCCCTGAGGCTGCGGTGGCATTTGGCTTTCTTCTTTTTGTCGGCCACGTACTTGAGGAGGTCGGCGATGGCGGAATAGGCGTTCTCCACGCGCACCAGGGTAGGGGTGACAGGCTCCTTGGGCACAAAGTCTTTATTGACGATGAGGATGGAAGCCTTGCTGGTATATACGAAGGGCTCGTACTTGGGATTGGCAAAGAAACTGAGGGTGCCCGGCTTGCCGTGTTCTATCTTGGCGAACTTGGTGGCTGTGGCGTTCTCGTCTCCTTCAACCGTTCCTTTCAGTAACTGAGCTAAAGATTTGGCAGTAAATTCCATAGCTGTCATTAAATCAGCGGCTCCGCAGTCATGGCGGCGGGCTGCGGGATGCCCATCAGTTTAAGGATGGTGGGGGCCACGTTGCAAAGAGCGCCGTCCTTGACGGTTTTCACTTCCTCTCCGGCATTGATTACAACAAACTGAACGGTGTTCAGGGAATGGGCGGTATTGGGCGTGCCGTCCGGGTTCACGGCGAAGTCTGCGTTGCCATGGTCCGCGGTGAGCAGCACCACATAGTCCTGGGTGATGGCCTCGTCCACCACCTCTTTCACCAGACGGTCGATGCAGCTGACGGCCTGTGTGATGGAGGTATATATGCCGGTATGGCCCACCATGTCCCCGTTGGCGAAGTTCAGGATAATCATGTCCTGTTTCCCGGTGCGGATTTGGCCGATGAGTTTTTCGGCCACTTCCGGGGCGCTCATGGCCGGCAGAAGGTCATAGGTGGGAACCTTGGGGCTGTTCACCAGGATGCGCTCCTCGTTCTCGAACACGGTCTCGCGGCCGCCGTTGAAGAAGAAGGTTACGTGGGCGTATTTCTCGGTTTCCGCAATGCGCAGCTGGTGTTTGCCGGCCTTGGAAACGGTTTCCCCCAGGGTGTCCTGCACCAGCTCTTTGTCAAAGAGGATGTGCACGCCCTTGAAGGAAGCGTCGTACGGGGTGAGGCAGCAGTAGTACAGCGGAAGGGTGTGCATCCCTTCTTCCGGCATGTCCTGCTGGGTGAGGACAGCGGTGAGCTCGCGGGCGCGGTCGTTGCGGAAGTTGTAGAAGATGATGGCGTCGCCTTCCTCGATGGTGGCCACGGGCTTGCCGTTCTCCGTTACCACGATGGGCTTGATGAATTCGTCCGTAACATCGGCATCATAGCTGGCCTGGATACCCTCCTGGGCGCTCTCGAATGCGGCACCTTTGCCTTCTACCAGCAGGTCGTAGGCTTCTTTCACGCGGGCCCAGCGTTTGTCGCGGTCCATGGCATAGAAGCGGCCGCACACGGAAGCTACCTTACCGGTGGTTTCGGCCATTTTCTCTTCCAGCTCCTTCACGAATCCCAGGCCGCTGTGCGGGTCTGTGTCACGGCCGTCCATGAAGGCGTGGACATACACTTTGTCCAGTCCTTCTTCCTTGGCTACGCGCAGGAATTCGTACACGTGGTCCAGGGAGCTGTGCACCCCGCCGTGGGAGGTAAGGCCCATCAGATGCAGCTTTTTGCCGCTCTGCTTCACATAGTCATAGGCTGCCTTTATCTCTTTGTTTTCCAGCAGTTTGTGCTCACGGCAGGCGATATTGATCTTCACCAGGTCCTGATACACCACGCGGCCGGCGCCCAGGTTCATGTGGCCTACCTCGGAGTTGCCCATCTGACCGTCCGGAAGGCCTACATATTCCCCGCAGGCCTGCAGGTGAGAGGACGGGTATTTGGCGCGGAGGGCGTCAATGTTGGGTGTCCCCTGGGTCCAAATAGCGTTGGAGTAGTCGTGACGGCCTTCGCCCCAGCCGTCCAGAATCATCAGAAGTACTTTTCTGTTCATATTGTATAACGTTTATTTCTTCTTTTCGTCATTCCCGGCTCGACCGGGAATCAAAGCCTGCAAAGTTAACCATTTTTTATGGAAATGCGAAGAATCCGGCGGGTGGTTGCAGTGACGCGTACGCTATGGTCGATGCAGCAGGGGATAACGGCCAGCACATGGTGCGGCTCTGCCACGCTTTTCAGGAGCGGTACAAATGGTTTTTCGTCGGCCGGAATGTGATGGTCCGTGAACCAGTCCTGCAGTTTTTTGCGCCCCGGCGCCCCCAGCGGCTTTATCCAGTCTCCGCTCTCCCAGGCCCCTTCCACATACGCTCCCACCTTCTCCGCATCCAGGATGAGCACCCCTTCCGGCTGCTTCACCGCCTCCGTTCCATCCCACTCCTCTTCAACAATGGCATATTCACGAGCGGTGGCACATGCCTCCAAACCCTTCGTCGCTTCGCTCCTCGTCCCTCCCACGGCCTGCGGCCGCGGGCCCCTCCCTCTAACACGGCCGAGGGTGGCCATGGGTTTGGAGGCATGTGCCACCGCTCGTCCTTGATTTTGGCCGTTTTTGAGGATGAGATTCAGTTCTGCGGCGAATCGCTCCATATCCCGGTTCAGGGTTTGGACGAACGAGGGGTTGATGGTGGCGAAGACGGGGAACACCAGGTTGCGGATTTTGTTCCGTTTGTAGTCGGTTTGGGCATTGGTGCTGTCCTCGCGCCAGGAGAGGCCCTGTTCGCGGGCAAAGGCCTCAATCTCCTCCCGCGTCATTTCCAGCAGCGGGCGGAGCAGGGGAATGTCCCCGAAGTCCGGGTCCGGGATATAGCCTGCCGCCTTCATGCCCGTGATGCCCTTCAGCCCGGTTCCGCGCAACAAATTCAGTATCAGTGTTTCCGCATTGTCATTGGCATTGTGCGCCACCGCAACGGCCGTGTAGCCATGCTCCCGGCATAGCTCGCCGAACCAATGATAGCGCAGCCGCCGGGCGGCCATCTCGATGGAAATCCCCTCTGCCGAGGCAAATGCCTCTGTATCAAATTGCTTCACATGACAGGGAATGCCGTGGCGGGCTGCCTGCTCGCGGACAAAGGCTTCGTCTGCGTCGCTTTCTGCGCCCCGCAGGCCAAAGTTGCAGTGGGCAACGGCAAAAGGCCCGCCTTCCTGACGGACCTTTTCCATAAGGCACATAGAATCAATGCCTCCGCTTACTGCAACCAGAAGCATTAGCGCTGATGAGAGAAGCTGTACGTAAAGCCGAACTCCAGGAATTCCTTGAACTGGACGCCCTTGGCATCGGCCTTGCCGTCTTTGTCCGTATCGCGCACGTGCACCAGCGGGTCATAAATGAGGTTGGTGGACAAGGTGAGGGCAAAGAACTTGCGCAGTTTCCAGTACACTTTGTTGTCCCAGGTCAGACGCGGCTCTACCTTGGGCTTGAGGTAGTTATAGAAGGCGGTGAACTGGGTGGTGTAAGAGAAGTTGTCGTTGATGACCCATCCCATATCTACCTTGAGCTGGGCACCGAATTCCATACGGGCAGGGCGGAAGTTGTCATAATATCCGTTGTCCTGGTTGTATTTACGAATCTCTTTTCCCTCGCCGTCCGCTAAATTTTTGTATTTGTCTGCATCCCTGAGGTCCATACCGTAGGTGTAGCGCAGTTGCGGGATGGTGACAATGACGGCACTCCCGGTGAGGGGGGCAAAGTTCACGGACACCCACGGCGCCGGGGTCCAGAGCACACCGATACCCAGATTGATGTAGGCGGGAGCCATGAAGCCGGATTTCAGGACGCGGGCACCCAGCCAGTCGTCCGTGGTGGGATCCAGCTGTTTTCCGTCATCGTCATACTTGGTGGCCGGCGTTTTATAGTCATAGTTGCGGCCGAACTGGTTCAGGAAGTCAAAGGTGGCGGAGTAGGACAGGTGACGCACGGGGGTCTCGTAACCCCATTTGGATTCAATGTACATGCGGTCCTTGTTCTTTTGGAGAATGGGTTTGTCTGCGCTCCACAGGAAACCGTAGTCCAGCTGGATGCGGTTGGTTCCGGTGAGTTTGTCCTTGGCGAAATTGGCACTGGCATCCACGTTGCCGGCCAGCGACAGGTTGTTGTAACCACCGGCCGCCCACTGGCTCAGGTAGGTTTGGCCAAAGTTGATATTGGTGAGGATGGAATTGGTCCAGTATTTGGGCTTCTCCACTTTTTCCGGAACATCGTCTGCGGCGCTCAGGGCAGCCGCAGCTTCTGCCGCAGCTTCCTGGGTGTTCTGCGCCCGGGCAGCCAGCACGGTGGCGGCCAGCAGGGCAATCGATACAAAAATTTTCTTCATAGTTTTATTAATAGGAACGGGCGAAGAGCACTCTCTGGTGTGAGGGCTTGCCGGTATAAATGCATTTTCCTTCTTCAAAGCACAGGGCGCTGTCCACGGGGATGCAGCGGATGGTGGCTTTGGTTTCTTCCTGGATTTTGGCCTCCGTTTCTGCGGTGCCGTCCCAGTGGCAGAGCAGGAATCCGCCTTTTTCAATCTCTTCCTTGAACTCATCCCAAGTATCTACCTTGCGGATAGAAGCGTCGCGGAAGGCCAGGGCCTTGTTGTAAATGTTCTTTTGGATATCTTCCAGCAGGCCGATGATACGGTCTTCCAGGCCTTCCAGCGGCTCGGAGATTTTCTCCAGGGTGTCCCGGCGGGCCACCTCTACGGTGCCGTTCTGGAGGTCTCTCGGGCCCATGGCCAGACGCACCGGAACGCCCTTGAGCTCCCATTCGGCAAACTTGAAGCCGGGACGCAGGGTGTCGCGGTCGTCAATTTCTACGCTGTGGCCTTTGGCTTCCAGCGCCTTTTTGACCTCGTACATCTTGTCCAGCACGGCGTTATGCTCTTCCTCGCTCTTGTAGATGGGTACCATCACTACCTGGATGGGGGCCAGGGCAGGGGGGAGGACCAGGCCGTTGTCGTCTCCGTGGGCCATGATGAGGGCGCCCATCAGGCGGGTGCTCACACCCCAAGAAGTGGCCCAGACATAGTCCTGCTTGCCTTCCTTGTTGGTGAAGGTGACGTCGAAGCTCTTGGCGAAGTTCTGGCCCAGGAAGTGGGAGGTGCCGGCCTGCAGGGCCTTGCCGTCCTGCATGAGGGCCTCGATGGTCATGGTGTCCAGGGCGCCTGCAAAACGCTCCCCGGGGCTCTTGTGACCCACCACCACGGGCAGGGCCATTACCTCGCGGGCGAATTTGGCATAGACATTCACCATCTGTGTTTTCTCTGCCTCTGCTTCCTCGGCGGTAGCATGGGCGGTGTGGCCTTCCTGCCACAGGAATTCGGCGGTTCTCAGGAACAGGCGCGTGCGCATTTCCCAGCGCACGACGTTGCACCACTGATTGCACAGGATGGGGAGGTCTCTCCAGCTGTGGATCCAGTTTTTATAGGTGTTCCAGATGATGGTTTCCGAGGTGGGGCGCACAATGAGTTCTTCTTCCAGCTTGGCCTCCGGATCCACCACAATGCCGTTCCCGTTAGGGTCGTTCATAAGACGATGGTGCGTAACCACGGCGCATTCCTTGGCGAATCCGGCCACATGCTCTGCCTCGCGGCTGAAGAAGCTCTTGGGGATGAACAGGGGGAAGTAGGCGTTCTTGACGCCGGTTTCCTTGAACATGCCGTCCAAAATATGCTGCATCTTTTCCCAGATGGCATAGCCGTAGGGTTTGATGACCATGCAGCCGCGCACGGCCGATTGTTCGGCCAGATCGGCCTTGACTACCAGGTCGTTGTACCACTGAGAGTAGTTTTCCGACCGTTTGGTTACCTCTTTTGCCATATTGTTTGCTTGTTTATTTTTGTTTTTATGCGTAATATTGCAGGACCGAATGGGCTTGCAGGTATAATAATTGCATAAACTTGCCCAAATGCCCTATTAGGGCACAAAGATACTTATTTTTATTGGATAAAAGGAGGTACTGACGATGAAAAAGAGTTTTTTGGCCTGTGCTGTGGCGGTATTAGCCGCCTGGGGCTGCTCTTCCACGAGCCAGCTCCAAACCAAAGTGTACGATGACGGCGTATATACCCGTCCTGCCGCCGCTCCTGCAACGCCCACCATTACGGCCGCCACGGAGTCGGAACTGGATAATCTCCTTGCAGAAAGCAAGCAGTCTCATGCTTATATCGTGAACAGCAACGGAGACACCCTGGTGGTGCCTGCCGCCAAGCCGCAACGCCTTACTACAGAAACTTCTACCCTGGTTGTTGTTAACGGCCCCCTGTGGCTTCGCGATCCTTTTTATTACGGAGACCCCTGGTATCGTCCTTGGTATTGTGACCCTTGGGATCCCTGGTATCGTCCCTGGTACTGGGGTGGCCCGTTTTACTATCGTTCCTGGGTTTGGGATCCTTGGTACCCCTGGTATCGTCCCTATTGGTATGGCCCGCATTATTACTGGGATTCCTGGTATCGGCACCGCTGGTACAGCTACGGCCCGGGCTTCTATTATGGCCCTGCCGGTGGGTATTATTGGTCCAGAAGGGGACGGTATAATGGCCCTTATGCAGGAGGGTACAGCGCCCGTGGCGGTGCTTTCCGCACCGATGTCCGCAGCATAACTTCTACCCGTGTGGGTACGGCACGCAGTTCACGCGTGGGGAGCAGTTCCCGTACGGTCCGGACAGGCACGGTTTCTTCCGGCGGCACCAGTGTCCGGTCGGCTTCCGGCAGTCGCTCCAGCGCCTCTTCGGTAGCCCGTTCCGCCAGTTCCACAACGCGTTCTACTGCTTCGCGTTCCGGTGTGTCTTCTGCCTCCCGTTCCGGTGTATCGGCGGCCTCCCGTTCCGCCGGCACTACGGCCTCCCGCAGTGGCAGCCGTTCCTCTTCCGTGGGTAGCAGCCGCTCTTCTTCCGGTAGTTCAGTAAGCCGCTCTACCGGTGGCTCCCGCAGCAGCGGTTATAGCGGATCTTCCCGCTCCGGTAGCTCCAACTACCGTTCTTCCGGTAGCAGTAGTTCCCGTTCCAGCGGCAGCAGCAGCTATCGTTCCAGCGGCAGCTATCGCTCCAGTGGCAGTTCCAGCTACCGTTCTTCCGGCAGCAGCTATTCCGGTAGTTCCCGCTCCGGCGGCTACTCCGGCGGCGGCTATTCCGGTGGCGGCGGTTCCCGCTCCGGTGGTTATTCAGGCGGCGGTGGCGGTGGTTCCCGCTCGTCGTCCCGCAGATAAAACAGACTTGTCATGAAAAAAATCATAACATTCGCATTGGGAGCGGTCGTCACGGTGGCGGCCGCTGCCCAGAGTTGGCAGGATGCCCTCTATTTTTCCGAGAACCTGTATCAAGGTACCGCGCGGAGCGTAGGTATGGGCAATGCCCTTACGGCCGTTGGGGGAGACCTCGGCTCCATTGGCCTCAATCCGGCCGGTTCCTCCGTGGCCGGCTATTCCCAGGTGGTCATTACGCCCGGCCTGAGCATCTCCAGCACCTCGGCTACCGGCGTTATCCCGGAGGGCTCCACTTCGCCCATGGGCCTGGGAGACAAAGTAAATTCCGGTTACGCTCGTGTAAAGCTTCCCAATATCGGCTTTATTATTCATGCCGATACCGGTCGCAGGGCCGGCTGGAAGCGTTTTTCCTTTGGCATGGTCTCCAATGCCACCAATGACTTCACGGGCCGTGTCGTAGGCTCGGGCGTCAACGAAGACAACTCTTTTGCCGCATCCTTGGCCTCATCGGCAGAGGGCTATACGGAAAATGTGCTGGGCACGGGAGACTGGTGGTACGACGGTCCGGATGTTACGCGTATGCCGGCCTGGATGGATATGGTGGGTTACCGCAGCGGGATGTTCAATGGCATCCCCGGGAGCGCCAACAAGTACCAGGCCGTCACGGAAGTCCGTGATGCCGCTAATAACTGCTGGCTGGCTGCGCCCGTGTATCAGAAATACGGCCAGCAAACCTACGGCTACAAGCAGGACCTCTTCCTGAATATGTCGGCCAACTACAACGACCAATTGTATCTGGGCTTCAACCTGGGCTTTACCATGCTCAACTACAATATGTCGGAGTATTGGCAGGAGTCCCCGGAAAACGCCGAGGAATTTCCGGACATTGAGTATACGGACGGCACCAGGGGACGTTTTGCTTCCCTCATGATGAAGCGCAATTACTCCCTGCGGGGAAGTGGTGTATATTTTAAGGCTGGTTTGCTGTGGCGCCCGGCAGGCGGTCTCCGGCTGGGTGTGTCCATCCAGTCGCCCACCTGGACCAACATGCGTGCCCGCCAGGCATACTCCGGAGAGGTTCGGCTTACCGGTAAAACCCTCTTGCCTTCCACCAGCCCGGAGGACGACTGGACGTTCCGCCTCCAGCAGCCCTGGCGCCTGAATGCCGGTGTGGCATATAGTTTTGGTTCTGTTGCCGTTGTCAGCGCAGACTATGAACTCACGGATTACCGGAGTGCCCGCTACAGGGGGAGCAGCGCCAGCATGCCCGCTTATCTGACGGAGGCCAACGGCGATATCCAGAACGCCCTCACTGTAGGGCATCAGTTCCGTGCCGGCCTGGAAATAAAGCCCGCTCCTTTCTTTTCTATCCGCGCGGGGTACAATTACATTACATCGGCCCAGAAGAACTGGCTCAACGCGGACTGGACCAATACGCCGCTGTCTTCCGCAGAGAGAATCCGTCAGGCAAAGCATGTCGCTTCCGTGGGGCTTGGTGCCAGTTTTGGCGCGTTCTTCCTGGATGCTGCCGTTCGGGTGCGCTTCATGCCCAAGGAATATCTCCTGACCTATGACTACTATACGTACGAGTCAGACCCTATGTCCAAACGGATAGACAATTCAGTGCTCACACCGGAACTGGAGGCCAAGGCCCGTCTCTGGGATGCCCTCCTCACTTTCGGCTGGCGGTTCTAGTGTCCCAAAATCTGCCATTTTGTCAGCAGAAAAACACTGGCACGATGTTCGATAAAATCAAGGCGTCGCTCCACAAGGAGTGGCGCCTTTTAGTAAGCAAACAATTAAAAGAGTATAAACTATGGGTAAAATTATCGGTATCGACCTGGGAACAACCAATTCCTGCGTCGCTGTGATGGAAGGCAATCAGCCTACTGTCATCATCAACAACGAGGGGCAGCGCACAACCCCTTCCGTAGTGGCCTTCACCGACGGTGGTGAGCGTAAAATCGGCTCTCCGGCCAAGCGTCAGGCCATTACCAACCCCAACAATACCGTGTTCTCCATCAAGCGTTTCATGGGTGAGACCTATGACCAGGTGAATACGGAAGTGGCCCGCGTACCTTATAAAGTGGTCCGCGGTGAGAACAATACTCCGCGCGTAGACATCAATGGTAAGCTGTACACGCCGCAGGAAATCTCCGCCATGATTCTGCAGAAGATGAAAAAGACGGCGGAAGAATACCTCCGTCAGGAAGTGACAGAAGCGGTTATCACTGTTCCTGCTTACTTCTCCGACTCGCAGCGTCAGGCCACCAAGGAAGCCGGCCGTATCGCCGGTCTGGACGTCAAGCGTATCATCAACGAGCCCACGGCTGCCGCTTTGGCATACGGACTGGACAAGAAGGACAAGGACATGAAAGTGGCCGTGTACGACCTCGGCGGCGGTACCTTCGATATCTCTATCCTCCAGCTCGGTGACGGCGTGTTCGAGGTGCTGTCCACCAACGGTGACACGCACCTGGGCGGTGACGATTTTGACCAGGTCATTATTGACTGGCTCGCCAGCGAGTTCGCTGCAGAGAACGGCGGTATCGACCTCAAGAAGGATCCTATGGCCCTCCAGCGCCTGAAAGAGGCTGCCGAGAAAGCCAAGATTGAACTTTCCAGCCAGACCTCCACGGAGATCAACCTGCCGTACATCATGCCGGTGGACGGCGTGCCCAAGCACCTGGCAAAGACCCTCACGCGTGCCAAGTTCGAGCAGCTGTCGGACGCCCTGTTCCAGCGCTCCATCGCCCCTTGCCGTCAGGCCCTTGCCGATGCGCACCTGAATCCTTCGGATATTGACGAAGTGCTGCTGGTCGGCGGCTCCACCCGTATCCCGTACGTGCAGGAACTGGTGAAGAACTTCTTTGGAAAGGAGCCCAACAAGAGCGTGAACCCGGACGAGGTTGTCGCTATCGGCGCTTCCATCCAGGGCGGTGTGCTCGCAGGTGATGTGAAGGACGTGCTTCTGCTGGATGTCACCCCGCTGAGCCTGGGTATCGAAACCCTCGGCGGCGTGATGACCAAACTCATCGAGTCCAACACCACCATCCCGGCCAAGAAGAGCCAGGTATTCTCCACGGCCGCAGACAATCAGCCCGGTGTAGAAATCCGCGTGCTGCAGGGCGAACGCCCCATGGCCAAGGACAACAAGCAGATTGGTATCTTCCACCTGGACGGCATTGCTCCGGCACCCCGTGGCGTACCTCAGATTGAAGTTACCTTCGACATTGACGCCAACGGCATCCTGAACGTGAGCGCTGTGGATAAGGCTACCGGCAAGGAGCAGCACATCCGCATCGAAGCCTCCAGCGGACTGTCCGACGCCGAAATCCAGCGCATGCGGGACGAGGCCAAGGCCAACGAAGCTGCGGATAAGGCAGAGAAAGAACGCATCGACAAGATTAACAATGCCGATGCCCTCACCTTCCAGGCCGAGAAATTCCTCAAGGAGAACGGCGACAAGGTTCCTGCCGATGTCAAGAGCGAGGTAGAAACCAACTGCAACGCCCTCAAGGAGGCCGTGAAGGCCCAGAACCTGGCCGATATTGACAAGTACTCCGAGGCCCTGAACAAAGCCTTCGAGAAGATGTACCAGGCCGGTCAGCAGGCCGGCGGCCCTCAGGGCGGTCCGCAGGGTCCGTTCCAGGGTGGTCCCCAGCCCAACGGCCCTCAGCCCGAAGGCCCCGATGAGCAGTAATTCAGGCAGCTCATCCCGAAAATAATTCAATTCGTCAGCAAAACGGCTTGGGTGTCCAGGCCGTTTTGTTCGTTATTATTAAA
>Ga0310695_10005067_pt1 | contig 23348 bp, 20 predicted proteins | sample RumenRJG_04DNA_FD_203882 | JGI IMG/M metagenome (GOLD analysis project Ga0310695, IMG submission 203882) | Bovine rumen microbial communities from Lethbridge, Alberta, Canada - RJG_04 (v2) (version 2) | ecosystem: Host-associated > Mammals > Digestive system > Stomach > Rumen | place: Canada...
TAGTCAAATAAATTTCATTTCTCAATTTTCTATTTGTAGGAGAATGCCAAACGAAGTTAAATATAGTCCCACTCTGTTGAGCATCATCGACATGACCTATATGATGGCCATCGATGACCAACTGGAGTTTATCACCCCCGAGATGGTGCTCGATGCCATGCTCTATGACAAGCAATTCTGTCAAGCCGTTGACGAAACTATTCTGCAAGGCGACCACAAGGAGTTTCAGAAGGCTGTGCTGCATTGCGTCTACGACAATAACACACCGCTTCCCGATGGTGCCGAACCCATGCATTCTGAGCAGTACATTGACCTCTTCACCGGTGCCGAGTTGAAGGCGTTGCATGCCGAGGCATCAATGGTCGATGTTCCGATGGTGGTCTCGGCGATGATCGAACTGACCGAATCGTGGGCTGCCAATCTGATTGAGGCTTACTTCGGTAACAATTTCCCCGAGTTGTTGCGTGCCCTGATTGATGCCTTCGGCAAGGACGATGACGAGGAGTTTTTATCTGATGACCTGTTTGACTCGGTGTTCGGTGAAAACCCGCTGAGCGATGATCAGAATTCAAAGCCGGGCGCTTGGCGTGACTTTGTTGTCTGCATCAACGATCATCTCAAGGATCACAATCCGCTCATCGGGCGTGACGCCGAACTGGAGCGCACCATGCAAGTGCTGTGTCGCAAGGACAAGAACAACCCCCTGCATCTGGGTGAGCCTGGCGTGGGCAAGACCTCGATTGTCTACGGGCTGGCGCAACGCATCGAGGACGGGCAAGTGCCCGACAAACTCAAGGGATTCAAGATCTACTCGCTCGACATGGGCACTTTGCTGGCGGGTACGCAATATCGTGGCGACTTCGAGAAGCGCATCAAGGAAGTGATGAAGGGAGTTGCTGCCGAGGGGCATGCCATTGTCTATATCGACGAGATCCACAACATCGTGGGGGCTGGACGTGGCAGTGACGGCACTCTGGATGCTTCCAATTTGCTCAAACCCTATCTTGAGGGAGGAGACATTCGCTTTATCGGGGCCACTACCTACGAGGAGTATAACCGCAACCTCACCAAGAGCAAAGGCATGATTCGCCGCTTCCAGCCCATCGACATACTGGAGCCGAGCATCGATGAGACCATCGGCATCATCAAGGCGTTGAAACCGCAGTATGAGGCGTTCCACGGTGTGAAGTATGATGAAGAGGCGCTGGAGTTCGGTGTGCGCATGAGTGCCAAGCACATCACCGACCGTTACCTGCCCGACAAGGCCATCGACCTGATGGACGAGGCGGGAGCCTACTTGCAGATGAGCAAGGGCGAGAAGACCGACCGTGTGGTCGACCAGGAACTCATCGCTCAGGTGCTGGCGCGGGTGGCTAAGGTCGATGCGCTGGCGGTCAAGGAAGATGATACCGAGCGCCTGGACACGTTGAAGAGACGCATCACCGACAAGATTTACGGTCAGGATCGTGCCGTCACCGCAGTGGTCGAGGCGGTGCAGTTGGCCAAGGCTGGGCTCACCGATGACGACAAGCCACTGGCCAGTTTGCTGTTTGTCGGTCCCACAGGCGTGGGCAAGACCGAGGTTGCTCGGGTACTGGCACGCGAATTGGGTGTCGAACTTGTGCGCTTCGACATGAGCGAGTATCAGGAGAAGCACACTGTGGCCAAACTCATCGGTTCGCCTGCGGGCTATGTGGGCTACGATGACGGCGGCCTGCTCACCGATGCTGTGCGCCGCGCGCCCGACTGTGTGTTGCTGCTCGATGAGATTGAGAAGGCCCACAGCGATGTGTTCGACATCTTGTTGCAGGTCATGGACTACGGCACACTCACCGACAACAAGGGGCGCAAGGCCTACTTCCGCAACGTCATCCTCATCATGACTAGCAACGCTGGGGCGCAGTTTGCCCGACAGGCGTCGGTCGGCTTTGCATCGACCATCACTACGGGCGAGGCTATGTTGGCGCAGGTCAAAAAAACGTTCAAACCTGAGTTTGTTAACCGTCTGAGCGAGATAGTTGTGTTTGCCGACATGGATCGGCACATGGCTGGTCTCATCCTCAACAAGAAGTTGAAGGAACTGCAGGTTAAACTCACCGCCAAGAATGTGAAACTCAAACTCACCGCCAAGGCTCGCGAGCAACTCATCGACATGGGCTTCTCGGCTAAATATGGTGGTCGCGAGGTGGATCGTGTCATCCAGGCACAGGTCAAGTCGCGTCTCATGCGCGAGATGCTCTTTGGTCCGCTCAAGCAAGGCGGCACAGCAACCTTGGGCCACAGCAAGGGCGAGTTTACCCTCACCTGCACCTAGCCCTCCGCGCCCCCTTTCGGCATCTTCGGCGTGTTCAGCGACCATGTCGCTGAAAAAAAGAAACAACATGAGCAATCCATCTTATTACAAGCCCGTTAAGCCCTCAATGGCTCGTCGTTGCAGTGTCCATGACTATACGTCACGCTGCTTCTATCTGGTGACAACCACAGTCGTCAACAGGCAACCGCTATTGGGTCGATTGGTGGGGAACAGTCAAGCAGAGACCCCTGACGGGCGTCCAAGCATTGTGCTCTCGCCATTGGGCGAGGCTGTGTTGTCATCATGGCTGAAACTTCCTGATTATTATGGCACTGTCTCGGTTGTCGCTGCTCAGGTGATGCCCGATCATTTCCATGGTATCATCTTTTTTAAGGAAAACAGCGACTTGCACTTGGGACACGTTATGCGAGGCTTCAAGACAGGTTGCAATCGGGCTTATCGTGAACTCGTGCAGGGCACCTCGGTGACGCACAGCGACGCTCTCCTCTGGAACAAGGGCTACAACGACCGCATCCTCACGCACTACGAGATGCTCGACAAGTGGAAACGCTACCTGGCCGAAAATCCTTTGCGATTGGCTCTCAAGCGTGAGCATCCCGATTTGTTCCGCGTGCAGTTCGGGGCCCATGTTGCAGGGCATCAAGTTAATGCGATTGGCAATCGTTTTCTGCTTGATTATCCCGATAAACTGGCGGTAAAGTGTTCGCGCAGTCTTGGCGAACTTGAGATTAAGGAGCAAGTGTCATACTATCTAGAAAAGGGCAAACAAGGCAGTGTGCTAGTGTCGCCCTCAATCAGTCCTGGAGAGAAAGCCGTCATGCGAGCGGCACTCGAAGCGCAACTGCCCATCATCCACATTGATTCGCAGGGCTTCAACAGTTACACCAAGCCTGGAGGGCAATTCTTCGAGGCTTGCGCGGCAGGGCATTTGCTCATTGTCTCACCCTGGGAACATAGCACCCGAAAGCAAGTGCTGACCCGAGAGCAGTGCTTGATCATGAATGGGCTTGCCGCCGCCATCTGTGCCACGTGATTTCTCAACGACATGGTCGTTGAGCACCTTGAAGCGCCCCTTCGTCGTGTTCAGCGCCCCTTCGGCGTGTTCAGCGGCCCTTCGGCGTGTTCAGCGACCCTTCGGCGTGTTCAGCGACCATGTCGCTGAAACTAAACAAACAGTAAAAGCAACAACCATGGTTTTTCGCATTCCTAAAGATGAATTGATATTTCCTGACCCCCACCTGGCCGAGGACGACGGCTTGCTGTGCATCGGGGGTGACCTGAGCCCCGAGCGGCTCATCCTCGCCTATCATCACGGCATCTTCCCGTGGTTCTCGTTCCGCGACCGCCACTCGCCGCATTGGTACTGCCCCAAGCAGCGCTTTGTCATCTTTCCCGACGAGATCCATGTGTCACACTCCATGCGCGCCCTCATCAACAAGGGCAAGTACCGTGTGTCCATCAACCAGGACTTCGACGGCGTGATTCATGGCTGCTCCCTGGCGCAAAATCGCATCGACATGGAGGGCGCGTGGCTGGGCGATGATATCATCGAGGCTTACACCGCGTTGCACCGCATGGGGTGGGCTGCCAGTGTCGAGGTGTGGGACGAAGAAGACCACCTCGTGGGTGGTCTCTATGGGGTCACCGTCAACGGCTGCTTCATCGGCGAGAGCATGTTCTCGTTGGTACCCAGCGCCTCAAAACTCGCGCTCATCGGCCTCGCTTATCACATGCAGGATATGGGCTGGAAACTCATCGACTGCCAGTTAGAGACCCCACATCTCCGCTCAATGGGCGCCCGCTTCATCCCCTACGACGACTACATGTCCATCCTCACCACCCCCAAAGTTACCAAATAATCACGCGACTATTTGTTGGAGAGGAGGTCGTAGGTGCGCTTGCGGGCACGGTCGATGCTGGACTTGTCTTGAGGGTCGATGCCGTACTTCGATGCCGGGGGAACGACCACCACTGTGCCAGGAGTGACGTTGTTGGGGTCGGCAATCTTGTCCTTGTTCTCCTCGTAGATATAGATCCAGAAGTCGGGCTTGCCATAATGCTTGGTCGACATCTTGGACAGATACATCGTGGCGGTGCAGGTGTCGGTCACAACATTGCCGCTGGCTGCGGGTTGCTGTGCTGCGGTTGGTGCTTCTTCGACTGGTTGAGGCTCATTCGGGGTGGTGTCGGCAGCCACCTGGTCGGCGATGGTGTCGGCTTGGACAGGTTCGCGTGACGACAACACCGAGTTGCGACCGCTGCTCCATGCTCCCCAGATGATGGCTCCGAGTGCAAGGGTCGCCAACACGCCGGTGATGAGTCCTTTCAGGAATGACTGATGGGCAATCTTTTGCTTAGCCTGTTCAAACTCGCTTTTCATATACCGCTGTACAGTGCGCTGTTCTTCATCAAATTCCATATCAGTATTGTTTTCAGTTACTATATCTGGTTCGTTTGTGATTTCCTGTTCCGGTTCTGGTGCAGCAACGGGTTCTGGCACAGGTTCCTGTTCCGGTTCTGGTGCAGCAACGGGTTCCGGTTCTTGTTCCGGTTCTTGCTCCGGTTCTTGCTCAATGACTGGCTCGGAGTGTTGCGGAACAAAAGGTGGAGGTGCCATGATGCCTAGTGGCGTGGCGGCCTGTGGAATCTCGGTAGTCTCAGAGGTTTCAAGGTTTCCAGAGGTCTCAATGGTCTCTGATATTTGCGCTGGCTCCATCTCATTGTCAATGCTTTGCAGCATCTCGGCGGTCATGTCCTCGCTCAATTCGATGGGCTCAAAGGCGGCAAAAGGCTGATTGATCGTCTCGGCTAAACTGGTGTCGGGCTTGAAAACCAACTTCTTGTTGCTTTCGTTGCCACTGGCTACAAACTCAAAGGAGCCCAAGTTCTTGATGGAAACATTCTGCCCATCGATGAGTGCCTGTGAGATCGTGGCAAACAACTCCTTCAGGAACAGTTCGCTCATGCGTTCAGATGTGCTGGTCGACTCGGCAACCAACCCAACGAGTTCGGGAAATGTAATCTTGTTGTTCATGTGCGGCTACTTCTGATTGAGTTTATTTTTGAGGACATTGCTCAACTTGAAGTTCAAGGTCACCTTTGGTGGCATGAGCGTGCGTTTGCCATTGGCCGGGTTGTAATGGATGTGTTCGTTGCGTTTGCGCGGCTCAAAGTTGCCAAAGCCGGGAATGGCGATGGAGTCGAGTTCGCTGCAACGCGATGCAACGACGCTGGTGAACGCATCCAGCAACTTGGCCACGTCCTTCTTGTCCCTGCCCAACTTGCGGGCCACTTTATCAATGAGTTTGCGATTGTCCACTTTAATTAATTGAATATTGAAAATTGAGAACTAAGACCGCGCTACGCGGTGGTGGGTCGTTTGGCTGGCAGACCACATCAATAATAGTGGTCATTGAAGATGAAGATCTGTCACAAGAGCCCCCTAGAACTTGCAAAGTTACTGATTTCAGCAGAAACAACCAAGAAAAACCGATAATATTTTCAAAACTCGTGCAGTCGTTGCCGTGACTTCAAAGATTTTTTGTAATTTTGCAGTTTGAATAATTGCAATCACAATATCTTAACATCGTTATGGAAGAACTAGCGAATATCACCCCCAACGAGGAGAAGCAGCAATTGAACTTTGTCGAGCAGATTGTTGCCGATGACCTGGCAGCAGGTAAAAATGGTGGAAGACTGAATACCCGTTTCCCACCAGAGCCTAATGGTTATTTGCACATCGGGCATGCTAAGGCTATCTGTATGGACTTCGGAGTGGCCGAGAAGATGGGCGGCACTTGCAATCTGCGATTTGACGATACCAACCCCCAGAAGGAGGACACTGAGTATGAACAGGCCATCATGCGCGACATTCATTGGTTGGGCTATGACTGGGGCGACCGCCTCTACTATGCCAGCGATTACTTTGAGAAACTGTATGACTTTGCCATTCGCTTGATCAAGGAGGGCAAGGCTTATGTCGATGACCAGACCAGTGAGCAGATTGCCCAGCAGAAGGGCACACCCACACAGGCTGGTACCGAGAGTCCCTATCGCAACCGCTCGGTGGAGGAGAATCTGGACTTGTTCCAGCGCATGAATGCCGGTGAGTTTGACGAGGGTGCCCGCGTGCTCCGCGCCAAGCTCGACATGGCCAGCAGCAATATGCACTTCCGCGACCCCATCATCTATCGCATCATCAAGACTCCTCACTGGCGCACTGGCGAGAAGTGGAAAGTATATCCCATGTATGACTTTGCCCACGGCCAGAGCGATTACTTCGAGGGTGTGACCCACTCGATTTGCACCTTGGAGTTTGTGCCTCACCGCCCGCTCTATGAGCATCTGGTGCGTGAATTGGCAGGCGACACTGCCGACCAGTACTGTCCGCGCCAGATTGAGTTCAACCGCCTGAATCTCACCTACACGCTGATGAGCAAGCGCAAATTGTTGCAGTTGGTCAAGGAAGGTCTGGTGGCCGGTTGGGATGATCCGCGCATGCCCACCTTGTGTGGCCTGCGTCGTCGCGGCTACACTCCGCAGTCGATCAAGAACTTTATCAATGCCATCGGCTACACCAAGTATGAGGCTTTGAACGACATCAGCCTGCTCGAGCACAGCATCCGTGAGGACTTGAACAAGAATGCTAATCGTGTTAGTGCAGTCATCAATCCTGTGAAACTTGTCATCACCAACTATCCTGAGGACAAGGTTGAGATGATGGAGATGGACAACAATCCCGAGCAGGAGAATGCCGGTAAGCACCAGATGCCTTTCAGTCGCGAACTCTACATCGAGCGCGAGGACTTCATGGAAGACGCTCCCAAGAAGTTCTTCCGCCTCACGCCCGGCAAGGAAGTGCGTCTCAAGGGTGCCTACATTATCATGTGCACCGGTTGCACCAAGGATGCCGAGGGCAACATCACCGAGATCCAGTGCACTTATGACCCCGACACGCTCAGCGGCATGCCGGGTGCCAATCGCAAGGTCAAGGGTACGCTGCACTGGGTGAGTGCCCGTCACTGCAAGAGCGCAGAGGTGCGTCTCTACGACCGCCTCTTCGCGGTTGAGAATCCTAGCGCCGAGAGCGAGAAGGACTTCCGCGACCTGCTTAATCCCGACTCGCTCAAGGTCTTGACTGACGTCAAGATTGAGCCTTATCTGGCCGAGGTGGCACAGGTCGAGGACAAGTTCCAGTTCCAGCGCATCGGATACTTCTGTGTTGACCCTGACTCAACACCAGGTCATCTGGTGTTCAACCGCACCATCGGTCTCAAGGATTCTTGGGCCAAGGAGCAAAAGAAGCAGTAAAAACAATCGGGTTGATTATCATAGCACAAGGAGGGACATGTCAGCATGTCCCTCCTTGCATTGTATGATGCAATTAACCTACTTGGCGACGGGGCGGACGGCCATGCCGTAGCAACGGACGGCGGTCGACAGGGTGGGGCGATTGTTGGCATCAAATCGCACACACCATGCTGCGCAAGGAACACTGCTCTCATATCCTTGAGTAGCCTGTTCGTTCATCGGCAGCAGTGCTGATGTCCAGTAGCGCCCGATGCTTGTGCGCATGTCCTCGTTGTTGCTGGTTGAGCGTATGCCGGTCATGGGCAGGATGATGCTGTTGTTGTTAGGGCCTGTCACGCGGTAGACGGTTGCGCCGTCGGCTGTGGTCTCGACTGTCCATGTGCAGCGATTCATCAGTTCTTGCCACTCATCCTGGGTGGGCATGCGCCAGTTGGCATTCCAATTGTAGATGGCGATGTCGTAGGCTGTCCCACTGATGTCCACAGGTGGGTTCTTTCCGCCAAAGTACACCGAGTTCCAGTTGACTAGAGTGGTTTCGGTGCCATTGCCATTGTCGCGGTAGGAGATGTTGATGTTGTCAAATGTCTTGTGTGAACCTGTAGAATCGGCCCAACCGAAGAGTTGACCATGGTCTTGTGGCTTCTGGGCACCAACGTTCATGGTTGCCCATTTGACACTTAATCCGAGGTCAACGCTCTCATACTTGATGCGTTGCGGCTCGTCATCACCGCAACTAGCCATCAGCAGCAGGCAGCCTGCTGCTGCCCATGTCATTAATTTCTTCATTGTTTATTGTTTTCGGTTAATACTTTCTTGATATGAGGGACTATCGCACGTGTGAACATCAGTGCGCCAGTGTGATTCAGATGTCCGTCATCCTCCCAGAGGCTGATGTCACGACTGATAACCGGGTCACTCACCATGCACACGAAGGGTACGCCATGCTTGTTGCACAACTGTTGCACCATACCGTAGATGTTGTCCTCTGGCGAGAGATAGCGTGGTGACACCACGATGAGCAGGTGCCCGGCATTCTCTGCAATCATTTTCTTCAGATAACTGACCTTGAGCGTGTCAATCTGGTCGTCCCACTTCTGTGGATGGAACTGCCAGTCGGGATCAAGTTGCATGTGCTTGAATTGTGGGATGTAGCCGTTGTCAACAAATGCGCTGTCGTAGGTGGTGGGCTCTCGGCTGGCCAGTGCGGCAAATGCCATTGAATTATAGGGGTAGATGCGCGAAAGCATTCTCACACGCTCCCACGGGTCAACGCTGCGCAAAATGGAATCACGGCATTGCAGATCACCCATGGCATGAATGTGCTTGAGGTTGGCTGGCCGCCACGACAAGTACTGGATGTCGTAGTCGTAGGTCAATTCGTAGACAACCAAGCGTGGTCGGTAACGTTGCTGCAACTGTCGCAACAAGGCATAGTGGAACACGATGCCCTCGTTCTCAAATCCGCAGTTGTAGCACGACAATCCCGTTGAGTCAGTGATGGTGCTGGGAACATAGTGGTGCAGCGCACGTGATGATCCCAGCACCACGATATCGGCAGTGACCGAGTCGCTGATGTAGTTCAGACGGCCGATTTCATCGCAGTGTGTGTGCTCATAGATATGCCGCAACCACCGCCCCATGGCCCAGTCACCCACGATGACCGCCACAAGCAGTATCAGAATGCTATAGATAAACTTTCGCATAAGGACTGGCATTAAAAGTGCATATAGATGAAACTACCACTGCGGTCAAACACGCCGAACATCAGTGTGACTATGACCACGCAGGCATAAAATACTACTTGAAGTGAGTGGAGTGATAGCAATGTGGGGCACCACTCGTCGCGTGCTTCCTTGGCTAACATCAGTGCGAACATGGTGACCATGGTCCACTCACGCGACAGGGTGCTCACCGATTGCGTCACAGTCAGGTGGAATCCGTCCCAACCACTGGCAATGCGCCCGAGGATGTGCAGTGCTGTTGATGTGTCGTGGCTGAAAAGCATAAACAAAACGGCAACAAAAACGAATGTCATTAGGCCCAAAGGGAGACGCAACACCCAGTGACGTGGCCACCGGTCGAAACGCACCAGTCGCTCAACTACCACCCACAGACCATGCATCGCCCCCCACAGCAGATAGGCAAGGCCAGCACCGTGCCACAAGCCACTGAAAATGAAAGTTGCCATCACATTGAGCCGTGTTCGCCATGCCGAGCAACGGCTGCCACCTAGCGGAATGTAGATGTAGTCGCGCAGCCAGGTGCTCAACGAGATGTGCCATCGCCGCCAGAAGTCCCTGATGCCGACTGCAAACAGCGGGTGCCAGAAATTGTGCTTCAACATCACGCCCAGTAGAGCCGATGTGCCCAGTGCCATGAGTGAATACCCTGCAAAATCGGAATACAATTGGATGGTGTAGCATAGCACAGATAGAAACAAAGTGAATCCGTTCTGGGTGTCTACGCGTTGTTCAACGGCTTGAACAAACAGTGCAAACGAGTCGGCGACAACAACCTTCATAAACATGCCCCAGATGAGCCACCGTATGCCTTGCCAAGCCAGATCAGGGTCGAAACGGCGCTGACGGTCTTCGAGTTGCGACAATAATTCTCCACCCCGAACAATGGGACCAGAACTGGTGATGGGGAAGAAACTGATGAACAAGGCATGGTTGACCAGCGACGACGCTGACGGGATGCGCTTCTTGTACACATCGACAACTAGTGCAATGGTCTGCAGGGTGTAGAATGACAATCCCACGGGGATGAGCCAGCGGTGGCGGTTCAGGAACCACTCGATGTGTAGCCAGGACGTGATGGTGTCATTCAGCGGCTGCAAGTACTTGAAGAATATCAGTGGTAGGGCGGTCAAGGCTATGGTGAACCACAGCATGCCCGTCGAGCCATCAACCTGTTGCGTGATGCGGCGAGTGCCCAGATAACTAGCCATCGTCACCCATGCCATCACCATAATGCCAGCCGGCCACCACAGCAAGTACAATGCTAGGCTCACTGCCAGTAATGCGGCATTGCGCCACCGGGCGGGTAGTGCATAGTAGCCTAGTACGATGGCAGGCAACAACAGGATGTATGTCAGCGAACTGTAGTTCATTCTTGCTTTTTTAGTTCAGGGCGGTGAGTTCGCCGTTGTAGCGCATGCCACGCAAGAATTCCTCGGCAGTCATGCGTTTTTTGCCTGCTGGCTGGAGTGATTTGATTTCAATCAGTCCGTTGCCAGAGGCAATAGCCAGCACCTTGTTGTTGATAAAGGTCTCACCAGGCTGCATCTTCCATGGCAGTGGTTGTGGTTGTTCTGTCTCAAATACCTTGATGTTCCACTGTTGACCTGATGCATCACACAGCACAGTCCAAGCGGCAGGATACGGACTGAGACCACGAATGTGGTTATAGACACGCTCGGCTGGCCATGTCCAGTCGATGCGGCAGGTGTCCTTGAATATTTTGGGAGCTGGTGTGGGTTGTTCGCCAGCAGTGAGCAATTGTTCCTGAGGTATGGGGTGAACCGTGCCGGCAATGATGGCATCGACGGTCTCAATGACCATGCCCGCCCCCATGACCATCAGGCGGTCATGCACAGTCTCAACATTGTCGGTGCGGCCGATGTCGATGCTGCGCTGCTGGATGATGTCGCCTGTGTCAATCTCGTGTTTAAGGAAGAATGTAGTCACACCTGTCTGAGTGTCACCATTCATCACGGCCCAGTTGATGGGTGCTGCCCCACGGTACTTGGGTAGCAGCGAAGCGTGCAGGTTGAATGTGCCAAGTCGAGGCATCTGCCACACCACTTGCGGCAGCATCCTGAAGGCGATGACGATGAACAAGTCGGCCTGCAGGCCTTGCAATTCGTTGACAAACGCTTCGTCTTTGAGGTTGACGGGTTGCATCAGGTGCAACGAATGCTCCTGGGCATATTTCTTGACATCGCTTTGCAACAAATGGTGGCCTCGGCCCGCAGGCTTGTCGGGCATGGTCACTACACCTACAATATTGTATTTACCCTCGACGAGTCGTCTCAGGCTTTCGACTGCAAAGTCAGGTGTTCCGAAAAACACAATTTTTAATTCTTCTTTAGTCATTATCTGGGATTAACGCGATATTTCTAGGAAAACCAAGGACTTTTGTTTCTCAGTTCTCAATTGATAAGATCCAACCGTTGCAGCACCTGGCGGTAGCTGTTGAATATCTTGGACTTGGACACGAAGCCTACATAGTGCCCCTCGGTGTCAACGACTGGCAGATTCCAGGCTCCGGAGTCTTCAAAGGCACTCATAACCTGTTCCATGGGCGAATTGACCACCACGCGGTGCGACGGAATGGTCATGAACTCGTGAACTGTGATACGGTGATACAGGTCGGGTCTGAACATGATGTTGCGTATGTCATCGAGTTGCACAATACCCACCAGCACTCCATCGTTGTCGATCACTGGAAACAGGTTGCGGTTGCTCTGTGAAATCACTTTGACCATCTGCTTGAGGTTCATCTCTGGGCTCACACTGGTGAAGTCGGTCTCGATGACGGTTTCCATGCTAAGCAAGGTCAGCACGCTCAGGTCTTTCTCGTGGGTGAGAACCTGCCCACGTTGGGCCAGACGACGTGCATAGATGCCGTAGGGTGTGAAGGCTCGCGATGTGCCGTAACTGATGGCCGAGACTATGAGCAGTGGCAGAAACAGGTCATAGCCACCGGTCATCTCGGCTGTGAGGAAGATGGCCATCAAGGGGGCGTGCATGACACCCGCCATCACTCCTGCCATGCCCATGAGGGCAAAGTTCTTGATTGACAGTGGCATTGATGCGTCAACCAAGCCAGTCTGGTTGAACAAGTAGGCAAAGAAGAACCCTGCCATACAGCCCACATAGAGTGAGGGGGCAAAAGTACCGCCCACACCACCGGCGCCATTGGTGGCAGCGGTGGCAAAACCCTTCATGGCACCCAGCATGAGTACAAATAGCAGTACACACCAGGTCGTGTCGCGATAGGCATAGAACAAACTGTTGTCGAATATCTCACTGACTTCACCATTAATGAGGTGGTTGATAGCACCATAGCCCTCACCATAAAGTGGTGGGAGCAAAAAGATGAGCACACTCAGCGTCACTGCGCCAATCACATAGCGAATGCGGTGATCCTTCACACGCTTGAACATCGACTCCATGGCTCCAACGGTGCCCGAGAAGTAGAGCGAGAAGAAACCACAGAACACACCCAATAATACGACAAATGGGATGCGGCTGGCATAGAACGGTTCGCTCTGCGAGAAGAAAAACTCGACATTATAGCCGGTGAAGACATAGGACACTGTCGCACCGCACACCGAGGCCAGAATCAGTGGCATCGCACGTGCCGCAGTCAGGTCGAGCATCAGCACCTCGATGGTGAACAGCACACCGGCGATTGGGGCTTTAAAGATGCCTGCGATACCCGCTGCAGCGCCACATCCCACCAGCAACATCAATGTTTGTGGCGAGAGACGGAACAAGCGACCCAAGTTTGAACCGATGGCAGCGCCGGTGAACACGATGGGACCCTCGGCACCCACCGAACCACCAAAGCCGATGGTCATCGACGAGGCTACTAGCGAAGCATACATGTTCTTGACCTTGAGGCGACTTTTCTTCAGCGCGATGGCATAGAGCACACGAGTCACACCATGTGAGATATTGTCACGCACCACATAGCGGACATAGAGCGCGCTCAACAGGATGCCGATGGTTGGAAACACCAGGTATTGCCAGTTGCCTTCGGTAGCATTGACTGTGCTCTCGACAAGATGGCCGATAAACCCAATCAGGAACTTGAGCAGCACAGCCGCAAGTCCGGCGGTGACACCGACAATGAGAGCCAGCAGCGAAACGAAGTTACGCTCGCTCAAGTGTTGTTCACGCCAGGTATGCACCCGATTTATCCAGTTCATTGTCAATTTTCTCGTTACTCAGTTTTTGACAGCCATTTGATTTAGACTACATTCCCTTGCCTGTCACAATGGTCTTGATGGTATAGACCATGATTTTGAAGTCGTTAATCAACGACATGTTCTCAAGATAGAGCAGGTCATATTTCAACCGCTCAACCATCTCGTCGACATTCTGTGCATAGCCATACTTGACCATACCCATTGAGGTAATGCCGGGACGCACCTGATGCAGCAGGGCATAAGACGGCACGCGCTTGATAATCTGGTCGATGTAATATTGCCGTTCGGGACGCGGGCCAACGATGCTCATGTCGCCCTTGATCACATTCCAGAACTGGGGTAATTCGTCAATGCGGTACTTGCGCAAGAATCGACCGACGCGCGTCACGCGCGGGTCGTTGTTGCTAGTGAGTTGTGGACTGTTGTTTCGCTCGGCATCCTGTACCATCGAGCGAAACTTGTAGATCATGAATGGCACATTATGGTAGCCCACACGTTCTTGACTATAGAACACAGGACCATGAGAGTCAAGCTTGATGGCAATAGCCACTGCGAGAAATAGAGGGGACAGTATGAGCAATACCATCACCGAGAGGAAGACATCAAGCACCCGTTTGATGTTCTTGCCACTCTCACTCATGCTGCTGCTCGAGATGTCGACAAGCGGGTCTCCCACCATGTCACTGATGCGCACCTTTGGCAACATCACGTTGAAGTGGTCGGGAGTGACCTTGATGGGTAAATCCAACTCAAATAGACGATTGACAGCGGCAAGTACCGACTCAGGATTCTGCCTTGTGGGCACGACGATGAGTTCTTCAATGTCATGCGCATGGCATGCCTCTTGAATCTGGTCAAGGGTGTAGCAAGGTAGCATCACATCCTTGACGTCATTCTCGCCTGGGATGCTCACATAACCCAGAATGTTGTAGCCCAGCGATCGGGGCATCGTCGACAGTTTGTGACCGAGGGCCACACCAGCCGAGCCACGACCCACAATCAATGTGTTGAAACTCCATCGGCGTGACTTGATCATGTGCGAGGTGTAACTGGTGAACATGCATCGCACCGCATAGACCGCCACAAAAAGCGTACTCCACAGCATGCCTATCATCTCATAGTTGACGCGGCGACGTGGACTGGTGTCATTAATCAGAGCCAGGAAGAAGATGAGCAGGGTCACGATGCCTGTGCTCCAGAATGTGGTGAACACCTCCTGTAAGCGCGACTTGTGGTACACGTCATTGTAGTACCCCGACAAGTAGTAGATCGACATCATCATCAGCGGGAATCCCAATTGACCTATCAATACGATGGGCGAACTCAAGAATGTTCCCAATGACGAGAACCCGCTGTGTTCGAAATAGAGCGCATAGCGCAAGCAGTTATAGCAAAACCATGCAACATTGGATGACACGAAGTCGCCAATGACATACTTGGTGCGCTGTATGTTTTGGTTAATCACGGTTATCTAATGATTTTAAAGGTGCCATCGCCTCGCAGCAGGATGATGTTGCTGGCTGTGTGGGGCGTGGTTTCGTTTTGTCGATAGCCCACCACATAGTCTACACCCGACTTGATCTCATCGCTGATTTGGCCAAACGTGCTTGCCGATGCCGACCCACTGATATTGGCGCTGGTTGACACAATGGGGCGACCGAAGCGCTCACACAGCGCATGTGCAAATTCATCGCGCGGCACGCGTATGCCCACACTGTCGTTATCGCCTAGCAGATTCGGGGCGAGGTTGAATGCGCCCTCATAGATTAGTGTTAGTGGCTTGACGGCAACATTCAGCAACTCATAGGCCATCTCTGGCACATCTACAACATAGTGATCGAGGCTCTCTTCACTGTCGAGCAGAACGATCAATGCCTTGTTGTCGGCACGACGCTTGAGCGCATACACCCGACTCACGGCCTCGGCATTGGTCGCATCGCAACCGATGCCCCAAATCGTGTCGGTGGGGTAGAGGATGAGGCCGCCACGTCGCAACACCTCAACACAAGCTTGTATGTCTTGTTCAAATTCTTTCATTAATCAAGGTTACAAACCACTATTGTGGTAACAATCGAACAAAGATACGGCTATTTGCCCGATTGTAAAAGTATTTTCACAAAATTTTATCTTTTTAGCATTAAACTTTGTCCGCTTTACCCCATCAAATGTGTAACTTTGCACCCCGAAAACCAACAAACACTATATGAAAATGACGAAAAGACTCATGACCCTGATGGCCATTGCAGCCATCGCAATGACGGCTGCTATGCCCATGCAGGCCAAGAAGAAAGCCACAAAGGCAACAAAGGCCACAACTCAGGTGGTTTACACCGGCGATATTGCAAAGAAAGTGATTGGCTATAACGGCACAACTCCCCTCAATATCACCATCAAGAAGGGCAAGATTGAGAAGATTGAGGCCCTGCCCAACCAGGAAGGTCCTGCCTATATGCAGCGTGCCACCAAGAAAGTATTCGCCCAGTACGAAGGCTTGACCGTGGCCGAGGCACTCAAACTCAAGCCCGATGTGGCTACAGGAGCGACCTACACCAGCGAGGCGCTGATCAAGAACATCCAGATGGGATTGCAGCAGGCTGGCGGCAAAGTCAAGGCTGACAAGAAATCGAACAAGAAGGTTGCGAAGAAACGCAAACACTGATTGGTGCAGACACAAAACATTCAGGGCCTTGTCCTCACGGGATAAGGCCCTGATTCTGTGTTGACTGTTCTCTCTTTGTTATGGGATGAGGAGTCGGGTTACCTGTGCTGGGTCGAGCGCCCACTCGGTGGTATAGGCTTCGTCGGCTTGCTCGGGTGTGTCGACGACGGTGAGCGACTGGGCTTGTGCCTTGAGCATGAGCAACTGACCGATGGTGACCTTTTGCTGCAAGTGATGCAGCAGGGCATCGACTGTTGCATGGTTGAGTGAGCGCAAGGTTTGCCCCATGAAGGGCATCTCGAGCCAGACGATTTCGCGCCGTGCCACATCAAGCACGCCGAAGACAAGTCCTTTGGACAGGTTGCCCTCACTGATGCGAACCATGTGCTGCACACACGATGGGTCGTAGGCCACACCAGTCTTTTTTGACACCTTCATCGGGTGTTTTGAACTCATCCAGCCCACCATCAGGTTGGGCGCGATGGCTCCAGTGGAGTAGGCGTTGCAGGTGAAGGTTGCATAAGTCGCTCCGGCAGCCTCGAGTTTGGGCAGCGACAAGTCGATATACTCGGCTGTGCCCACCAACTCGGGGATTGACTGGATGTCGCCCGAGTGCTTGGCACCCACGCAGGTCAGGTTGTAGTAGGCACATTCTGCTACCTCGTCGTTAGGCAGACTGATATGGCAACTCAAGTCCATGTCGAGATGCTGAGCGTGAAGCCCCTTGCCCCACTGCATGAACAGGCGCACCTGGTCGCCCTCGACAGGGAAGCGGGTGCCCATCAAGGCGCATGATGCGTCCTGAATGGTGGTGCTGCGATCGCCCACACTGACTGGGATGTTGTTGAGCATCGGGTCGATGTAGATGCTGTGACTCGTGGTGGGTTGTGCTGCAAAGTGTCGTTGCATCGACTGCCGGTAGATGTCTGTTACGCCCTTGGCCATTGACTTGCGCTCGATGTCGCTGTAGAGCATCAGCAGTGCATTGGGTTCGATGACTCGCGTGCCACCCGTGATGGGTCGCGCCAGTCGTGTCTGCTTGGGATCGAAGTAGTCTTGTGCAGCGTTGCTCAGCGACAGCAGCAGTCGCGCCGGCATCTTGTCGGCCACTTGCTCAAAAGCTTGAAGCGTCTGGCTGGCCCCGAAGCGCAACATTGTGGCAAACAGACAGCGGGCAAACATGCCTGGGCGCTGTTGGAGCATAGCCAGGACTGTAGCGGGGTCGTTGGCGCGACGGGCACGGTCGACACGTCCCTGCCAGGTGCTGTAGTCGTGTTTATAGAAAGCGTCCAGCACAAGTGCAAGGCGTTCAAAGCCCGGTCGGCGTGAGTATTCGCCCAAACGCAGGGCATGAATCATGCGCACCCACATGCCGCGCTTGGGGTTCATCGCCTCGGTCGCTTGCTCGATAGTCATGGGCAAGGCGTTGAGCCATTGAGCGATACGTCGGCATGTCTTGCGGTCGTACTTCAGACGCAACTTTTGCTTCATCGCTTGTCCGGCTTCATCGCTCTGGTCCAGTGGGCCCCACATGTGACTGTAGAGGCGCTCGGCATGGGCAATGAGTGTGCGTGGCTCAATGATTTGAACATACCCGGTCTTCTCATACCACAGGTGGCGCAGCACGTCGGTTGGCGTTCGCAGCAGGGCACCTGCTTCTTGATCGCGGCCCTGTTCAACCAACTGGTGTACCACCAGCATGAGTGTCTCCTTCATGGTGATGTTGACATCGTCAGGCAGTGGCATGACGGGCAGCAATTGCGCTAGTGATTCGCGTTGCGTGGCATCGAGCGGCGTGGCCGACTCGAGCAGTGCGCGGTAGGCATGCACCATGTCTTCGGGCGTGAACAAGCGCAGCAACTTCAGTTTGCTTCCCTGCCCCTTGTAGACCCAATTGCTCGTCTTGAACGGTGTGCCGCAGAAGGGGCAACCGTTGTAGCGCTCAAGCGGGAATGTGCCGTCGGGAATGAGGTGACCACAGGGTAGGGTAGTGCCTGGGATGTCCATGTCGTGCTTGAGCAGATTGGCCACGAGGGTGACCAGGTGGTCAAGACGCGTCTCGCCAGTCGGTGTGGTCCATCCCTTGACCAGCGGTGTCCAGTTGAGATCGATGCCCATCACCTCGTTGATGCGCTTGGTGATGTCGGACAACACATTAGCCGACACACCGTTGAGTGCGTGTAGCAACTCTTCGGTCACGCCATATCCGTTCTCGGCCAGGCGGGTAACAAAAGCAGCGACCGACACAGTGATGGCCGATGTCATCTCGATGCCCTTGCGGCTGATGTCAAGGTAGAGTGCTTGATAACGCAGTGCAACTGCATTGAGTGTGAGAATGTCTCCCATATTGATATGAAGAATAAGGTAATTGGGCGGCTAATGTAGCAGAAATTGAAGTAAGCCGCCCTTGGACCTGTTTGTTTCGTGTTGTTGTACACTGCTAACTATAAAACGAAAATAATGCTTGTGTATTGTGTGATACGGTCGGTTTAATCTTGTGGTTTTCGGGCTTGAGCGTTCTCGTTGTCGCTTTGAGTAGCGATTTTGATGGCTTAAGTCGTGGATTTGTTGGTTTTTCGGCTCAAGTTTGGAAGAGTTTTTGTATCTTTGCAGAAAACTATTGACTGTATATATAATAAGGTATATGGAATTTATTAAGACTAGCATAGAGGGCGTGTGGATCATCCAGCCCAAGCGATATGGTGACGCACGTGGCTATTTTACCGAGACGTTCCGTCAGGACTTGTTCGATGAGCACATCGGGCACGTTGACTTCATTCAGGATAATGAGTCGTTCTCGACGCGTGGCGTGCTGCGTGGGCTGCATTACCAGCAAGGGGAGTGGAGCCAGGCCAAGTTGGTGCGAGTTTCGCAAGGCACTGTTGTTGACGTGTGTGTCGACCTGCGCAGCGACAGCCCCACATTTGGGCAGCACGTGATGTGTGAACTCAGTCACGACAACGGGCGGCAATTGTTTGTTCCTCGTGGATTTGCTCACGGCTTTGTCGTGCTCAGTGATGTGGCGCAGTTCCAGTATAAGGTTGACAATGTCTATGCGCCGCAGGCCGAGGCCACACTTGCATGGGATGATCCCGCATTGGCCATCGAGTGGCCCCTGCCGGCCGACCAACTCCTGCTCAGCGAGAAAGACCGCAAAGGTCGCATGTTAAAAGATACTTATAGATTTTAAACTTTATTAAAACCTATCAAATTCAGAACTCGCTGAATTTGTAGCAGTTAGCATTGGTGCGAGGCGATTTTAAGGTCGTCTCGCACCTATTTTATTATAAATATTGTCGAAAAACATTTGTCAGTTAGCCAATTAGTGTGTACCTTTGCATCGCTTTTTGCGGCCCAAAACAATGTTATCGTTCGCTAATCGGTTGATCCAGCGGGTGATAACTTTCTGTGGCGGCCTCGGAAGCACCAATTTTATTCACAATTAAAAACTAAAGTAACAAACTAAGATGCCTACAATTCAGCAATTAGTAAGAAAAGGCCGTACATCGCTTGCCGGCGCTAGCAAATCGCCCGCTCTGGACTCTTGTCCCCAGCGTCGTGGTGTCTGCGTGCGCGTCTACACGACTACGCCTAAGAAACCTAACTCGGCAATGCGCAAGGTTGCGCGTGTCCGCCTGACTAACGGAAAGGAAGTCAACAGTTACATCCCTGGTGAGGGTCACAACCTGCAGGAGCACAGCATCGTGATGGTGCGTGGTGGTCGTGTCAAGGACCTTCCCGGTGTGCGCTATCACATCGTGCGCGGTACGCTCGACACCGCTGGTGTCGCAGGCCGCACACAGCGTCGCAGCAAGTATGGCGCTAAGCGTCCCAAGGCTTCGAAGAAGTAATCTCGGCTCCGACGACCTTTATCTTACTAAAAGAGACTAAACAAAACAACAACAACTTAGTTTTTGATTTATTGGTGACATTTTAATGGTTGAGTAAACAGCTGCAGAGGCGGCTGTTGAAGAACAAAGACGAAAACAACCAAGCGGACAAAAACTACAATTTTGTAAATTAAAATGAGAAAGGCTAAGCCCAAAAAAAGGATCATTCTACCCGATCCTAAGTTCGGTGATGTGCGAGTTTCTAAGTTCGTCAATCACCTGATGTATGACGGTAAGAAGAACACGTCATATCGTATCTTCTATAGCGCCCTCGAGATTGTGGGCAAGAAGATGGCCAGCGAGGAGAAGACCCCGCTCGAGATCTGGAAGCAGGCTTTGGAGAAAGTCACTCCTCAAGTCGAGGTGAAGAGCCGCCGCATCGGTGGTGCTACATTCCAGGTTCCTACCGAAATCCGTCCCGACCGCAAGGAGTCGGTGTCCATGAAGAATCTGATTATCTTCGCACGCAAGCGTGGCGGCAAGACCATGGCTGACAAGCTGGCTGCCGAAATCATCGACGCATACAATGAGCAAGGTGGCGCATTCAAGCGCAAGGAGGACATGCACCGCATGGCCGAGGCTAACCGCGCATTCGCTCACTTCAGATTCTAATAACTAACCCCAACACGACACACGGAGCAATCCCAGACAATGACTGATCAACAGTTAAAATACACGCGCAACATCGGCATCATGGCTCACATCGACGCCGGCAAGACAACGACCTCTGAGCGCATCCTGTACTACACCGGACTGACACACAAGATCGGTGAGGTGCACGATGGCGCTGCCACAATGGACTGGATGGAGCAAGAGCAGGAGCGAGGCATTACCATCACTTCGGCAGCTACAACCGCTATGTGGAACTATCAGGGTGAGAAGTACAAGATCAACCTGATTGACACTCCGGGGCACGTTGACTTCACCGTCGAGGTCGAGCGCTCATTGCGCGTATTGGACGGGGCTATCGCGACTTTTTGCGCTGTGGGTGGTGTTGAGCCGCAGTCCGAGACTGTGTGGCGCCAGGCCGACAAGTACAATGTGCCGCGCATCGCCTATGTCAACAAGATGGACCGTTCGGGTGCCAACTTCCTGGAGGTCGCACGCCAGATGCAGACCATCCTGGGGGCAAATCCCTGCCCGGTGAATCTGCCCATCGGTGCCGAAGAGAACTTCAAGGGCGTGGTCGACCTGATCACGATGAAGGCTCTCTACTGGCACGATGAGACAATGGGCGCCGAATACTCGGTTGAGGATATCCCGGCCGAGATGCTCGATGAGGCACAGGAATACCGCGACAAGATGCTTGAGATGGTCGCCGAGCACGACGACGATCTCATGGCCAAGTACTTTGACACACCTGAGGCTATCACCGAGGACGAGATCAAGCGTGCCCTGCGCAATGCTACGCTCAAGATGGACATCGTGCCTATGTTGTGTGGCAGTTCGTTCAAGAACAAGGGCGTTCAGCCGCTGCTTGATGCCGTGTGTGCCTATCTGCCCAGCCCGACTGATGCGGCCGAGGTGACAGGACACTCGCTCGATGATCCCGACAAGGTTGAGCGTCGTCGCCCGCTGGTCGAGGAACCCATGTGCGCGCTGGTGTTCAAGATTGCAACCGACCCCTATGTGGGACGTTTGGTCTTCTTCCGCGTGTATTCGGGCCAGATCGAGGCCGGCAGTTATGTGTTCAACAGCCGTTCGGGCAAGAAGGAGCGCATCTCGCGCCTGTTCCAGATGCACAGCAACCACCAGAACCCCATGGAGGTGATTGGTTGCGGCGATATCGGTGCTGGCGTCGGTTTCAAGGATGTGCGCACTGGCGACACCTTGTGCAGCGACAAGCATCCCATCGTCCTTGAGGCTATGGACTTCCCCGATCCTGTGTTGGGTATCGCCGTCGAACCCAAGACTCAGAAGGACTTGGATCGTCTTGGCGTAGGTCTGCAGAAACTGGCCGAGGAAGACCCGACCTTCCAGGTCGAGAGCAACGAGGAGACTGGACAGACCATCATCCGCGGTATGGGCGAGTTGCACCTGGATATCATCATCGACCGCTTGCGTCGTGAGTTCAAGGTCGAGTGCAACCAAGGCCGTCCGCAGGTGTCCTACAAGGAGACCATCAGCCAAGCTGTGGAGTTGCGTGAGGTGTTCAAGAAGCAGACCGGCGGTCGAGGCAAGTTTGCCGATATCATCTGCCGTGTCGAGCCAGTGGATGCCGACTTTGAAGGCTCTCTGCAGTTTATCGATGAGGTCAAGGGCGGTGACATCCCCAAGGAGTATATCCCCGCCATCCAGAAGGGCTTCCAGAACGCTATGCGCAGCGGTGTGTTGGCAGGCTATCCGGTCGAGCAACTCAAGGTGACAGTCATCGACGGCTCGTTCCATCCTGTCGATAGCGATCAGTTGTCGTTTGAACTCTGCGCCATGCAGGCTTTCCGCAACGCTTGTGTCAAGGCCAAGCCGGTTCTGCTTGAGCCCATCATGAAGGTCGAGGTGGTGACACCCGAGGAGAACATGGGTGACGTGATCGGTGACCTGAACAAACGCCGTGGACAAGTCGAGGGTATGGAGAGCAGCCGCAGCGGTGCCCGCATCGTCAAGGCCAAGGCTCCACTTGCCGAGATGTTCGGCTATGTGACTGCACTGCGCACCATCACTTCGGGACGCGCGACTAGCACAATGTCGTTCTCGCACTATGCCGAAGTAGCACGACCGATAGCCGAGAAGGTGTTGGCCGAGAATATGGGGCGTGTTGACTTACTGAAATAAAGTTTTACATTTATCAAATATGAGCCAAAAAATTAGAATTAAACTGAAATCTTACGATCACAATCTGGTCGACAAGTCGGCCGAGAAGATCGTGAGGACAGTGAAGGCTACCGGTGCCGTGGTGAGCGGTCCTATCCCCCTGCCCACGCACAAGCGTATCTTCACCGTGAACCGTTCGACTTTTGTGAACAAGAAGTCTCGTGAGCAATTCCAACTGTCGGCTTACAAGCGCCTGATTGACATCTACAGCAGCACGGCCAAGACAGTTGACGCTCTGATGAAGCTGGAACTCCCCAGTGGTGTCGAGGTCGAGATCAAGGTCTAGTAAGGTAGAACGATTCAATCGAGAGTATTAAACAAACTAACGTGTATCCAACAATTCAAAGTAAAGAGAAATGCCAGGATTAATTGGAAAGAAAATCGGAATGACATCCGTTTTCAGTGCCGACGGCAAGAACGTGCCGT
>Ga0310695_10005071_pt1 | contig 23324 bp, 16 predicted proteins | sample RumenRJG_04DNA_FD_203882 | JGI IMG/M metagenome (GOLD analysis project Ga0310695, IMG submission 203882) | Bovine rumen microbial communities from Lethbridge, Alberta, Canada - RJG_04 (v2) (version 2) | ecosystem: Host-associated > Mammals > Digestive system > Stomach > Rumen | place: Canada...
AAGATGACTTGCCTGTTGCTGTTTCCTGATTAGGTCGTATCTATATTCTTTTTTAATGACCCCTTGAGGGTTTGTTTGCTATGCCCTCTTTTCGGTTTCTAACAGCCTCCCTCTTTTTTCAAACTTTTCCTCTCCCTTTGTAAGACAAAGTTACTAGCAATTAAAATTATAGATTTTATATTTGCAATGTGCAATGAAAATCCCAAGTTCTCCTTAATCATCTCTGTTACAAATATAGTATATTACTTGGCTCGTTGTTATACAAAAAAACGCTGACAAATCTGCCAGCGTTTTGAACAGTAACCATAAAATGGAAGGGTTAAATCTCAAACATAGCAACCTTTTTTGTAAGTTCCTGTGCCGTTTCAGCCAGCTTATCAGAAGCTGTAGCAATCTCTTGCATAGAAGCGGACTGCTCTTCGGATGCTGCTGATACAGTCGATGTTTCATCTATAACAGACTTACTCTGAACATTGATCTGCTCAAATCCGTTTCGAATGTCATCGGTTCCTTTGGACAGCTGTCCAATGATGTTTTGCATTTCGATGGAGTCGGATGCAATGCTGTCGACCATATCTGCAATTTTTGCAAATGCTTCTCCGGACTGTTCTACCGTTATGGTACCACTCTTAACGCTTTCAAGACCACGATTCATTGCTTCAAGAGCCTGATCGGATCTAGCTTGAATCTGCTGAATCTTATCACCGATTTCAAGAGCTGACTGATTGGATTGATCTGCGAGCTTTGAAATCTCATCAGCTACGACAGCGAATCCTTTTCCTGCTTCTCCGGCTCTAGCCGCCTCAATGGATGCATTCAGTGATAGCAGGTTCGTCTGTGATGCAATTTCAGAGATTGTATTAACAATCGTTCCGATACTGCCAATCTGCTCACCAAGGCCGTTTACAACATCGGATGTACTTGCAACTACATCTTCAATAATATGCATCTGACTGATTGCACCGTCGATGCTTGCCTTACCATCCCGTGCAGCCTTATTGGTATTATTAATTTGCTGGGTGGTACCTGAAATCTTGTCAGAGAAAGTTCCCATGTACCGAGTAAATGCGGTGGTATTTTCACCGGCCGCATCAATAACGCTACCCTGATTAGCACAGGCCTGTGCAACGGTAGTGATGGAATGTGCAACAAGATCGGAGGCATCAGCGGATTGCTGGGTATTGGCTGTCAACTCTTCTGCTGCAGAAGCCAAATATTCCGTCGTCTCTGAAATCTTAACAATCAATTCCCTCAGGGTCTCGTGGAATTTCATCAGTCCATTAGCCATGGCTCCGATTTCATCCCGCCGTTTCATAGCGGTTTTCTCAAAGTTCTTCTGATCCTCGAATGGTGTTAAATCCCCTTCCGCCATTCTCTTTAACCTGCGTGTAACACTGACAATCGGTGCTGCAATCTGTTTGCCAAGATATATTGACACAATGACCATGATTACAAGTAAAAGACATAATACAAGAATCATGTTGCGAAGCGTTTTCTGAAGATGAGCAATGTTGCTCTTCTCATAAGCCCTGGCAATTTCATCAATGGAATCCACCCATACACCGGTTCCTAACACCCAGTGATACGGTTCGTAGGTTACGGTGTAATTGATCTTTGGCTTTGACTCTGTCTCATTTGGCTTGGGAAACATAAGGTTTGTGTAACCGCCACCCTTTTTCTGGCCGTTCTTAATCATCTCCTGAATGTATTTTCTTCCTTTCGGATCTTCGGCATCCCAACGAGACTTACCTTCTGTATCGCGTCCTAACAGAACTACATTTACTCCCTCAACAGTGTCAATCCAGAAGTAACCATTGCCATCATCGTAGCGCAATTCACGAACGGCATCGGCTGCTGCTTTCTTTGCTTCCTCCTCCGACATGGCGCCGGACTCCTGAAGCTTATGGTATTGTTCAATAATAGACACTGCAACCTGTGTCTCATTTTTAAGTTCCATTTTAAAGTCTTCGGTCAACTGCGTTTTGTACGCATCAACCTGCTCCTTGTTATTGGAAAAACTGCTATACACAGAATAACCTGTTATAGCAAGGGATGCTACCAGTACTGCGGTAATAACCATTACGCTAAGTTCTAGCATAATGGATTTAAAACCCTTTCTTTTCATAACCAGCTCCTTTACACGAATTTGCGATTAACATAAAAGCCAAGAAATATAGTATATCACTTCAATTATCTAAAGTGAACCCCTGTTGTGGTCAAGCATTTTTGGTACATATTGGGACAAGTATAATAAATTGAAAAATGCTGGACTAAGTGATATTATAGTTTAAAAATATCGAATATATTAAACTAAGATAATGCTTGTTCTAAAGAGATGGAGATAATTAGACTGAAAAAAGGTTAAGTCTAATAATCCTGATAATATTAGAACCAGCGAAACGCAAGTATAAAATTCCGAAAATCTTTAAACTAATCGAGAGGAGTTCCAATATGAATTTTGAAGATATTTACCAGAACGTTCCAGAACCTCATGTCCCGGAAAAGCTGCCGATAGAATTAAGTAACATATTGTTTGACAAAGATATTATTCGTCTGATTTCAAGAGCAAATAATGCACTGGGCGCATATAGAGGATTCCTTGTAAATACTATAAATCCGATGCTGCTTATTTCCCCATTGGTTTCACAGGAAGCAGTCCTGTCATCGAAGTTAGAGGGTACACACGCGACGATAGAAGATTTTATTAACTATGATGCAGGTAATCAGGTTTCTGTTTCTAAAGATGAAATGAAAGAGGTAATGAATTATAGAAGTGCGCTATTCTATGCATTACAAAAAATGTCGACGATGTATGACGATTCAGATGAAGGAAGATATAAACTGCCGTTATGTACACGCTTGATTAAGGAGATGCATAAAATTCTTCTCGATAATGTACGAGGTCAAACAAAAACTCCTGGTGAATTTAAAACAGAGCAGAACTATATTGGTAGTGCGAGTGCTATATCATTCACACCATTACCTCCTGAACTGACGAACGAATACATGGGGAATTTAGAGCAGTATATTCATTATGATGAAGTGGACTTACTGGTTCAAGCAGCTCTTATTCATTGTCAATTTGAAATGATTCATCCTTTTAAGGACGGAAATGGGCGTATTGGGCGGTTACTAATACCTCTTTTTTTGTATTATAGAAATATGTTGCCAGTGCCTACATTTTATATGAGCGCTTATTTTGAAAAAGATCGTGCTTTATATTTAGAGAAACTTTCTGCTGTGTCTAAACACAATGATTATGCTACATGGATCAAATACTTCCTGGAAGGAGTTGTAGAGCAGGCTGAGATCAATACGCAAAAAGCGAAAGCAATGCTTGATATATATAATAAATTTAAGGAAATTTGCATTTCTGATATGAGTTCGAAGTATGCGATAATGCTTTTAGATGAGATATTTAAAAGACCTGCATTTAAGGCAAGGCAAATACAGGATGATATTCCGGGAAGCAAGGGAACACTATATAATATGTTAGATGAGTTCGTAGCTAAGGGAATTCTCAATAAGGATGAAAAGATAAGAAATACGACGTATTACTGCCCAGCTATTTTAAAATTATTATGAGGCTGAACTCTCGGCTCTGCGAACGCATATCATCAACGATTCCAAAACCAGAGCTGTATATGAAGCCTATCGCAAGGCGGGCTACAGCAAAAATTCTTGGAGGAGCATCGGGAAGAAATCACGCTGCATCTCTGTATGATGCGGAGCGGAAGGAAGAAACGCAGAGGCAGAGACAGCAGGAACAAAGTCATTAAGGATGAAAAAACTATGGTAATCGGACGGCAGGATTTCCTGTACCGTCCGGGTTCTGCTTTTCAGCGTTTCGCAGAAACGCGCAGCTATCACGGAGTAATGATCGGTAAAGGTTTGGGAGTGTCCCAACAAGCCATTTCCGCGGAAGCGGAAATGTGTTCCCAAGGCCAGAGTTGGCCAAGGGAACATTGCTTGCCAGCTTGTGAGGTGACCAATATTTTGAGCAAAAGAATACGGTAAAGTGATTGATAATATTCCAAGATATGATTAGAATGAAACTATAATTCCCAGATTTATATCGATATTATTAAGAACCAGCTGCTTAAAGGAATTAAACCTATGATGTATATGTCTGTTAAGCAAATCTCGGAAAAATGGGGCATTTCTGTCAGGAGAGTAAACATCATTTGCTCAGAAAAGAGAATTCCAGGCGCAACAAAGATTGTTTTCTGCTGGGCGATTCCAGCGGATGCAGAAAAACCTCGCGATGCAAGAATCAAGAGTGGGAAATATATCAAGTTAAAATAACGCAATCAGGACTGGATAAATAGTCCTGATCCAAATACGTATGTATAAAGGATCAAAGGATTGTGAGGAAAATGTATGCCACGGGCGAATAAATATAGCAATTATAATTTCATAGATTTGTTCGCAGGAGCAGGAGGTCTTTCAGAGGGATTTCTTCAGGCGGGCTTCCGTCCGGTTGCACATGTCGAGATGAACGAGTACGCTGCGAAGACGCTCGCAACCCGCAGCGCATACTACTACCTGAAGAACTCGGGCAACCTGGCACTATACAGGAAATATCTCTCTGGAGATATCAGCCGCGATGAGCTCATGAAGATGATTCCCGCCTCCGTGACAAAGACAGTCATCAACGAGACGCTGTCGGACGAAACGCTCCCCGCCGTTTTCAAGACCATCGACGGCATAATGAAGTTACGCGGAATCAGGAAGATAGACGTGATTGTCGGCGGCCCGCCGTGCCAGGCATACTCCCTCGTCGGCAGAGCCCAGAGCAGCCACATGGAGACTCCGATGGAGGACGACCCGCGCAACTACCTGTACAAGCTTTACGCGCGATTCCTCAAGAAATACCAGCCGCGTATGTTCGTGTTCGAGAATGTGACAGGCATCGAATCCGCACAGGGCGGCGCAATCTGGAAGAACCTGCAGAAATATCTCAAGAGGGTCGGATACGAGTTTGAGTGCCGGGAGCAGAACGCGCATACATTCGGTGTGCTCCAGAACAGACGGAGGATGATCATCGTCGGCTGGCTCAAGAACAGCGGCTTGGCATATCCGGATTTCATCGAAAAGGAAGCGAATGCCGTGGTGAACGACCTGTTCACAGATCTCCCTGAACTTCATCCGGGGGAAAGCAACAACACCTACTCGAAGAAAAAGCCGAGCAGATACGTGATCGAAACCGGTATACGCACGAAGGACGATGTCCTGACCCTGCAGAACTGCCGGCCGAACATCGAGCGTGACATAAGAATATACGAGAGAGTCATAGAACTGTGGAATGACGGTCACAGGCGTCTCAACTACAACGACCTGCCCGAGGAACTGAAGACGCACAAGAACCGCCATTCCTTCACCGACCGCTTCAAGGTCGTCGAGGGTGATGAACAATGCTGCCACACGATACTGGCTCACCTTTCCAAGGACGGCCACTACTTCATCCATCCGGACATCAGCCAGCATCGTTCCATCACTGTACGTGAAGCGGCGCGCATACAGTCATTCCCCGACAGCTATTACTTCGAGGGACCACGCACGTCACAGTTCGTGCAGATCGGGAACGCCGTGCCTCCTCTGATGGCAAGGGGCATCGCCGAGGGTATTTTTGCACAGCTTAACGGGGAGGATGCCCATGGACAGCCGTGAAAGCGGAAACCTGCTCCTCGAGCAGTATGGAAGATTCAAACGAATGGAACTGAAAAAGTCGCCGTTTCATTTCCTTCTTGCGTCCGAGTCCCATATCGATCCGAACCCTCACCAGATCAACGCATTCTGCGCCGCCATCGACGCGATGAAGATGGGCGGCATGGTGCTTGCCGACGAAGTAGGACTTGGAAAGACAATCGAGGCGGGCCTCGTCCTGCGCTACATGCTGGAATCCGGAGCGAAAAAGGTACTGATAGCGCTTCCCGCATCCCTCCGCAAGCAGTGGGAGCTGGAACTTGAGGATAAATTCGACCTGAGTTCTGTGATTCTGGACAGGCTCACGGTCGAGCATGACGCACAGGATTGGCACAAGAGGCTTGCCGACACGCAGAAAGTCCAGATCGTGATCACATCCTACGACTATTCGTCGAAGCTGATGAAACGCTTTCCGGATGTGAGGTGGGACTTCCTCATCATCGACGAGGCGCACAACCTGCGCAACCTGAATGGAACGAAACGCGCAAAAAGGCTGTATGCGCTTTCAGGCGGGATACCAAAGATACTGCTGACGGCAACGCCACTGCAGAACTCGCTCATGGACCTGTACGGACTCATCTCCTTCATCGATCCGAGAATCTTCGGTTCGGAGCAGGTATTCCGGCAGCGGTACATGAAGGACGAGGACTACGACGACCTCAAGCGGGAACTCACGCCCGTCCTCTACAGGACACTGCGCAGAGACGTTGCAGACTACATGCACTTCGTGAAGAGAATCTGCAAAACAGTAGATTTCGAACTGTCTCTGGATGAAATCGAACTTTATGAACGAGTCAACCAGTTCCTCAAGCGGGATGTCCTGTACTCGATACCGTCGTCCAACCGCGGGCTGGTCATTCTCGTCATCCGCAAGCTCATGGCCTCATCCAGCTTCGCCCTGATTGAGACATTCGAGGTGCTGAAGAAGCGGCTCGAGAAACTGTATGAGGGCACGAGATCGGCTGATGCGCAGGAGGGATTCGACCTGTTCTGGAGTTTTGTCGAGGACGAGATTGATGAATCCGGCTTCAAGGAAACCGAGGACGAGGACACTGCCGCGCAGAAGGCATACATCCAGGAGGAACTGGACGAGGTCAACGCTATCATTGACGTGGCAAAACGCATAAAGACGAACTCCAAGATTTCTGCACTCAGGAAGGCACTCGAAATCGGATTTTCTTACCAACGGGAGAATGGCATAGCTCAGAAGGCTGTTGTGTTCACCGAGTCAAAGCGGACGCAGAAATACATTGCCGCGGAGCTCAGAAAATACGGATACAGCGAGGATGACATCCTTCTGTTCAATGGAGACTTCGATGACACGATGACAAAGGAAATCTACCGGGCATGGCAGGTGAAGAACTTCGGGAACGCGAACTATGGCAGGAGCGTCGAATACAAGCACGCCATCGTTGACTATTTCAAGGAACACGCGAAGATATTGATCTGCACGGACGCCGGCTCGGAAGGCCTGAACCTCCAGTTCTGCAACACGGTCATCAACTACGACCTGCCCTGGAACCCGATGAAGATCGAGCAGCGGATCGGTCGCTGCCACCGCTATGGGCAGCAGAACGACGTGGTCGCCATCAACCTGCTGAATACGCAGAACGAGGCCGACAAGCGCGTCTACGAGATACTGTCGAAGAAGTTCGAACTGTTCGATGGCGTGTTCGGCGCTTCCGACATTGCACTCGGCGCACTGGAATCCGGTACGAACTTCGAGAAGATGGTGCTTGACATCTACCAGTCCTGCAACACGACCACTGAATTCAGAAAGGCGTTCGACAAGCTGGACAGGAAACTGAACGCGAAACGCGATAAAAACGCGCACAAGCTCCGTTCCATCCTGATTACGGAAAGTAGTGGCGCGAAGAAACAGGCACTAGAAGGCACAAAGAAGGATATAGATCACTACCTTCAGGAAGTCGACTACTGGGACAAGGTTGCTGAGCCGGAGGTATTCAGCGATATTCAGTACTGGAAGGTCGACGACTGGGGTGAACAGACCATCGGCGCACATGGATATCTGTTCCTCGGCGCAATGTGCAATAATGCCGACCTCCTGTTCCCCGTGCTGCTTCTCTGCGATCAGGAAGGAAAATACGTCGATTTCGAGGAGGACGACCTTGTGCCGGAACTCGAAAAAATCGACGATTCAACAGTACGGTACTTCAAACCGACCGACGATGAAAACACAATGTTCAGGAAAACCTACGGGAATCTCGTCACCGAAATGCTTGACAAACTCGACAGACAGACGGAACCCGTCAGGGAATATAACAGGCGAAAGATCGAGAACTGGATACGCATCCAGAACGAGCAACTCGTCGTGCAGTACCAGGAAATGAACGCGGAAATCGAGGAACTCCGTGAAGAGGAGAAGGCCTCGAATAATTTCTATGAAAAGATAGATATCAGGAAAAAGGCAGACCAGAAACAGAAGAAGCTCGAATTGTTCCAGGCTTCCTTCCATGAGCGAGGCAGTCGCTTCAGAGCAGACGGCGAGAGGGAAATTGCCGAGTTCAACAGAAGCCTCGAGATTGACAATCCCATCCTTCTGATCAGCGTTGTACTGAAGTTTTAGGAGATACAGATATGCAGAAAAAAGGAAAACTCGAGTTGACATGGGTCGGCAAGTACGACGAGGAGAAGCCGGTTGAACCGCGAATTCTCATTGAGGATAAGGAAAAGTCTTATGGCGATCCTGCAAGCGAGAACATGCTGATCCACGGCGACAACCTGATTGCACTACAGGCATTGCAGCAGGATTTTGCTGGAAAGATTAAGTGCATATATATAGATCCCCCGTACAACACGGGGAGTGCATTCGAGTATTACGATGACGATGTAGAGCATAGTATATGGTTGAATCTCTTGTATAAGAGATTAGTGTTAATGAGGGAATTATTAACTGATGACGGATTTCTGTGTTGTCAGATTGATGATTCAGAAGGCGCTTATCTAAAAGTGCTCTTAGACGAAGTGTTTGGAAGAAGCAATTACTTAAATACTTTTTACATTCAGGTTCGTTATCCAAATAAAACACTTGCCGAGGACAGCGATTATCAGAAGATAATCGAACAATGCCATGTCTATGCAAAACAAAAAAGTCAGGCAAAATTGAACAGACCTAAAGCAGAATATGGCATTGAAAAATTCAAGTGGAAAATAAATGAACTTGAACATGGAGAAGTCGTGGAATTAGGCGGAAAAAGAGTAGAAATATTCAAACCGGGTCAATACTCAATTGATGAGATAGAACCTTCTTTGACAGGGCTTAAAGAAACCTGGGCTACCGGATCGCTTGCAAGAGTTAAGGCGAGCGCCGGAGAATTCTTTGAACTTTATTTAGCTGAACGAAAGCAAAAAGATGGACTTGGATGTTTATACAAAGTTGAGGGGATTGGAGAAGACGGTCTCGGTTATAGATACATTAGCGGTCCGAAACGCGCTTCTGCAAACAAGGGCAAATTTTACTCAGGTATTCCGCTTAATCGATTAGAGGAATTAAAGAACGGAGGGAGCTATAAGTATCTACCTGTGAGTAATTTCTTGGATTTGGCAGGAAGTTTTGGCAACTGCCGTTCAGAAGGCGGCGTTGGCTTTACCGGAGGGAAAAAGCCAGAAATTTTGTTGCAAACGTTACTTAATTACTATTCAGACCCTGGTGATTACATATTGGATAGTTTCCTCGGCTCTGGTACTACAGCCGCAGTTGCTATGAAAACGGGACGAAAATTTATAGGAATTGAATTCGGTGATCATTGTTATAAGCTTTGTAAACCGCGACTGGATAGCGTGATTGATGGCGATAAAACTGGAATATCTAAGGATGTCAACTGGCAAGGTGGTGGCGGTTACCACTTCTATGAGCTTGCTCCGAGCCTTCTGGTGAAGAATGACAAGCTGCCTGTTTATCAGATCAATCCAACGTACACTTTTGACATGCTCTGCGAGGCCATCTGTAAAATTGAGGGCTTCAAATACAAGCCACAGGATGTTTTCCACGGTCATTCTTCCGAGAAGCGGTTTATCCATGTGACCACGGAGTTCGTGAACGCGGAGTACATCCGCTCCCTGTCGCAGCATCTTGACGAGGGGCAGTCTCTCCTGATCTACGCCACGAAGATTCAGTCGGACATGATCCTGCCGGACAACATCGAGGTGAAGAAGATCCCGAAGGATCTCCTGGAAAAGTGCAATTTTGAAAGTGAGGTGCGGTAAATGTCAGGAACGGTATCGAAAATCAAATACGCGATGAGCCTGAGAACGCCGCAGGAAGAGGCTCTGTCCTATCTTGACGCCATCAGCACCCACTGCGACTACAAGCGCGATAACAAGGAAACCATTGAGGCGGCGGCATCTGAATACAGCGAGAACAACAGGAAGGTCAGGATGAAGTTTGACTTCCCGTCTTTCTGCTACAACATGGCTACCGGCATCGGAAAGACGCGTCTGATGGGAGCCTGCATCTACTATCTGTATAAGACAAAGGGATACAAGCATTTCTTCATCCTCGCACCGGGAAACACCATCTATGACAAGCTGCGCAATGAATCCAACCCTGCGCACCCGAAGTACATCTTCAAGGGGTTGGAAGCTGAGATGGGCAGACCGAGGGTATGGGACGGCGAGAACTACGACCAGTACCCGGTGAAGTACGAGCAGGGCTCTCTCTTTGTTGATCAGATGTCAGAGATTCAGCTTTTCATCTTCAATATCGGGAAAATTTTCAACAGCAAGACCGACACGCAGTTCAACTTCCACAAATTCAAGGAGACGCTCGGTGCTTCCTTTGCGGACGTGCTGGCACAGTTCGACGACCTTGTCATCTGCATGGACGAGGCACACCATTACTACGCCCCAGCCTCCATGAAGGCCATCAATTACCTGAAACCCATTCTGGGACTGGAATTCACGGCCACGCCGAAATCTCCTTCAAACGTCATCTACTCCTATGACGTGGCACGCGGAGCAGCCGAAGGATATCTCAAGATTCCGGTCGTCATGGGACGTTCCAACATCGCCGGGTACAGTCAGGACGATATTGAGGAGATGAAGATCCGCGACGGACTCACACTGCACGAGCACAGGAAGACCGTTCTTCGGGAATACTGCGCTAACAATGAACTCGACTATGTGAAACCGATCGTACTTATAGCCTGCAAAGACACGGATCATGCGAAGAAAATCCGCGCCCTGATAGACAGCGATGATTTCATGAATGGAAAGTACAAGGGAAAAGTTATCGAGATCCACTCGAAGCAGACCGGCGAGGAATCTGAGGAGAACGTCCGGCTTCTTCTCTCCATCGAGAACGCGAAAAATCCCATCGAGATTGTTCTGCACGTCTACAAGCTGAAGGAAGGCTGGGATGTGAACAACCTGTTCACGATTATCCCGCTGAACGCAGCGAAGAGCGACATCCTCGCCATGCAGACCATTGGACGCGGCCTGCGCCTGCCCTTTGGCGAACAGACGGGAAACGAAGATCTTGATACGCTGGATATCGTGGCTCATGACCATTATCGTGAACTTGTCGATGAAATCAGAAGCAGTGATGTCTTCCGGTACCGGGATCTTGATAAGTCCGAAATTGAAGAAACAGAATCCGTGGATGTTTCAAGCACGGGAGATGACGGACAGCTTTCACTTTTCGATGATGCGATAACATCAGTCGGACTCAAGTCCTTTGAACAAGTGCGTAATCCGCAGACACAGCTTGAGATTTATCAGGCGTATGTGAAGAATTTCATGGCCTCGCAGAAGAAGAACAGAAAGTCGGATGATCCCAATCAGCTGAGTCTTTTTGACATAGCGCCGGAAGTCATGCAGACTGGCGAAACCACATCAGTCGCGCATACCGCACAGGATACGGACAGTGCGCCAGTGTCCGGCGGAAAGGAAAGCGGCAGACGGCCGATGACGCAGGAGGAATTCACGAAAACTGTCACGGAATATTCGGCAAAGGCCATCTCCGTGCCGAAGATTCTCGTGCAGACCACCTCCGAGGTGAAGTTCAACCACTTTGAGGTGAAGCGCACGATTCAGGACTTTGAAATCGCCACAGCGAAAATCGAACGTTTCGACGCAATCAACCAGCATCTGCTGACAGTAGTAGACGCACAGACACTCGAAGTCGAGGATGCCCGAAACACGCTGGCATGCATGCTGCTCGACTCCATCAGCGAGCTTTCCTACGATGATGCCGACTTCATCATTGATGTTGTGGAGCAATACCTCAACCAGATACCCGGTGACGAGGAGGAAAAAAAGAAAATCGTCCGCCGATACGCCGGACTGATCGTGAACGATATAAAAAAACAGATTTACACACACATGGACAGAAAGACGCAGGACATCCATATAGTCCAGAAGGATCTCATCGTCTTCCGCAAGTTCGTGAAGAACGTGAAGAAAAACGGACAGGTGCGCTACGACAAGCCTTTCACTGACAGGAGCAACATCAAGAAGTACCTGTTCACCGGATATAAGAAGTCCTATTATCCGGCAAACGCCTTCGACAGCGATACGGAGCGACAGTTTTCTGTCATCCTTGAGGAAGATCACGACGTGATCCGCTGGATCAAGCCTCCACTGAATCAGCTCGGTCTTTTCTGGAAAGCCGGACAGCAGTACAACCCTGACTTTCTCGTTGAGACGACAACCGGAAAATACATGGTCGAGGTGAAAGCTCTGAACGAAGTGAACAATGAGGAGGTCGTCTCAAAGGCGCGCGAGGGAATCCGCTGGTGCACCTTTGCCTCGACAGCCGATCCGGATCACAAGACCTGGGAATACCGGCTGATATCCGATGACAACATCCATCCAGGAAACACCTGCAAATATACGCTTGGAACGGCGCATCCAGTAAAGGAGGAAGATTAATGGCCGACAGATTTAAATATGCCGAAGTACGGCAGAAAATCATAGATGCAATCAGAACCGACCTGATCGGTCCGCTTTCTCCGGAAGAAGTGCTGGATGAGAACCCTCGCTTCGCCTACCTTGTCGGAATGCTTGAACCACAGCGTGATGAGAATACGCCAGACGAGAACGAACAGGAAATCGATACGGATATCGACTATGACAAGGACGAGGACTTCACCGCAGGTGAAGATGATGACAACGAGCCCATTTCTACCACAAAGTTCCAGCTGCCCTCATCCATCGGCATCAGCTTTTATGTGGAAAGCAGCCTTGAAGGCATATGTCTGGATGTGACATGGGGTGACTATTCAAAATCAACTGAAAAGATTACCGGAAAAGATGGGAAGGAACACAGTCACACAATATACAAGAGAATTCCAGAGAAAGAAACCGTCAATGTGAAGTTCAGTGATTTCGGACGCACGAAAGATTATCCGCTCGTTCAGGATTCAAATGTGCATGTTCATGTCTCGCGAATTCCTTTGAAAGACGGATATTCCCTCGTTACTACCTATGTGGTAAACAAGCGGGCGAATCCGTCGGATGAAGTAGAAGGCCTGATGTTCCAGGTCGGAATCAAGGCCCATGCCAAGGATGGCTCTGCGGTCTTAATTGCGGAACACATCTGCAGGCATGTTCTTGCGACTGACGAGTTCTATTTCGAGCAGCGACCGATCATGGGACGTGGCAGAGGTTGTGCCGCCGTATGGGGCAAGACCGGGAACGGTCGTACGGACTATGTGGAATCCGCATTCATCCCGGAATACGAGTACCCAGGCGTCAGTGCCGCTCTCAAGGGATTCTCACCCACATACTTTTCAACATGGCAGATGGCGGCAAAGAGCAGGAAATCAGAAACCATACAGAAGCTGAACACGCTCGCCGATTCATATGAAAAGTGGATTGACGACACGCTAGCAGGAAGCTTTCGGATGAATGATCCGAAGTTCGCGGAGGCAATCGGGAATACCGTCATCGGACACTGTCGGGACGCATTGCGAAGAATACGGGAAGGCATTCAGATCATCGAGATGGACGACATCTCATTTGAGGCGTTTAGTTTCATGAACAGCGTCATCTTTATGCAGAACAGCATAAAGAACTACTCGAAGAAGCACGGTAAGGGCATTGAATGCAATTTCAAGGATTTTGTTAATCCGAAGAATCCAAAGAATGAATTCGCCTGGAGGCCGTTCCAGATAGCCTTTATCCTGATGAATCTGAAGGGAATCGTCCATCCGGAAGATCCGGAGCGAGACGTCGTCGACCTGCTTTACTTCCCGACCGGCGGTGGAAAGACGGAGGCCTATCTCGGACTCATGGCCTTTACCATCGCCAACAGACGCCTTCGTGCCTCCGAATCTGACAAATATAACCGTGACGGCGGTGTGACTATCATCCTCCGGTACACACTTCGTCTTCTGACAACGCAGCAGCGCGACCGTATCACAAAGATGGTTGTTGCTGCGGAGCTCGCCAGACGAGATCCGAAAAATTATCCTCGGTACGGAACAGAGCCGATCAGCATCGGTTTCTGGGTCGGAGGCAGTGTGACTCCGAATAAATTTGATGATCTGAAGGAAAATCCGGAAAGACCTTACGAGGCAGGAAATCAGAAGAACTTAATTTATAAGCAGCTTCTTACCTGTCCGTTCTGCGGCAAGCCGCTTACAAAGGATGAGTTTTATATTGACCCGGACAGGAAGTCCGTGGAAATCTACTGCTCGGACGAACACTGCATGTTCTATAAATATCCAAAGACCGGGGAACGCATCCCGATTCCGGTATACCTGGTGGACGAGGAAATCTACGCTAAATGCCCGACCATCATCCTGTCAACAGTCGACAAGTTCGCGAGACTGCCGTGGGACGTGAACACGAACGCTCTGTTCGGAAGAATTGATCGCAAGTGCAGCCGTGACGGATATGTTGCGATTGGTGCAGAACATCCGAAACACAGGAGGACATCCGGTCTTCCTGCTGCAGAGATTACACAGGTGAAGCCGTTTCTCCCGCCGGAGCTTATTATTCAGGATGAGCTTCATCTGATCACAGGGCCTCTTGGGACCATCTATGGTGCGTATGAGACCATCATCGAGGACATGTGCACGCATGATGGAATCAAACCGAAGTACGTGGTCTCCACGGCAACAATCAAGAATGCAGACAACCAGGCGAAGTGTCTGTATGCCAGAAAGACAACGAAGCAGTTCCCGCCGAACGGTTTTGAGATCGACGACAGCTTCTTCATACGAGAGATTCCAGTTGAGGAAGACCCGTTCAGAAAATATGTCGGAATCTGTGCTCCCGGGCAGTCTGTGAAAACAGCCTTGCTGAGAACTTATGCCATTATTCTGCAGGCGGTCTATACATATTCCCTGCAGGATGAATACAAGGATGTCATCGATCCGTACTACACCCTGATCGGATATTTCAACAGCATACGTGAACTCGGTGGTGCGGTACGCCTTCTACAGGATGATATTCCCGCTCGAATAAAGCGCATTCAAAAGAGATACCATCTCGAAAAGCGCAGATATCTGAATAAGAACGATGAGATAACATCGCGCATGTCGTCTTGGAAAATACCCGAAAAACTCAACCAGCTTGAGCTGACCTATACCGCAAAGGACCATATGGACACGGCAGTTGCAACGAATATGATTGCGGTCGGCATGGATGTGGATCGTCTTGGTCTTATGGTCGTGTCGGGTCAGCCAAAACAGAACTCCGAATACATCCAGGCGACAAGCCGTATCGGGCGTGCTCATCCGGGTCTTGTCGTGACTCTGTACAACGCATATCGGCCGCGCGACTTATCTCATTACGAGAATTTCACCGGATACCACGCACAGCTCTACAGATTCGTGGAAGGAACAACGGCCACTCCGTTCTCTGCAAGGGCGCGAGACCGTGTTCTGCATGCACTTGTCATTTCCGCGATAAGGCTTCTGTACCCGGAAATGGCTGATAACAAGGATGCTGTGGCAATCAATTCTCTGTCACAGAATCAGATCGATGCAGTGAAGGAAATGATTCTTGAACGGGTAAAAATCGTCAAGCCTTCTGCAAGAGCTGATGCGAGCGAAGAGATTGATAAATTCATCGACGAATGGAAGTTGCTGGCATCACAGGACAAGCCTCTTCGTTATTACGTTGTGGGAACGGAAAAGTACAACAGGCTTATGAACGGATATGAGCAGCCTCATATCGAGAATGAGAAGCCTACCCTGCGGTCAATGCGTGATGTGGAAAGCGCTGCAAATATGTACTATTACACGGAGGAATGATATGGCCGGATATGACAATAACAAACTTGGCGAGCTGCGCCCGAATCAGATCATCACGACTTTTGGACCGGGGTCAGTCGTGGATGCAGTGAAAGACTCTGTGACCATTCTGGATATCCCGTACTGGAAGGACAAGGGAAAGAAAATTATAGACGGACGGCTTGCGTCCTATCTGAATGTGGATACCTTCTATATGCCGAGGACATCCTTTGCTCATGACATACCGGTTGTGACTTTTCCTTACTGGCATGTCTGCTCAAAGTGCGGGAGGCTTTTTGATGCAAGAGAGATCATCAACGATGATCTCGACAAGTATCTGAAGTTTGGCGTTAACTGCCCTGACTGCCATTGGCGTGCTTATCCTGCTCGTTTTATCACAGTTTGTGAAAACGGGCACATGTCTGATTTCCCCTGGAGATGGTGGGTTCATCGCGGAGAAACAGACTGCAAAGGGAAAATGAGGATGTACTCAACAGGAAACACATCCACGTTGTCAGATATGTGGGTGGAGTGCACCTGCGGTGCGAGAAGAAGCATGAGCGGAGCCACGCAGGCCCGGAACTTCGAGGGACTGTCATGCAGCGGCATGCATCCGTTCAGACCACACACCAGATGTGAACCCTGCAAGAAACCGGTCATTCCGTCTCAGCGTGGTGCATCGAATGTGTATTTTGCCGTGACGAGAAGCGCCATTTCTATTCCGCCATGGATCAACCCCCTGTACAACCTGATAGATGAGCATCTTCGCGATATCGAACAGGCGAAAAAGATGGCCGTGAGCTTCGGACGTAGCGAAGAAGAAGGCCTTCAACATATTTATCAAGAATATTTTCCTGATTATGCACGTGATGAATTCGATGCTGCTTATGAGCGGCGCATGAAAAACATCAAGGAATTCACTGAAATCAAGCGGATGGAATATGAGGCCATCACGCATCACAATGATCCGACCTATCAGTCCAACAAGAAGCACTTCAAGGCTGAGGAAGATCCGCTACCCGGATATTTAAGCCGTTATTTCAGCCGGATCATACGTATAACAAGACTGCGCGAGGTGCGAGTGCTTCTTGGTTTCACACGGGTTGACGCTCCTGATCCGGATGCGGATGAACAGCCGAATATCGTTTACCTGACAAAAGGCAGGGATGAACGATGGCTTCCTGCAGTGGAGGTAAACGGCGAAGGAATCTTCATCGAATTCAACAGGCAGACGCTTGTAAAGTGGCTGACCGAGCCGAAGACCAGAGAAATTTCAGAGAAATATGCCGCCTCCTACAGGGAGTACTGTGAGTCAAAGGGATGGACGATAAAGGCAGATCGCAACGCCGTCTATGTCCTCATGCATACCTTCTCCCATCTTCTCATCAAGCAGATGGCCATGTCGTCGGGATACTCCTCTTCAGCAATAAGGGAGAGAATCTACTTCGATGACAAGATGGCAGGCGTTCTGCTCTATACAGGAAGCTCCGACAAGGAAGGCTCTCTCGGAGGTCTTGTGGAACTCGGTACGGCAGAACAGATGACAAGCCTCATGAGGGAAGCGTTCCAGGAGGCACTTGTATGCACGAACGATCCGGAATGCATGAACACGCTCCCGGCCGGGAAGAACTCAAACGGAGCCGCATGCCATTCGTGCTGCATGATTTCAGAAACCGCATGCGAGAACGGAAATCGAATGCTTGACCGGGGACTCGTGGTTCCTCTTTCGGGACGCGAAGAGACATCGTATTTCAGAGAGCTGGTGAATGAGCTGTGTCAGGTGGAGATATAAAAAGAGAAATACTTCTGAATACCGTAAGGGCGGATGCCGCCAATGGCACCGACAATGCCAAGGATATCCTGCGCAGACAATATCCGGGATTATCTCCGACGGATTACGAGGAATTAGCCGGGACAATCCGGTCTGCCATGACCCTGAAAAGAAATGACAAAGTCTCGTTGGTCGTGACAGCACCGCCATCGTTCAGAATCAATGCAAATTCTACGATGACCGTTGTGCGGTCAATGATCGAGGGATCGAAAAGAAACATCCTGATAACCGGATACTCGCTTTCCTCATACTTTTCAGAAATGACGGACACCATTATCGATAAAAGCCAGAAGGGCGTGTTCGTCAAGTTCTTCATCAATAACATTGAGAAGCAGCCGGATGCAGACAAACTGCTCAGATACAGGGGCCATTTTCTCAAACTGTACGACTACAGCAACGAGGACGACAAGATGGCTGCATTGCATGCCAAGGTCATCTCCGTGGATATGAGTAAGACGCTGATAACGTCGGCAAATCTGTCATATCATGGTCAGCAGGGCAACATCGAACTCGGGGCACTGATTGAATCGGAAAACACGGCAAAGCAGCTTGACGAAGTGATGACACAGCTTATCTTCAAGAAGATATTCAGGGAAGTGTGACATACGGAGGTGATGCCGGTGTCAGACGTTTTGACGAAGGAACAGCGGCATTTCAATATGTCGCATATACGAGGAAAGGACACCAGACCGGAGGAAATCATCAGAAAGTATCTGTTCTCGAAAGGATACAGGTATCGCAAGAATGACAGCCGGTATCCGGGGAAACCAGATATAGTACTTCCGAAATATCGGACAGTGATTTTTATAAACGGCTGCTTCTGGCACAGGCATCCTGGTTGCAGGTACGCAACAACTCCGGCTTCAAACCGGGAATTCTGGCAGAAGAAGTTTGATCAGAATATTGCCAGAGACCGAAAGGTACAAGAGCAGCTTCGGGCAGATGGTTGGAATGTAATAGTAGTCTGGGAATGCGAGATTTCCAAGAAAACAGTCTGCGAAGACAGGCTGAAGCGCCTCGAGCAGGAAATTGGAGGAAAGAGGGAGAATTCCTCTCCGAACAGTCCGTATGACTCATCGATGAAGAACTACCTTCTTGCAATATATGTATGCTGAGAGAAACACAAAGAATTGAAAAATGAGATGAATATTTCAGAATACATTTCACCAATATATTACCTTACATGTTCACAGGACTAGATTGGTCCGACAATGTCTGACCAACTTAAGGATATGTCGACATTACGAACAAAATGAACGTTGAACATGAACAGGTAGGGCATGAAAATGCAGAATATGGTTCAGAAACCATAAAATGGCTGTATCATGATCTGATCGACAGATATGGAAGAGGCATCGGCATGAGCAATGCTAATAAGATGCGTAAGCTATGTCTTACTTTTCCAATTTGCAGACACTGTCTGCAAAATTAAGCTGGGATCATTATGTAGAGTTACTCACAATTGATGATCCACAAGAACGATCTTTTTATGTGCATGAATGCGAACCAGAAGCAGTATAAGAATGTGAAGCTATTAAGAAAAATTTTGGATGTATTCTGTAGAGAATGAGTTTAACCTGTCGGATTTTCCGACAGGTTAGAAAAGCAAAAGTGAGATTAAGGAGTGCACCATGGAATATGGTACAAAAATCCGGCTTTTATACTTATATCAATATCTTCTTGAGCATACGGATCCGGATCATCCGCAGTCTACGGCCGAGCTGACAAAGATGCTCAAGGATGATTATGATCTGAAGGTTTCCCGGAATACGATCAGCAATGATCTTGCGATTCTCCGGGAATCGGATCTGCACATTGAGTATATTGAGTCGACACAAAACAAATACTTTTACAACGGCCGGCCATTTGAAGTGAGCGAGCTGAAGATCCTGATTGATGCGCTCTCTTCTGCCAGGTTTATAACGCCGAATATTTCCAGTAACCTGATTGCGAAGCTGCTGACGCTGACGACTGTAGAAAATGCCCAGCGGCTCCGGCGGCATATTTCCGTCACGGACCGCTATAAGAGCAGCAATCAATCCGGCTACTACAGCGTCGACGCGATTAACAATGCCGTCGATCTGCATCGCAGGATCCGGTTTTATTACACGGATTTTGATGTGAACAAGAAGCGCTATATCACGAATAACGGAAAGCCGTATACTATCAGTCCCTATGAGCTGACCTGGGACGGAGATTACTATTATGTCCGCGGATTCTGCTATGAGAGGCAGGCGATGCGGACATTCCGGCTGGATCGGATCAAGGGGCAGCCGGCGATTTTGCATGAAATCGCTGTGGCACCGCCGGACAACTATAATCTGGAGGAATATCACAAGGCGGTTTTTCGTATGTATGATACGGATGAGCCGAAGGAAGTCAGCCTTTTCTGCCATGTCTCCGCCATGAAGTATCTGATTGACAATTTCGGGCAGCGTTTCTGGTCTGAGCCTGTAGATGAAGAGCATTTTCGGGCAAAAGTCCGTGTCTGCACGAGCACGACCTTCTACCGCTGGATCTTCGGATTTACCGGAAGAATCCGGATTGAAGGCCCGGAAGAAACGGTTGAGGAGTATCGGGAGCAGATCCGGTTCGCGGCAAAAGAAAATGGAGTCTTGTAGGGATGTAGGCACGGATAGCAATACAAAACTTGTTTTGAAATCTTGTTTTGAAAAGTTATATTTTGAAGACCGATAAATTTAGAATTGAGGGAATAAAGCACATGACATTGACGGATATTGTGGAATGTTTTAATACAACTCCATTTCTTTTTATTGGATCCGGAATTTCCAGAAGATATTTAGGATTACCGGATTGGAAAAGTCTGCTTGCGCACTTTGCAACAGAAATAAAAGGGGATGAGCTTGCATATCAATTTTATGCTGATAAATCAGCAGATGCTGCCCCAGCAATGCGTATGCCCAGGATAGCCACTCTAATAGAAAGAGACTTTAATGAAGCATGGTTTACTAACCCATCGAAGCGGCATCTTGATAAAAACGAAATGGAGCAAGTAAAACAAGGGGTTTCGCCATTTAAAGCAGAAGTAGCCTGGTACATCAAACATTCTTTTGCACTTCAATCACAATATCAAGAAGAAATAGCGTTACTGCAAAGAATTTCTACAAAGAGTATATCGGGCATTATTACGACTAATTATGATACATTTTTAGAAGATCACTGTGAAGGATATAAAACTTACGTGGGTCAGAATCAGCTGATATTCTCATCGTTACAGGGCATTGCTGAAATATATAAAATACACGGTTCAGTAGAGAATCCTGACAGTATAGTGATAAACGAAAGAGACTATAAGAATTTCGAAAAACAAGAAAAATATCTTGCCGCTAAGCTGATGACTATATTTGTAGAATACCCTATTATTTTCATTGGTTATTCAATTAGCGACAGCAATATTCAAATGATTATACGATCTATTGTTGACTGCCTGGATGACGAGCAAGTCAGCAAACTTTCTGATAGATTTATTTTTGTAGAATATCTGCAAAATCATGGAGACGGCGTAGAAATATCACCATATACAGTGATGGTTAACGATAAGCCATTGATGATGAAAAAAGTGGGACTTAGCGATTTCTCTTTGTTGTTCCGCGCATTGGAAAACAAAAAAACAAAAATTCCTGTTCGGTTGTTACGTCATTTTAAGCAGGAACTATATCGTTATGTCATTACAAGTAATCCGACAGCAACGATGCGAGTTGCATCTATTGATGATGCACGAGTAGATGATGAAGATTTTGTGTTAGCTATTGGTCGGGCATCAGCATTGGGTTTAAAGGGTTTAAGTGGACTAGACGGAAGCGAATGGTACCGAAATGTCGTGCTTGGTGATTTAAATTTTAGTTCAGATGAGCTATTACATTATGCCTTTCCAAAACTGTTGAAACAGAATTCCAATAAATTGCCGGTTAATAAACTATTGCAGAATGCAAAGGAGAAACATCCACTGGCTGAGCAGATAGCGGACACGTTCACATTTGAAAAGATCATCTCCAAGACAATTAAGGATCACCGTCATACGGCAAAAGACTTTCATTCTGTACTTGAAATTTGGAACAAAAAAGCCGAGTCTCTGGAAAAGAGGACGAGATTGATTGCATATTTGACAGAGGATCAAATCGATGTTGGTGAACTGGAAGTTGTATTACGAGAATTATTTAGCAAAAACAAGAATATCCTGCAAGAAGAAAAGCCTGCAGTGAAAACAAATATCAGGAGACTGATCATGATTTACGATTATTTGAAATGGGGAAAGAAAAAAGAGCCGTCTGATTAAAGCATCTGTAAACAGACACCGATCAGAAGACCCTTTAGAATCGATACACCTTGTCAAATTAGCATCTGCATGCAGACACCTTTTCGACACAGCGTATTACATTCGATGAACAACCTAAATTTAATTCATTTGGCAAGATTAGTCAATACATATTTTTTTCACTGCACTGACAGTTATGCTGCGCAATATTTTGCGCATGATCGTTTCAGATAGAAAGAACCGCTTGCCCTCGCCGGGCGGCGGTGTTATATTTGATTACTATCTTATGCCACTTACGTCCCAAGTGCGTAATTTCATGTTGAACCGCAGGACTCAATGGGTTTTACTTTTATTACGATCTTAAGACGATTGCGGCCTAAGTGCGTAATTTCAGGAGGTGCCGATGATACAACGTGATCTTTATCTTCACCATTCTAGGCCTGCCAAAGGTTCTACACCTCTTTTATCTCAAAGGTCTTCGGAGACTTCGTAGCTTTCTTTACAAATCCTTTCCAGTTCAATAGGAAGTCTTGATAGATTAGGAATGAAACGGGGAGGGCGAGAACCCATTTATTCTCAAATTTATAGTATGAGACATCGGTTAGCGTCACATGGAAGATATTGTCTTTATAGTCTTGATCAATGGCGGTATACTCTTTCCCGTCTTTTACCAGAGTGACATCTAAGAAGCAGGTGATGTCCTCATCCATAGGGGCATCGGTTCGATGGCTATATATATGGTCCGGATTTAGAGAAGGTGGACCAAACTTCCACATAGGGAACACATGGACAGAGTATCCATTCCAGTTGAGGTCTTGCCCATCGATTTTTGCTTTGACCTCTTTAAAACGAGCGACTTCAAGGTCCTGAATCTCCCCTTGTGATAACTTATCCTCATTGATATTTTCATCGAAATTCTCATAAATGAAATCGGTGATGTGGGAATACAACTCTGATGCGATATCATCCTCATCTGGAGTTGGTTCTCCCTCATTGGGATACTGCTTGGGATCGTGATCGTAAGAGAACAGTACCTTTCCCATGGATAGAACCTAGACCGTGTCAACAGGGACCTTCTTGAAGAGCATTACCTTACGGATCTCTGGTACCACAGTCAGAGTGCATTCGAATCCATATTTTTCACGGAAAAATGGATTAAATGTGTTCATAATGTCTAGCATATGTCCGTTAATATTCATATTTATTATCCGCCTTTCTGGCGAAAGGCACCGATGAGGTTATGAAAACCGAGGTGCTTTCGCTCTTTCTACTTCTATTAATTCCTGATATCCTTTTCTTGCAGGACCGG
>Ga0310695_10005074_pt1 | contig 23314 bp, 24 predicted proteins | sample RumenRJG_04DNA_FD_203882 | JGI IMG/M metagenome (GOLD analysis project Ga0310695, IMG submission 203882) | Bovine rumen microbial communities from Lethbridge, Alberta, Canada - RJG_04 (v2) (version 2) | ecosystem: Host-associated > Mammals > Digestive system > Stomach > Rumen | place: Canada...
GAGCAAGGGCAGCGCAAGCTGCTCTTTGACTCAAAATCGGAAAAGCGCGTAGAAATGTATAGAATTTTATAGGAAAAGCGCGTTAATCTGATTAAAAATTTATAGGAAAAGTGTATTTTCTCTTGCACAATTCAAAAAATAGTTATAATTTTGCAGCGGAATTTCGTCACAAACATATTATATTTTTGTGACAAAACAGACTTGATTATGAGAGACAAAATCCAAGAGCAAATCCGTCGTCGCATTATCCGTCAAGGCCACAAGAAAGTCTATATTAACGCCGATTTTGCTGACATTGCATCGCCGGATGCTATTCGCAAAGCGCTTCAGCGCTTATGCGATTGCGGCTTCATCGTGCGCGAACAACGAGGTGTCTATAGTTACCCTATTCCAACACGTTTTGGACCCCTTCGACCTTCCTCGTTGGACCTTGCGAAAGCTATAGCGCGACGCGATAATGTTCAAATCGCGCATACCCCTGCTCAAGCAGAAAACTTACTTGGGCTATCCACACAAGTCCCGATGAAAGTAGTATTTCTTACCAATGGCTCAGGACGGACAATACAGATAAATGGTGGAAGAAGCATCCGTTTTGTGCACACTTCTGACCACAAAATTTTCGCTTATAAGTCATTCTTGATGCAAGATCTTGTCTTGTCCATGCGCGATTTTGGAGCAGATGAACTAACCGACGAAGAGTTAGGAATCATTTCCATGCATCTCACGCATGTTTCTGAGAAAGATTTCTTGCATGATATTAGTCTAGCTCCACAATGGATACAAAAAATCCTCCGTCAACTATATAAAAAATCTACCAACAATGAAGAACTTATCTTGAATTTAAGATTCCGGTTCAGCGAAATGCACAATGGTATAAAGAATTATGCGAAGCCATGCAGGAAGTACGCATCCCAGTTCGCTGGCAGAATGGTTTTTATCATATCACCGTTGCTTTTTTGCATGACGATCTTCATGTAAAAGAGTTGCGAGAAGCTTTTGCTTGCATCCTTTCTGGAAAGAAGGCACCATCTATAACCCTCGACAGATTGGAAACTTTTCAAACTCAGTCGGGGAAAGAACTAATCATCAATCTGGCGCCGTCGCATCCTTCCGATGAGCTATTAACGCTGATTAACGAGCTTCGAAGCGCGGCGATCAATAGTGGTTCACAGATAAGTAAAGATTTCTTTATTCATATTACGTTGGGACGTATTGATGCGGAAGATGCCGATCTGGACGAGGTAAAGGATATCATTTCATCTATCTCTTTCTCTCCTTTTAAAGTTTCCATTAAGGAAGCCGAGTACCGTTATTTCCGAGCCGATACAATCGACCATTGGAAATTCATTGAATAGTTTTTCAATAGGTGGTCAAACTACCCAGACAACTACACAGACAACTACACAGACAACTACATAGAGTACTACACAGAGAAAGTACGGAAAGGACTCCCCAGAGAGTGACCAGAAAAGTGGTCAGAAAAGTACGTAGATCGGTTAGCAGACCTCGAATGACGGATAAAGTGACGGATTAAAACTAACTGAAAGACAGCAACTTATAGTAAAAATCATAAAGGATGTCACAGTAAATGTCACAGTAAATGTCACAGTAAATTGCATTATCGAATAGCCCCAAAATAGGTTCACATAGGAGCGAAAATGTTCACATAGAAAAGTTCACATAAGGAACAGCAGAAAGGTTCATATAAAAGCTTAACTTCGAATAACGGATACAACTGAAATAAGTAACGGAAGGAGTAACGGAAAGTAAGGTAAAATAGTTCACCAAAAAAGGAAGCGACCCGTTTGGATCACTTCCTTTTTCCTTGTATCCGCCTATGCATGGCGGATCATCGTTTCTTCACTCCCTGATATTCCTCTACTGTCTTCGAGGTAATCGTAGTCGTGGTCTTTGTGCTGTCGCCTACTTGCGTATAGGTCGCAGTCGTGCTGATCGTGCGCCATGCCTTACAGCTCGTCATGCCCACTGCCACGCAGACCATCGCTATCAATACAAATAAAAGTTTTCTCATTGTTTTGCTTGTTTTGGTTAATAAACTCCGTGATTTTCTCGCGGTCTTTCGGATTGCTGACCAGCACACACCCTGTCGAATGTTCGGGCTTGGTTCCGCCATGAATCCGTATTCCGCTGCGTCCGGGCACGTTGCCGATTAGAGGCATCATCTTCTTGAACCGTGTCGAGTAAGTAACCGAGACCGTATAAGTTCCATCAGGTATAATGTAGTCCGCATTCTCGAGCGTTGCGATGTCTCGTCCATTCACGCGCATCTTCCCGCGTACCGCCTTGCCTTCTCGGCTAATTCGCGTCAGGAGGATGGTTGCCATGCTTACTCTTCCATTTGTAAGTGTAGTCAATTCCGAACAACGCACCTGCAAACGTCGCTACTTCGCCAAATCCTACCAGTATCGACTCATGCACTTCGCCCTGCGGGGCGATAAAAGCCCCGCAGAACAAGAGCACTAATCCGCCTACTGACAGCACGGCTGCGGTCACTAATTGGATGTTTAATCTCATAGTTTTTACAATTTTGTTGTTAAAAACTCGGGGTCCCCAAACATTTTTAATTTTTGGGAAAGCGTAGGGCAAGGCGAAAATTCCTTTGAACAAGTTTTGTTCATCGTATTAAGCCTTAGCCCAAGCGCGACTCACCTCCTTAGCCGTTGTGCTGCGCATCGTACTCGTCGCCGCATACCTTCCACAGGTACGCCTTCATCGTGCGTTTACCGCCCGGCGAATCCTTCTGCGCCTTGAAGTTGAGCTGGTCCTGGGTGATCTTCATCAGGTCGGACTTACGTGCTTTGACAGCAGCGGAAACAGCGGAGAAACGTGCACGAGCATCCAACTCATTGGACGACAGCGGAGTGGAACGTTTGTACGGTCCTACCATGTAGAGACGGGTACATACAGGGTTTTCGGTGGCTGCCACACGGTGGGTTGCCAACAGAGCACTACAGTGGTCACTGTGCATACTGCCCGCTTTCGGGCGTTTGGTTAAAAGGCCGGATACATACTCGATACCCTCAGCCCATTTTACTTTTGCCATAAATTCGTTAAGGTTTTAAAGGTTCAACAATAGGGTTAACTTAGCCGTTGATAAGGTCGCCGTTCTGGTCGTAGTTCCCGTTCAGCTTCTTCATCGCGTAGCCGAACAACGAACCAATCTTGTTCTGAGCGTTGTACTCAGCCACCAATTGGGTCTTTTGCTCGCTCGATCCTGCGAGAATCGCACGCACAGCCGCCGACACTTTCGCAAAACGCGCTTTTGCTGCCGTTTGCGCTGCACTCGGCTCCTTCGTGGACGGGTTACACAACTTGCCGGTGTACACCTTACCGGTCTTCTTGTTCGTGCGGAAGTACACATCGCTGTGCTCACACACTTTCTTCTTCATGCTCTCAATCAGAGCCATCGGCTTAATTTCTGCCATAATAGTTAAGGTTTTAAATTGTTAATAAATAGGGTTAATTAGGGTCCCCAAATAATTTGTAATTTTTGGGGAAAGCGTAGAGCAATACGTAGCACTCTATAAGGGCTGTGCCCGTAATCGTGCGAGTATTAGCTCAAGCGCGGTAGAGGGGTTAAAGTTTAGGTTTAATGCCCGCTTTCTTTCAACACGCGCGGTTACGTATTTTCTTCTGTTGTCCCGGCATCGGATGCCGGTTTGCTTTTCCTATATTTGGCTATGAAGCGTTCTCGTGCAGCCTTGCGTGCAGGTGTATCTATCCACTTCCGAGGACACCTTTGCACAATCTGCTGCCCTTTGCATATCCGGAAATAATAGCCATCCTTCCTCAACGCACCTCGTAAACTTTCTAAAGGAATAATCAATTCTGCTTTCATATTTCTTTAAACATTAAACATTCAACATTAAACATCCTTCGAAGAAGGAACGCATCTCGTTCGCACTCCGAACGTCACGCTTACGTGTTTTAGACCCTTTCTAAAAACAATGCAAAGGTACTGCTTTTTCCCGACATACACAATACTTTGTCCCCCAACTACCGTCATACGTCCCGATAGTATTGCTACACAACTCACATCCCTTACATTTGACTTTTTACTTTCCTATCTATCCTTTTCAAAAAAAGGTAAAAAGTAAAAAATATAGAATTATAATTGAACATCGCGCAAGCACATGCATACGTGTAGGGACTCTCGCTAATAAAAATCGCTTATTGTTGACTTTTTACTCTTTTTCGAGACAAAATAAAGATTCTTGAAAGAATGTTTCCGAATAATTTGTATATGTCAAAAATATATAGTAATTTTGCAGGCAAAATTCCCTTAAGCGGAATTGATTACATATCGAACTAGCGTTAAGACGCATATCTGTCCAAACGAAAACGACCAATTTTATCCGATGACAAGATATACGGCTCAACTGCTCGTTCTCCCTCAGCGGGAGTCACGGGTAGCAGTCGTTTCATCGGAGGGTAATTGGTCGTTACCTGTTTGGAGACTTCTGTTTGTCGCGGCTCTCGCTTTATTTTGAAAAACACCAAAACGAGAGACTATATGGCAAAGTTCGTTATCTACACGTACAAACTTCATCTTACATCCGACAGCCGGATGATTTCTTTGTTTCCCGAAGAAGAAACATTATCGCCGTCAGAAGCTTTAGCACATAAGCAGGATATTTTTCAACAAATCTTAGACTATGATGTAAAAGGCGAAAAGAAGTTCGAGTGCAAAAGAAAATCGGGAAAGAAAGATTCAAGTGAATGGAAAGATTTTGATAGCCAAGTGGTTTGGTCTCAAAACAATATCACGTTCATGCAAATAGCCAACAAGAAAGATCGTCTTGATCACAAGGATTTTAAGAAGTATAAGGGCGAGGATTATCCTTGGTGCAATATAGTCATAGATAATCGCTATGATGTTCAACATATAGCTATTCAAAATAACTCTGCATTCTCCAATACAGATGTCGTTGCCGCGATCTTACAAGATTCCTTCAACTATCGATTATACGGCTATTATCTCGAAACGGATATTGATGCTATGTATCAGTCTCGTGCTTTCTGGTCTGTTATTGATCGATACAAGGATGTGGGTATTAAGATGATACAGTTTGATTTCGCATTCCCTAATCTTCCTTGGGCATCCAAAGCTATAGAACAATTGAACGATGGCGCTAAGGCTTTAGGAGGACGTCCGACTGCTAAGTTTACCGCAAGTGACGGTGGACGATTGTTTATTGATAGTGTCAATAGGGATGAGAATGTGCAGACGATGACGAATGCTTGTACCGGAACAGGTGCAGATATTCTGGTGCAACCAAATGGAAATGATACACCTATACATTGTCGTGATGATAAAGAACAACGTGTTCAGAAGCAAGTCCCCGATGATGTTCTTGACCGTGCCGACGATAAAGATCTCTTCAATTCTAATTTCGATTATTTTAGAAACTTTGCCGATTCCATTCAAAAATTCTACGACTAATGTACAGGCGCTTAACTATAGAGGAAATTAAAACGCGTAGAAGCGAGTATCATAAGATACCAGCTTTTATGGTGACGTATCGTGCAATTGATTGGGTCTCTACTACATACCAAGATATTGATCCTGTAGAGGCTTGGGATGAAGCGGTTGAAACGATGAAGACTATTGCAGCAGAGGAATATAAACGTTTTGCTATAGAGACTACATGTCGTGACCTACCGCGCAAATATCTGCAATTCCAAAACGTAGATAATACAATCCTTCCACGTGAGCAGGAAGATGCAGATCGTACCGCGCTTATGGTTCTATTTAACGTCCTCTTTATGCTTATTATGCGACAGAAGGAACAAGACGGGCATCCCTATCTGGAGTATTGTAAATGGATCGTACCGGTTCTACTCCAAAAACCACTTTACGAACAGCTGTGTCAAATGACGCGTACCAACGAGGTAAATCTGGAAGAGGAAGTTGGGCACGAATTAGAGCCTGCCGATTTCCTTAATCTGGAAGGTATGCCTATGCCAATCATAGAAAAGGATACTACAAAGGAAAATATGGAGCGTGCAATAGAGATCTTCCTGAAATGTAGCGGCCATTTTAAACGTGGTATTAGTATTGAGTATGTGCGTGGAGTCTGGGAAGATTTGTTAAAACAAGAATACTTGCACGTGGCAGATTTATTGAACGGTCAAAGTTTCCAAACATTGGTCTATGGCGTACTTGGGCTTATAAAGGATGACCTATGCGACCCATGTTCAAATATTGCGCTGGCAAAAGACATCACTTCCCGTCAAATCGACCAACAGACAATTGCCAATTATATAGGGAAGAAATGTTCCGGTTCTGGGGCACTCAAGAAAGTAGCTTCATATCTTAATGAACGGCACTCCAAATCATCCAGAAAATCATCAAATTCTGGTTTTTGATTAAAATATTTTTCTTTTGTTAATAGCTGTATTACAGCAACTTACGCAAACCGATTATTTCTTTGATAATCGGTTTTTTCTTGTTATTGCATGGGATAATCATCAGCAGTAATTTCGCGGCGGTTTTGATGATAAAACCAAAGTGAAATTATGAAGAAGAATAATAAACTTCAGCGTGGTGCCCAAGGCAGGCATGCCGCTGAGAAAGAGCTTCTGGCTCTTGTTAACGAGAACAAGGCTTCTCAAGTGTATGACATGACGCAACTCAAAGTGTGGTCGCCCGAACGTCACATGCGTGAAGGAGAAACCCTCACGGGCGAACTGACCATGATTCGTGACTACGAGGAGTTTGAGTTCGTCGCGCAAGCTAAGGAACGCTACACGCGCAATCCTATTATTTGGCATGGCGACTACATTAACGTCCATCGTGACAAACAAGGGAACTACCAAGCCAACTTCCGTCGTATGACCATTGGCTCCCGTTTCAACCCTGCACGTGTAGCCAACGCTATCTACACGGAGTTACAAACCGCTAAACGAGTTCTTGGACTATGAAACAGACATCGCTTCCATTCGAGGAGGAGAGCAAAGTGCTCTCCCCTCTGGAGCGACTCTCGCTCCCCAAGGACAAAGACCTTCCTCCGGTCATCCGTGAGATCGTCACCAACGCGCCGCAGAACCGTAAGATCCCGGCTTTCATAGCCAGCCTATCGCCCCTCTGCGCCATGTGTCCGCGCGTACGGCTTCATTATTATTACGACACGCGACCGTCCGCGCTCCTGTTGCAAGTCCTCATCGAAGGTGCTCAGTCGTCCGGTAAATCGTTTGCCGCCGACATCGAATCCCTCATCATGGACAAGACCCTCAAAGCGCGTGACAAAGCTATGCGTAGGCTCGAACAGGAGTACCGCGACAAGAAGAAACGTCGTAAGGCGAACGAGAAGTTGGAGGAAGAACCGCAGACCACCGTCCGCGTCGTACCGCCTACCATCTCCAAGACCGTCCTTACCAAACGTGCCGACCTCTACGAACGCGTACTGGGTGACACCCTCACGTTCTGGATGTTCGCCGAAGAATTGGCACAGGTCACGGATGCCGGTAAGAACGGCTATTCGAACCTCCGAACTATCATGCGTACGTCCTACGATCTCGGCTCGCTTTTCGGTATCGACTTCGCGTCCGACAACTCGTATTCGGCTATTGTGGATATCAACATCTGCTCGATGTTCTGCGCCACTCCCGCCGCACTCGACGAGTATTTCGACAAGAAGGCAATCGAAGGTGGTAACATCACGCGAACTATCCTCTGTAAGATCGACGACGACCTTGGAGAAGACGGGGCAATCTTCATCCCGTACACCACCGAACAACGGTCGGCTATCGATACCATGCTCGCCCGTCTCATGAACGAAACGTACGACAACGACGGAGGCTTGCAACCTACGGTTGACCTCGACATGTCATGGCTCGACAAGACTGTCTGCAAGTGGGTACGCGGCAAGGGTAACGAAGCTACGCTTAGCGGCAGTCAAGCCCTCGACGTTTTCCGTAAGCGTTCTTCCGTTTCCGCCTTCCGCATCGCCGCCCTTTGCCAGTATCTCTACATGCAAGAGGAGACTTCGTCTCTTACTCTGGATATCATCCAGAAACGTGTCCGTCAGATTTACCTCTTTATGGCCGAGTATATCCTCCAGAATATGCTCGAACGATGGGGCAAACGCTTTGAGGAACTGAACGCCAAACGTGAAGCCGAACTGAAGCCCGGACCCAAGGAGAACCTCTTTGACCAACTAACGGAAACCTTCACGCGTGAGCAGCTCAATCTCCTCATCGAGAAGCAAGGCAAGGTCACGCCTGACAAGGTCTTTATCAACCGCTGGAAGAAACTCCGCGTCATCGAGATTATCGACAAGAATACCTTCCGCAAGGTCAAGAAAGGAGGCCAGTCATGATTGAGCAACATGAGATCGCGCGTCTCGAACGCACGCCTATCGAGGATGTGGCAGAACGCCTTGGCTTGCATGTCAACCGACACAAAGCCCTGTGCCCCTTCCATGACGACAGTCATCCGTCGCTTACCTTCAATACCCTTACCAACCGGTATCGTTGTTACGTCTGCGACGCACACGGAGGAGTGATTGACCTTGTTCGTCAAGTCCGTGGCTGTGGTTTCTTGGATGCCCTTAAATGGCTTGATGGAACGTCGTCTATTGTCACGGATGTCATCCGTCGTCCTCAAATCGTAAATGGTAAATCGTCCAATCGTAAATGCGAGGTTGACCTCGCTTGGCTCTCAACCCTCGTTCAACCGCGCATCCTGAACGATGCAGCCCGCCATTTCCTCTTTGAGGAACGCCATCTGGACGAACGCGTCATAGCGTGGTGCGGACTATCTTCTATCGCATGGCCTGCTCCATGTTGGCGCTACGGCAAACCCTTCTACGACGCACCCTCGCTACTCATCCCGTATTACGACATCGACGGTCGCCTGATGAGTGTACAGAGTCGCTATCTCGGAACGGAAGACAAACCGCGTTTCAAGTTCCCGCGAGGCTCCAACTGCCATATCTATGGCTTGCAGATCCTCCGATACCTGCAACCGGGGGAAGACCTCTGGATAACCGAAGGTTGTTCTGACTGTTGGGCGATGTTATCATCCGGTCGAAAGGCGATAGCGATACCGAGTGCTACGCTCCTCAAGGATAAGGATATTGAACCGCTACGTGGTCTCAATCTCCATATGTTTCCCGACCAAGACAAACCCGGCGAGAAACTCTTCCTTGAACTCCGTGAACGACTCCCGCAAATCGTCCGCCACCAACTCCCTTCAGGATTCAAGGATGTAGGCGCCTATTACGCACATTTAGTAACGAGGTAAAAAGTCAACAGTATGGAAATTATTATTGTACGTCAAGAGCATAAGCCCTGGGGTATCGATGGTCATTTGTACATCAATCGCCAACGTGTTTGTGATACGGTTGAGCATCCTACTTGTTGCAGACCCCAAGGCGAGTATCAGGTAGCGTTGGATAACAACCCGTTTAGACACGGCGACGGAGCGTTATCAAGCATCCACGGCGAGATCATCGTTGGCAAGCTTGCCCTTCCGGGGCTCGTCACCCAATCGGCTGAAACCTACCAACGTCTCTACGAACGGCTCAAGAAAGCCTTCCAACGCAACACCCCCGTCCGCCTCACGATTAGAGGTTGATTCTCGAAACGAACTGTCAAGTAATCCTTGATGGTTCGTTTTTTTTATGCCTTTTTGCACAAAACCGATCCATTTTCGTGCAATATGCAAAAATAATTTGCATATATGATTTTTTTTTCGTACCTTTGCACGCTAAATATGCGTGCAGACGCTTACCGGACGCATATTGACATTAATATTAATCCATAAAAGACCAAAAATTATGGCAAGCATTCAAGACATTCACGCGTTGGAAGAACGAATCTACGACGCAGTACAAGAGTACCTCGACAATCCGGACGGGTACGAGAACGCAACACTCCACGTCTATCTCGATGAAGACGAAATGGAGTACCGCGCAGAAATGGAAGACAATCTCCAAGGAACAGAGGATGACGGCATCTATCCTATTGCAGACCTCATCCGCGACGGAGAACCGGACAACGACAAGGCGAGTGACATCGCCAACAGTTGGATCTTCCTCGACTAATAACCACCGCTAATAGAAAAATTATGGCAGATATAGAAAAGAGCAAACCGGAATTTGTGACCCGTGACGGCATCATCGCTGATGCTGACTATGTACAGTGGTTATCCGATGTCAAAAAACGCTTTCGCGAGAGCCAAGCACGTGCGACCGTTAAGGTCAACTCTGAGATGTTGGAGTTCTATTGGAGTATCGGACGTGATCTTGTGACGCTCCGTGCTGAATCACGTTGGGGCGCAGGTGTGGTGAAGCAATTTGCCCTCGATATGCGCGAAACCTTCCCCGATTCTACGGGCTTCTCATATACGAATGTGAAGTATATGAAACAGTGGTACTCGTTTTATAATGAGCGAGTTATAAAAAGCCACCAGCCTGGTGGCCAAATTGAGGAAGATGAAAAAAGCCACCAACTTGGTGGCGAATTGGAAAAAAGCCAGCAACCTGCTGACCTTTTAGAATTTCCTGCTGTTTTTGGTCGTGTTCCATGGAGACACCATGTAGAGATATTCGCTAAATGTCACGCTCTTGATGAGGCACTCTTCTATATCAATAAGGCAGCTAACGAAGGCTGGAGCCGCAGTAAATTGGAAGATCAAATTGCAGCTCAACTATATCAAGCCCAAGGTGCAGCACTATCTAACTTCGACAATACCCTGCCTGCTGAGCAAATCCAATTGACGCAACAACTCTTCAAAGATCCATACCACTTCGAATTCCTCTCGCTCAAGCAAGACTATGACGAGAAAGATCTGGAGGAAGCGTTGGTGAAGAACATTACCAACTTCCTTTTGGAACTTGGTCAAGGCTTTGCGTATGTAGGACGGCAGATGGAGTTGCGTGTGGACGATGAGACGGTGTTCTTCCCCGACCTTATCTTCTATCACATCCCGCAGAAACGCTATGTGATTATCGAGTTGAAGGCAGTTAAGTTTATGCCTGAGTTTGCCGGTAAACTGAATTTCTACGTTACAGCTGCCGACAAATTACTTCGTGGAGAAGGAGATAACCCATCAGTGGGTCTCGTAATTTGCAAAACGGCTAAAAGTACCGTGGTCGAATGGTCGCTTCAGGACATTCAAAAACCGCTTGGCGTAGCAACCTACCAATTGAAGCAAGTAGTAGAACGTACCGTATTGGAATTAAAGCAACACAAGGACTAAATACAATTTGGTACGCATGCGTCCAAATTGAAAAGTGCAACGCGCGTTGCACTAATTAAAGTAACAGCAGAACTATGGCAACTCAGAAATTGAACTTAAATGAATTGATGAATACGTGGCTCAAGGAGAACTTGCATAAGTTTTCGATTGAGCAAGTGAAGGAACTGCGTGATAACCCCGCTATTATGCTTGACGGGATGTTTGAAGGCGTTAGGCAGGCATGCGAAGAACACGGCTTGGACTATACCAAAACGCAGGTATATCGAGAAGAGCAGAAGTTCCGTCAGCAGCAAGCTGCAGAGCAGGCATCCCGTGAGAAATGGGCATATCTGGACACGCCCGAGAACAACGAACTGTTTGAGATGGCTTTCCGTTCCGCGTGGCATCAGGGTATGGTCAGTTCGCTCGCCCATTCGATATTGTATGAGTTCGACAGTTTCTCTCCTGCCAAGTTCAAAATGTTTATGGATAAGTACGTCCTCATCGACAAACGCGGACGTTTCCCCGGTAAGAAGACCTCAGAGGAACTTATCCGATTCAACGAATACTATGATCAGAACTATTCTGCCGATATATTTGCTCCGCTCAACCAGAAGGAGCGTCTGCTGAAGATTGCCTATAATTTTGCCATCCGTTTAACCGACGAGGAACTGCAGTTTGTCTCGCGCTTTATTGACGAGCACGACCATCTGCCTATGTTCTGGCTGGTGGCTAAGTTCTTTGAGAACGTGGATGTGACGGCCATGAAAGTGGCGCGTGAGTACTACGGCATCTGTGGACCGCGAAAGAGCCTCGAACAGTTGCAACAAGAGTTCGGTCTAACTGCCCAGCGTGTACGCATTCGTCAGGAGGAGGGGCTACATCGCGGAGCGTACGCCAAGCAATCGCCTCAGGCTTGCTGGGATGTCTATCGCCCTCTCTTTGCAGAGACTATTTTGACAATGGACAATATCCCTTACGAGCGAATCAAAGAAGAGGAACACCTGCAAATGGACGCAGATTGTTTCTTCCGGTTGGTTGGCCTTTGTCTGCCTTGGACGCAAGTTATTCGTTCAGTCAAAGTACGTGACACACGCGAGTGGTATATCTCTGCTCCGGGTGCTGAGAAATTCATGTTCGGCAAGTTGTTCTGGCGCATCCGTCGTGCGCAGTATGACAAAGACCGCAAGGAAGAGGTCGTCTTTAACCTTACTCAAATTTGTAAGGATAAGAAATATTGGTGGGCTTATGATGAGGACGTGAAGCCTAATGCGGAAGCGTTCCCTGTTATCATCTCTATCTGCAAGACGATAGTCAAAGAGATGCTTGGTCTTGAACCGCAACGCAACAAGATTATCATCCCCGCCAAGAAGAGCCGGGTGAAAAAGTAAGAACAGAGCTATGGCAGCAGAAGCGTATAGGTGATGGGCATTGGTCTGCCTTTGGACACCTATACGTGGCTGCCTTTTAAATGAGAAATATTAGGAGTAAAATAGACTGAAATAAGTGAAACTGACATCTGGAGTATATGAGAATCTGATCTCTGAGCAATTAGAGGTAGAGAAGAAAGCGGCAGAGCAAGAAAGGTTAGCTTGTATTGAGCAGCCTGTGGATTCTGCTGAGCACCCTCGTATGATTGCAGATTATATCTCCAATCTCATTCAGCAGAAACTTAGCGATGAAAGTCTCAATGCCGAAGAGCGTGTTGAAATAGCCAATCGTATAATCCGTCAAATTGGAGATATTCCCCAAGAAGAGACGTTGAAAGAGACCGACCAAATTCTTGCAGCAGTTGTTCCTGAAGAAGAGAAAGTACGATTGGAACAAACCAGCGACACGCTCGTTCGCCCTCTTACCGGCTTCCGCGTGAGCAATTTGTTTACAGGTCGTCAGAGCAAGATTCCGATGTACGAAGAAATTCTTCGCGACATTGCGTCGGCAGATAAAATCTATATCATTGTTTCCTTCCTCCGTTTATCAGGTGTTCGTTTACTAATGGAAGCCCTGCGCAAATTCACCTCTGTTCCCGGTCATAGCCTCAAGATAATCACGACTACCTATTGCGGACACACAGAGGCGAAAGCGGTTCAACAACTGAGCGAACTTCCGAATACAGAAATCAAAATCAGTTACAACACAAGTATAGAGCGTTTGCACGCAAAAGCTTATATCTTCGAGCGTGAGTCTGGCTTAAGTACCGCCTATATTGGTTCGTCCAATCTCAGCAAGTCCGCACAGACAGAAGGCTTAGAATGGAATGTACGCGTGACGAATGTGGAGAACCCGCAAATCATCAACGCTGCCATCAAGACGTTCGAAGTCTATTGGAATAGCAAGGAGTTTGAGGATTTCAAAATTGGTGGTATTGCAAAGTTCTATAAGGAATTACAACTACAGAAGGAATATGGTGAGAAGAAAACCATCTATTATCGTTATTCCGTACTTCCCCACCAGAAAGCCATCTTGGACAAACTGAAAGCGGTACGTGAGGACTTAGGTATCTACCGCAATTTGGTAGTTGCAGCAACCGGAACCGGTAAGACTGTTATGTCCGGATTTGATTACCAATTATTCACGCAACAACATCCCAATGCTCGCTTGTTATATGTCGCCCATCGTCAAGAGATTTTGGAGCAAGCACGCAATAAGTTCAGAAGCATTCTCGGAGATTATAACTTCGGTGAGTTGTGGGTTGGTAACTATGCGCCACAAGATACTTTAGACCATTTGTTTGTATCTGTAGCAACTTTCAGCAATAACGTTGAAGAGTTCAAGCGCTTAGGCGAAACGTTCTACGATTATATCATTATCGACGAGGCACACCACATGGTAGCAGATTCCTATCGTCCGATAATCAACTTCTTCAAACCACAGATCCTTCTTGGTCTTACGGCTACTCCTGAACGTATGGACGGACAATCGTTGCTACCAGATTTTGGTGGTCGTATTAGTGCGGAGATACGTTTGCCGCAAGCACTACAGGAAGGTTTGTTGACGCCATTTCAATATCTCTGCATCTCCGATTCGGTTGACCTGAGTACTGATGATTTGTGGTCAGGCAATAAGTACTTTGTAGAGAAACTTTCCGGTGCATTACGCAATCCTGAACGAGTAGAGATGATAGTTAGTAGTCTCTCACGCTATTTGCCGAATGAGTTCGCATGTAAGGCTTTGTGCTATTGTGTGGATAAGAAACATGCTGAGTTCATGGCAGAGGAGTTTGTGAAACGTGGCTTCCGTGCGGCTTCTCTTACCAGCAACAACTCCAACGATCGTGGTGAACTTAACAGGAAACTGGCAAAAGGAGAAATCAATTACCTGTTTGTAGTGGACATTTTCAATGAGGGTGTTGATATTCCAGAGGTTGATACACTATTGTTGCTTCGTCCTACAGAATCACTTACCATCTATCTACAACAATTAGGTCGTGGTTTACGTTTATCACCTGGTAAGGATGTTTTGACCGTGTTTGACTATGTGGCGCAAGTAAACAAGAAATACGATTACGCTTCGCGTTTCCGTGCGCTATTAACCAAGTCCTCGGCTAACGTTGAGAAACAAATCAAAGATGGCTTCACGCTCATTCCGCATGGTTGCTATATCATGTTTGAGAAAAAGGCACAAGCCTACGTGCTCAACAATATAAAGAATGCGGTTTATAACAGTCATCGTATAGAGAAAGAATTGGCAGGGTTGACATACACTCCGACTATTTCTCAGTTCTTGGAAAGTAACGGACAAGAATTGCCTATTATCTATCGCACTAGTTGTTGGACATCGCTCAAAAAGAATGCCGGGAAGATTGACTACGCAGAAGATAAATATACAAAGCGTTTCGCGAATATAATGACGAACTTCTGTCATATCAATTCTATTGCGTACATCCGTTTCATCCAACATTGCATAAAGAACAATTTCCAATATGCGCCACAAGAGCGAATCTTCGCGTTGATGCTTTACTATACGCTCTATTCCGAGATTCCGCAAAAGAGTGAGTTTGGTTCTGTAGAAAAGGCGCTACAACATTTTGCACAATATCCGTATTTCGTACAGGAGTTGAGTGAACTCATGGAGTATTTGGAGAATCATATCGAGTACGAGACATTTGCTATCGGTCAGAATCTGCCAAGCGAATTGGAACAATATGGTTGCTACACCAAAGATGAGATATTCATTCTTCTTAAATCACAGACAGAAAGTAAGACCATGCACGGTTATCCGGCAGGTGTCTATGACGCGAAAGAAGCGGGTGTAGAAGCATTCTTCGTGACGCTCAATAAATCGGATAATGAGTTCTCGCCAACTACCCAATACAAGGACTATGTGATTAGTGAGAATATGTTCCATTGGGAGTCTCAGAATACCGAGGCTCATTCGAATCGTGGTGATCGCTATGTGCGCCAACATGAAAACGGCAAGCGTTTTTTGTTGTTCGTACGTGAGGACAAGAAAGATGCTTTTGGAAATACCGCTCCGTTCTATTGTTTCGGCTTCGTGAACTACGTTTCCAGCACGGGTGACTTCCCAATGTCCATCACATGGAAGACCCAACAATCCATCTTACCGCAATTCTTGAAAGCTGTGTAGTACTAAGTTTGTTTTATGTTAGACAAAGAGACTGAAAATAAAATCATTGATGAGATCAAGAGTACTGATGGTGTCAAATCCAGTACTGTTGCTTTCAGTCTCAAATTAGAGAAACAACTGAAAGAGATTCGTGACTTTCTGAATAGTCGCATTGACTTGTGGCATGATAAGATAAATGATCTATGGTATTGGCGAGAAAGACAGAAAGAAAAGAAAGCACGATTCGAAGCAGAGCGGTTGCGGCGTGAAGCGGAAGAGAAAGAGCGTAAGCGCAAACAGAAAGAAGCCGCTGACGCTATCCTTCAAGATTTCCTACAGAAGAATCCGTACATATCCGTTTCCGATTGGGAACAAGTCAAGAAGCAGATTTTAGAGGCATGTCCGTTCTATGAACTTGATGCCAACTTCGTTCCGCAACACAATCGCGAGTTTCGTGAACAACAGAAGATAGAGCACAAAGAGTATTTTGATACGCTTTTCACATATCCGCTTGACGACCAACAACGTGAAGCCATTGTAACGCTTGGCGAGAACGTGCTGGTTGTTGCAGCTGCTGGTAGTGGTAAGACGGCTACAATCGTTGCAAAAACACATTACCTTGTCAACAAAATGCACGTTGACCCGCGCAACATTCTGGTCGTTACGTACACCCGCAAAGCCGCCGAAGAACTTCAAACGCGTGTCGGCGTTGCAGGTGTTGAGTGCAGTACATTCCACAAGCACGCTATCGACACTATCGCACGAATCCAAGGTGAGAAACCGACTATCTGCGAGAACAACACGCTCAACGCCATCTTCGATTCGCTTATCCACAAAAGCGCGACCTTCGAATCCTCGTTCTTCCTCTTCCAAACGGTTCAAAAAACGCTTCTTCAGTACGATTACGAATATAAGAGTTACAAGGAATACCTCAAAGCGCTCTTGGAATACGGAAAGATGGCTCCTTACCGAGACATGGACAACAAACTGTGTTACGTCAAGAGTCGCCAAGAGATGGAGATTATGGTCGTGCTCACCGAACTCGGTTTGAAAGTGCGTTATGAAGAGAAATATCCATTCCCGACATCGTCCACGAAGTTCCGCCAATACAAACCTGACTTCACAATCCACTATCAACAAGACGGACAAGACAAGGTGCTCTATCTGGAGCATTTCGCCATTGACCAACATGGACGTGTGCCTGTATGGTTCGGCGAAGGCAAGCAAGGAGGCTGGGCGCGAGCCGACCGCGAATACAACGAAGGTATCCAATGGAAGAAGCAACTGCACCAAGCTAACGGTACTACGATGATCTATACCACAAGTGCCGACTTCTACCAAGGCATCGTGTCCGTTCGTGCTCGTATTGAGCAACTTTTACGTCAAAATAATATCCAGTACGAGCCGTTGACTATGGAGCAGAAGGCCAAGAAATTGGCTGTGCCTCTTAACCGCTCCATCGAAAGTCTCGTCAAACTGATAAGTGGTTTCATTGCACTACTCAAAGCTAATGGTCGCACGATTTCGGAACTTCAAAACTCCATCTCCGACCGCGACGTCAACAAAGAGCGCAACAAATTCCTACTACGCCATCTGGTACAACCGTTGTACGATGGCTATGAAGAATCCCTCAAAGAGCGAAACGAGTGCGACTTTACGGATTGTTTGCTCCGTGCCTCTGAACTTTTGGAGAAGGAGCAAATCTACAACTATGATTACATCCTTGTGGACGAGTTCCAAGATATGTCGATGGATAAGTACCGCTACTTATCTGCTTTGAGACGTAAGAACCCACGTACACGTATCTTCTGTGTCGGTGACGATTGGCAATCTATCTACCGTTTCTCAGGAAGCGATATCAGCCTTTTCTCACAATTCGAGAAATTCAATGGTCCGACTGAGGAAATCAAGATTGAAGCAACCCACCGTTTCGGTGAACCGCTTCTCCAACGCTCGTCTGACTTCGTGCAACAGAATCCCGCTCAGAAGAAAAAACAGTTGCGTCCTGACAAGGATAAAGTAACCTATCTCGCTTTTGCCGGATATGAAGACGAGACTATCGAACGCGCAATCATCGAAAAGCAAGTAGCACGTTTGCCACAAGACGCTCGCATATACATCGTGTCGCGTTACCGCTACGATATTGGTAGTGTGTTCCGAGAAGTAGCCAACAAGACGCGTGACGAAAATGGAGGTGCAATAGAACTGAACATTGCAGGTCGTCGTATTCAAGCGCTTACAGCACACTCCAGCAAAGGTCTTGAAGCGGATTACGTCTTCCTCCTTAATTGCAATAGTGGCTACGATGATTACGGCTTCCCATCGCAAGTAGCGGACGATCCTATCTTGGATTATGTGCTCAGCCGCACGGATTCGTACGACCATGCCGAAGAACGCCGCGTCTTCTATGTCGCTATCACACGCGCCAAACGTGCCTCATATGTGCTCTTCGATAAGCAGTATCCGTCTTTGTTCGTCACCGAGTTAGGTGGAGTTAAAGATGAAGATGATACGGGTGGTCGTATTTGTCCGCGTTGTGGCACAGGTAAACTAATGTTTACCAAAGATGGCTATGCCAAGAATGGACATTTCTATGCAGTACAACGTTGCACCAACAAAGAATGTGACTTGAAGGATGATATTATCTTCTTCGACCCGCGCAAAGAGCCATTTGAAGTATTGGACTTTGAACAATTCCTAAAACGCAAACGCGTCACTACCGCAGAACGTGCTCATATCCGTGTAGGCACCTCGCCGGACTTTGTATCTCCGGTACTACATATCCCATGTGCAGCCGAGTCCCCGCAAGGACTTGCTCTTACTCTCGACCCGCGTTACGACCGCTACGACCTTGGCAAGTTCTACTCCCAACATCTCCAACAATCCGACCTAGCCATCTGTATCCAACGCAACGGCAACATAGAACGATACTTGCTAACAATACGAAAATAACTGAACAAATGAAGCAGATAGAAGTAGTAGCCGCAATCATCTTTGACGAGCAAGGACGTATCTTTGCGACACAACGGGGATATGGTGAGTGGAAAGATTGGTGGGAGTTTCCTGGAGGAAAGATGGAAGCCGGAGAAACGCCCCAACAAGCTTTGAAGCGTGAGATCCACGAGGAACTAGATGCAGAGATAGAAGTTGGCGAACTACTCCGAACCATCGACTACGACTACCCGAACTTCCATCTGACGATGCATTGTTTCAAGTGTAAACTATCAGACACCCACGTCACACTCTTGGAGCACGAAGCCGCCAAATGGCTCAAACCCAAAGAGTTGGATTCGGTGAAGTGGTTGCCAGCAGATGAGGAGATAATAAACGAACTAACCCACTAACCACCATGTCCTGTATACATAATCACATAGATTGTCCCTGCACAAAAGAAGGCTGCCCGCGGCACGGTCTCTGTTGTGCTTGCGTAGCACACCATAAAGCACACGGAACCAAACTTCCCGCCTGCTTGCGGGGAATTGAATGGGAAAAATAAGTTTTGAATCAAATAAAATCCTATTATATATGGACGAAAATATCATCATAGCATCCGCAGGCAGCGAACTGAACAATGCCGTACAGGTCATTAAAGACGCCATTCTGCAAAGCCAGCAGCGTGCGTTAAAAGCCATCAACCAAGAGCAATTAGCGCTCTATTATGGTATCGGTCGGTATATCTCCGTCAATACGCGTAAGAAAAACTGGGGCTCTGGGTTTATTGCGTCTATCAGCGAACAACTACGTAAGGAATTGCCCGGATTGAAAGGCTTTTCAGCACGTAATCTAAGGAATATGCGTACGTTCTACGAGGAATGGCGTCAACTGGAGCATCCTAATTCGCCAGTTGGAACTGGCAATGTGCCATCCAATTTGGCAGACGAAACTGCCAAATTACCTTCTTCCAATTTGGCAGATGGAACTGCCAAATTACAAAATGCCGATTCAATCCAAGCCCTTCAGATTACGCAATTGCCTGATTTTCCTTTAGTTGCATTCCTAAGCGTTGGATTCTCGCACCATACAACTATCCTCTCGTTGGCCAAGACGTATGAGGAGCGTATCTTCTATATGCAGTTTGCAGCGGATTACAAGGTGAAAGTAGAGGACTTGGAAGAATTGATCAAATCCGACCTCTATCATCACCAAGGCGATTTACCGAACAATTTCAGACGCACCATCCCTGATCAGCTGCAAGCATATCGTGCTATCACGATGTTCAAAGATGAGTACCTGCTTGATTATATCAATACCGAAGAATTGTTCGTTCGTGACAAAGATCGTGACGAGAAAGTGATTGAGCAAGGCATCATCAATAATGTCAAGAACTTCATCATGACGTTCGGCAAGGATTTTACTTTTGTCGGCAACCAATACCACTTGGAGAAATTCGGTGTCGAACAATTCCCTGATTTGCTCTTCTTCAACCGTGAGTTAGCGTGTTTGGTAGTCGTTGAACTCAAAGATGGACCATTCCAGACATCCTATCTTGGGCAGTTGGCGGGCTACCTGCGTATCTTGGACGATGAAGTGCGCAAGCCCAACGAGAATCCGTCCATCGGAATCATCTTGTGTAAGTCTGCCAACAAAAAGTACGTTGAGTATGTCATTCAGGATTACAACCGTCCTATGGGTGTTGCTACGTACAAGACCTCAGCTGACATGGATGATAAACTGAAAAAACTCCTTCCGCCGGTGGAGGATTTGGAGAAATTGATATAGTCAATTACCTTTCTATGCAGAGGCTGCTCCTTCCAACTCAATGGAAGGACGGAGTAAAAAGTCTAAAGTGTCGATTATCAAAATCATGGATCGCAGAGCATATCTTATATCGGTTTTTGACGATACGTTGGAGCGTATTAATGGTGACTTTGAATTGCACAAAGCGCAGCAGCAATCCATCGCCGCGCAGAAGTTGATTCTCGAAACGGAAACATTAGCCGTTCCGGCACCAAGGTTTGACGAGAAGGCACAAGTTATCGTGACGAAGAACCGTTCCTTTGAAGCAGCAGCGCAATACATTGGACAACATGTGTGCGTGCTGAACTTCGCTTCGGCGACTAATCCAGGCGGAGGCGTGACGCATGGTTCGTCTGCGCAAGAGGAATGTCTATGCCGCTGCTCCACCTTATACAACTGTCTGAACATGCGCGCCATGTGGGATGGGTTCTACACGCCGCATCGTCGTTCCGGCAATCCGTTGCATAACGATGACATCATCTTCACGCCCAACGTGCAAGTGCTAAAAGACGATGACTACCAGCCATTGGTGGACCCGTTTGCGGTGGACGTCATCACGTGTGCGGCACCGAACCTCCGTGAGCAACCGGCTAATCCCTATAATCCGGGCGATGGCGATGCCAAACGTATCAGCAAGGACGAGTTGTACCAACTGCACAAGCAACGTGCACGTCGTATCTTAACGGTGGCTGCGCAGAACGAAGCGGACGTGCTGATATTGGGTGCGTTTGGTTGCGGAGCCTTCCAGAACGACCCGATGGTGGTAGCACAAGCATACAAAAATGTATTGCCGGAGTTCGTGCATCATTTCAAGACTATTGAGTTTGCGGTCTATTGCCGTCCGAACGACGACAGCAACTACCACGCATTTAAGGAGATAATAAGACAATGAAAGACTATAAACTAACAGAAGACGGGCTATATGCCTATCGTTGGCCACGGGCGAGTGTGACGGCAGATGCTGTGCTTTTTGCGGAACGAGACGGACAGATATATGTGCTGCTTATTCAACGAGGTAACGAGCCTTACAAGGGTTGCTGGGCATTTCCAGGCGGGTTTCTGGAGATGGATGAGACGGTGGCTCGTTGTGCCGAGCGTGAACTGGAGGAAGAGACCGGTATCGTGTTGACCGGCATGCAGTTGGTGGGTATTTATTCCGACGTTGAGCGTGATCCACGTGGACGTGTTATCACAGCAGCCTACACTGCCATGACGACCATGCCGGAAGCTACTGCTGCCGACGATGCGGCTGCAGCTAAATGGTGGCCGCTGAATGACTTACCGCCGTTAGCCTTCGACCATGAGACAATTTTACGGGACGCTAAACGAGTAATGAATATTAAAGATTAAAGATATGATAGTTACTACCACACCGACCATTGAGGGTCACACCATTAAGGAGTACAAAGGGCTTGTTTCCGGAGAGGTTATCTTCGGCATGAATTTCCTGAAGGACTTTGGCGCGTCGCTTCGTGATTTCTTCGGAGGACGTACCGATAGTTACGAAAAGGCTATGCTCGAAGGACGCGAGACAGCGCAGAAAGAAATGCGTGAGCGCGCTGAGAAACTGGGTGCCAATGCCATCGTGGGCGTTAGCTTTGGCTATGAGACGATGGGTCAAGCCAACAGCATGATTATGATTTCCATCTCCGGCACAGCCGTTGTTATTGACTGATGAACGAAAGCCGCACATACATATCAATGTCCGACGCGGCAGCCATAGCGCATGTCACGAAAGAGACTATTCGTAACCTCTGTAAGAGGGGCGCTATCGGCTACGAAACACACGGCAACTTCTTCTATCCCTGCAAAGAGGATGTAGAGCGTTACGCTGCGTCTATTGCTACGGTTCATGCATCGGAGCAGAAAATGGAGCGCTACAAACTCGAACTGCAAGAGCAGATGGAGCAACTTCGCCTTGCAAAGACTGACGCGCAAGCTCAGTTGGACGCGCTCAAACTATACCCGCACCGTATCAAGCACATTCAGAAACTGCTGTGCACTCTCATCCCGCACTTGGATACCACTCTAAGCCCTCGTCAAGTAGAGGTCATCATGGAGATGTTGCAGGGAGGCAAGTGGCCGGATGTTTCTGCAAAACTGGGCTTGACCAGGGACAGAGCCGTTCAGATATTTGAGAAAGCTCTGGAGAAATTAGGAGCAATGCCGGATGAGTTAGAGCGGAAGAATATGATTATCGAGGAGTTGAAGGAAGAAATCAACGATTTGAAGGAGATGAAGGAAGAGAAGCAGCGTTTGGAGAATCTTACTCCGGAAGAGAAGGAGTTACTCCTTACCCCGATTAGTTCTGACGAGTTATCGGTACGCTGCCAAAACGGACTGAAGGCTGCTGAGATCAACAACCTGTATGATTTGCTTCGTCGCAGCCATGCCGACTTGCTCAAACTTCGCAACTTCGGCAAGAAGTCCCTCGCGGAACTGGAGGCATGGCTTACATCCAAAGGGCTCGCATTGAAACAAGACTGATGAAGCTTGAGGAAGCCATAACGTACGCCATCATGTCGGATGGTCATGGGAAGACGACTGACCAGATAGCCGCCGCTATCAACCGCAATGGTTGGCACATCCGCAAGGACGGCAAGCCCGTCACGAGTGCACAGGTCTATGCCTGCATTTGCCGTTATCCTTCCATCTTTACTAAAGAGGCAGGGCGCATTTGCGTAATGTTATAGAATATGGCATTTAGACCAATTTTCTAATGACCCGACGCACGATGTTCGTGCCAACCAAACTCATATAAATTCCAATTTGTCGAACAGATGACATTGTTTAGACCCAATTAGA
>Ga0310695_10005075_pt1 | contig 23312 bp, 11 predicted proteins | sample RumenRJG_04DNA_FD_203882 | JGI IMG/M metagenome (GOLD analysis project Ga0310695, IMG submission 203882) | Bovine rumen microbial communities from Lethbridge, Alberta, Canada - RJG_04 (v2) (version 2) | ecosystem: Host-associated > Mammals > Digestive system > Stomach > Rumen | place: Canada...
CCACCTTCACCTGCGTACGGACATAGACGTTGAGCATGGAGAAGATGAGGTAAAACGTGTATTCATAGAAGCCCTCCCGGGTCTTTGCCTCGGCGAGCTTCTGCTTGAAGCCCTCCACATAGGGAATGCCGGCAAGATACGACTGCATGTGCCGCATGGCAAGGTCGATGTCGCCCTGCCTGAGCGCTTTCCAGAACCTCGCGGCAAAGCCTATCTGCACGTCGCCGCTGTTCAGCCCCGTGTAGGTGGGCAGCAGGCCATAGATATATCCCACTCGCACCTCTTGGTTGGGGATGGCAAGGCGGTAGGCTTCCGTTTCGGGGTCGTAGTCCTTGATGGTGAGGTAGCCGCTCTGATAGAGCAGCGGCAGGGCATCTTTCATGTTCTCCGTAGGCTGGTCGAAGGCCGACTCCGGCACGTCGAGCGAGTCGAGCGAGGTGATGTCGGTGTGGAAATGCTGCATCTGCTTGATGAGGAAGGTGGGCGTGCCGGAAGCAAACCAGTAGTTTCTCAGCAGCCGGTCGCCGAGGGCGTTGAGCAGACTGAAAGGATTGAAGACGGCCTCAGCCCCGCCGGCAAAATGATAGCCGTCGTATTTGAACTTGATTTTTGCATACATCGCCTCCGGCGCCAGCTTGAAGTAAAACAGGCTGCCGCGGTGATCCCTCTCCCCTCCGTCAATCAGAAACTGTAGTTTACTGCGCAGATGAAATTGCGGCCAGGTGCGGAGATTCCCGAACTGTAAGTGCGATAACGCCTGTCCGTGATATTCTCCAATCCACAAGTCAGGCTTGTCCTTTTTCCGATGCGGTAGAGCACCTTGAGGTTGATGGTGTACCATCCCGGGCTATAGACGCTGCCGTCGGCATTGACAGGATAGATCTCGGTCTTGTCGCGTTCCTCCTCGGGCATGTCTTCGGCCTTGCGTCCGGCCTGCCACACCGTATAGGCCTGAAGCTGGAGCAGAGTCCATTGGAATGTCAGCGAGGCTCGTCCGAAGAAGGGCACGGTATGGCGCAGCGTGGAATGACTTCCGTCGTCGAGCTCCTCGCGCCCGTGCTGCCAGTTGAGGTGTGTGTCGAGCACGACGAAGCGGCATGGCTGAATGCGCACGTAAGCCTGCGCGCCGCAGACCCGGGCCGCGGCCGCGTTCTGGATAGCAAGCACCCGCAGCTTCTCTCCGCCAAAGACGATGCTGTCCTGCCCGTTCCATCTGAAGCCGCGCCTGACGAGCGCCTGGTCCAGATCGGTGTAGTAGGCCGACACGTCAACGGACAGCCAGCGGGCCGCCTGCCCGGAGACACCCAGCTCGTAGTTGGTGGCATACTCCGGCCTCAGACCCGTGTTGGGCACGACCACGGCCCCTGCCACCGACTCGTAGAGCTTCCCCATGTCATCCACATTGGGGCAGCGGAAGCCGCGCGACACGCTGCCCCGCAGCACCCACGAGCCGCCGGGCCGCCAGTTGACGCCCACGCTGCCGGTGAGATTGCTCCGCCGGATAGTCTGACGAGGAGCAAAGGGAAGTTCCATGCCCGCCTGACTGAAGTCGGCTCTCAGCCGGTAGCCGGTGTATCTAACACCAGCTTCCAGGTTGAGAGCGGGCAAGAGCCTGCAGGAAGCCTGCGCATAGCCGGCAGCCGTCTCCCACCTCGACTGCGGGTAGCGTGCGGGTGCGACGGATGTTTTCCGGTCGGTGATGTCCAGGGTCACGCCTTCCGACCTCACGCGGTCATTGACATACTCCAGGCCGTAATAGAGCGAGACCGCGGGCAGGAGGTTCTTCGCAAAGTCGGCATTGACGGAACAGGCGTCCACGGTCTCCGTATTGGTCGTCCGTTCGGTCTTGTTCCATTTCCTGCTTATCCGGCTTTCCTCAAAGCGCTGTATGCCCAGCCTGACGGTCATCTCGTCGTAAAGGATACCGGCTTGCCTGTGGGTCAGGGTCAGCTGGTTGAGCATCCATTTCTGCGGGCCGTAGTTCCATTCGGCAAACTGTGGGTTATCTTTCTTCATGCGTGTGAGGCGGTCATAGCGCGCGTAGTCAGAGGTCTCCGAATAGTGGAAAGCATAGGTCAGGTCCCAACGGACCGCCGGGCTGAACCTGAGTTTCTGCATGATGTTGGTCTGCGTATATCCCGAGGGTGTCTGGCTGAGTGGCTTAGGATTGTCAATCTTGATGTCTTTCCCGTCCTGCCGTTGCACGTAGAAGGTTCTCAGATAGCTGTCGGGGCCGTGAGTGCCCTGTCTGAGGTCGTCGAAGCGGAAATGGCTCACAGAGGTGAGTGCGGCCCAGTTGCGCCCCCCGACATTGACATCAAAGTGCCCGGTGCGCTCGTTGTTGGCCGAGGAGCAGCGCAAGCTGGCATTGCCCGACACACTCAAAGGCTTCCGACCGGAGAACAGCGGGGACTTCGTGTAGAGCCCTATCACGCCCCCGATGGCATCGCTGCCATAGATGACCGATCCGGGACCCATCATCACCTCGGTACGCTGTAGGGCGAAGGGGTCTATGGATATGACATTCTGCAGGTTGCCGGCCCTGAAGATAGCCGTGTTCATCCGTATGCCGTCGACAGTATAGAGCAGCCTGTTGGTGGCAAAGCCGCGGATCATCGGACTTCCCCCACCCAACTGGCTCTTCTGGATAAAGACCTCTCCCGTGGCGCCGAGCAGGTCGGCCGTGGTCTGCGGATTTTCCAGCAAGACCTGCCGCGGGTCGAGCGTCAGCACGCGCCTGGTCAGCGTATACTTGGGCTGCCGCCATTTATTGGCCGTGACGACTACCCCATCGAGCTGATAGGCCAGCGTGTCGGCCCGTCCGTCCGGTCCGGCGGCGGCTGCCATGGGGCAGGCCCAGAGCAACAATAGAAAGTATGTTTTTCTCATTTTTGTTTTTAAAGCATTTGTCAGTTACTCACCGTCATTTTCCCGGCCTTTTTGAATCCGTTGCCGGTCAGGAGATAATAGTGCACTCCCGTCGCAAGCCCGTCGGTGGCGATCGTCGTCTGCCCCTGAGCCTCTACGGTGAGCGTCTGTACGATACGTCCGGATGTGTCGAAGAGCTTCCATTGGCAAGGAGCGTGGATGTTCCTTGGTGTCAAGGTGAGCGTCTGTCCTTTCGAGATGTGGCTTGAGGACAGCAGGATGTCGCTTGGCAACAGCTCCTCGCCCGTGATGCCGTTCGGCACATCCTTGTCGCCGGCTATCATTCTCCTGACGGTCTTGGTGTCCGTTCCGGCGGGAGTGGCCACAGTGAGCGTGACGTCGTAGCTCTGTCCGTCGGCCACGGTGACCACCGGGTTGCGAACCTCGGGATTGGAGACGAAGAGCGGCTGTGGGTCAAAGGCCCATTTCCATGAAGCCTTCTGCTGATTGACAATGGAATAGCTGTCAAACTCGATATTCGTCCTGCCAGGCTCCTCCGCCTGTCCCCGGTTGAGGATGAGCGGCTGCGCGATGGGGCGGAATTCGCGGTCGTTGAGGTCGCGCTGCCAGATGCCGTTGTTGGTGGCTATGCGGATCTTCCCCTCCTTGTAGAAAGGAAGCATCCTGTTGATGGTGATGACGGGAGGCAGGCCTTCGGAGAAATCTGTCCATTGCTTTTGGCTCTCGTCCCAATAGAGCACACGGCTCCGCAGGGCCATATAGCCATTGTTGAGCGACCGGTACACACTGCCCGCGGCATAGGCCGCATCCTTGTCGTTGCCAGTGAGGAAAAAGCGGTTGACAAGATATTGCTCACCTGTGGCGGACACGGACAGGCCGCGGTCCAGGTGCTCCCATGACAGTCCGTTGTCCGTGGTGCGGTACATTCCGCCGGGTGTGCCGGTGGTGATCCATATCTCATTCTCATTGCGCGGATGTATAGCTGCCTTAGGCTTGAGCGCATTGACGATCTCTGCCGGGAGGTTGGACATGGCCTCAAAGGTCTGTCCACCATCCATCGAGCAGTAGACATTCGAGCGGGTGGTCACCACGATCTTGTCGGGGTTGGACCTTGAGATGACGTGCGAGGTGATGGGTTGCGGGAACTGGTGGAGCTGCACAAAGCTTTCGCCGTCGTCCACCGTCTTCCACAGCGTGCGGAAGTCGTCGTCCCACTCTCCCTTGATGATGAGGAAGCTTTTGGCATAGCGTGGGTCGAACTCAAAGCCGAGCCCGAACTGCGTAGACTCGGCCGGATAGTTCCAGAAACCATAGAAAGGCACGAACTCGTCGTGCCAGTCATCGGGCATGATGACATTCTCGGAGTCTTGGTAGGCTATCTTTCTCGGATTGCTGAGAAAGACGTATCCCGTGGAGCGCTCGCTTCCCTTCATGCTGATGGTGGCTCCGTTGTAGCGGTCCATCTGCGACATGTTGCCGTTGTGGTTTCTTCCCCCCACCATCACGTCCTCGTTCCATCCCTGGTCAAAGCCCCAGAACTCGGAGGCGTATATGCCGTTGATGCGTGCCTCGGCCCGGCTTCCGAAGAAGTCGGGCGAATAGATGACACCTCCGTCGGTCGAGAGCCAGGTGTCGTCCCCCGAAGTGTAGATGTCCTGCATGTCGCAGTGAAGGTCGAACTTGCCATAGTAGCCGCCCACGTTGCTGAGCGTGGCACCGCCATCATCGGAGCGATAGAGCTGCAAGAGGCCGAAGAGCACGTGCTCGGGGTCGGTGTCGGAGGCGGTCACCACCATGTCGTAGTAGCCTTGTCCGCCCGCGCGGTCGTGCGACTCCATCTGTTCCGCTATCTTGTCATAGACCGTCCATGTGGCTCCGCCGTCTTTGCTCTTCATCAGCACGGGAGCCCCGGCATAGAACGGAGGATTGACGGAACCGATACCGTCGTTGCGGCAGGCCCACACATATATATAATCTCTGCCCGAGGGTGCCGCCGACAGGCCTATGCGCCCGCATGCCAGGCTGAAAGCCAACTGCGGCATGCGCTGGCTGAAGGACTTTCCCCCGTTGGTGCTGACACAGAAGTTGACCTTGCTGCCCTGCCTGAGCATGGCATAGATGGTCTGCGTGTCTCCATGCTTGTATTTAAGGTCGAAGCATTGTCCTGCGGCCACGGAGGTCCAGGTGACTCCGCCATCTTCCGAGACATAGATGCCCGCGTCGGTGCCCACCATGATGCGGTTGTCGTGGGTGGGGGCAAACAGTGCGTCGCGTGTCCTGGCACTGCTGCTGCCAAGCTGTCCCGGCGTGATGTCGGTCCAGGAACGGCCCCCGTCGGTGGTGAGCCAAAGGAACGGCCCGGCTCCTACGACCACCTTCTCAGCATCTGTGGGCGAGACGTCGATGGTCGTAATCTCTCCACCTAAGTAGTAGCTGCCGGTGGTGGGTGTCCAGTGCTGCCCCTTGTCCACCGACTTGAACACCATGCCGGTTTCCGTGCCGCAATAGAGCGTGTTGGGATCCGATTTCGAGATACCTAAGCGCTGGACATTGGCCTGGGCCGGCGACAGCTGCTTGGTCTTGTAGTCGTAGGTCACTATGGGTGAGAGCAGCTGCCAGCCGGCTGTGGCGTCCTGAGCCATAGCCTTGGCCGGCAAAGGATGTGCAGTGCGTTGATTAGCCTGGCGCACATAATCCCTGACCGCTGCCATGTCGGGCATGCGGATACTTCCGTCGGCCTGGACGTAAGGCTCATAGGCCTTCTGCCACCGCCGGAAGTAGTTGACCGTGGCTTTCATGAGCGGTGTCTTGCGCCGTGCGTCAGGATGACGGAGGAGAAAATGTGTGAACGAGTCCGTCACGGCATGGTAGTTGACACGTTCAGGGCAGGCAAGCTCTGCCATCCATGCCGGAGCGCCGGCGGGCAGGGAGGCCGGCGCATAAGGGCGGTAAGAGTTGGACAGGGAATCTGTCTGCGCCATTGCTCCCGTGGAGAGACAGAGGGCGCATGCCATCAATAAAGTTTTTCTGTTGTACACGATTGGACAATTTTGAAAATTAGTTATTCTATCGCGAACTTCCCGAAATATTTGCGGTTCGGTGTGCGCAGCTCGTAAATGTATATGCCTTTGGCGTAGTTTGGCAGACTGAGTGTCTTCTTTTGAATACCTCTCCCGATGACTTCCTTGTGGAGCAACATTCCTTTTGCGTTGTGAAGGGTCAGCGTCTTGGTCTCGTCCAGGCCTTTGGCATCAACGGTCAGCACCAGCCTGCCCGCCGCAGCCTCTGCCTCCACGCTTACGTCCGGCATCGCCACGGGTTCGGGCAGGCCCGTCTCGACATCTATGCGGATCATGCCGCGGATGGTCCGGCTGTCCGTTCCCTGGGGTGTGGTGACGGTCAGGGTAACGTCGTAGCTGCCTTTGTTGCCAAAGACAACCCTTGGCGACCGTGTGTCAGCCCCCGTGACCCGCTGGGGCTGAGGGCTGAAGGACCATTGCCATTTCGCGCCGTTTTGATTGACGATGGAATAGCTGTCGAACACGACCTCCATCCCGGGCGTGGCGGAGATGTCCCCGTTTCCGATATTGAGAGCCATGGGTTGCGCCACAGGCCTGAACAGCCTGTCGCGGAGCGGTGCCTCCCATATTCCCTGGCTGGTGGCGGCCCGCAGCAGTCCCTCCTTATAGAAAGGCTTGAGCCGTGCCATGCGCGCCCCGGAGGGAAGCCCGTCGGAATATTCAATCCAGTCGGCCATCGTGTCGTCCTTATAGAACACCCTGGCCTGCTCCTGCGTGCCCAGATAAACGCCGTTCTTCTCGTTGCCCGTAAGGATAATCCAATTGAAGCGCAGGCTCTTCAGACGATCTGTGAGCGGATAGTGCCAGGTCTCACCCTTGTCCATGGTGTAAGCCACACGGCCGGGAAGCGTGCCGTTGGTGTACCATATCTTGTGTTCGTCGCGCGGATCGACGGCAATGTCTATTCCCACGCTGCCGTTCGACTCGTCGTCGAAGGGCCGGTTCTCAAACCAGTCCCAGCTGGCGCCATTGTCATAAGAGTAGTAGATGTTGTACTTTCCTGCTACATAGACGTAGTCGGGATTTGATCTGGCAAACTCGTAGTCGGCCACATCCTCTCCCTCGAGATCACAGAACAGCCGGAAGGAGCGGCCCTCGTCCTCGGAGACATAAACCTTGTCGCGGTCGTCCTGCTCGTTGGAGCTCATCATCAGGCGCAGGGCGTAGCGCGGATCAAAGCTCAGCTCATTGCTTGTCATGAGCGTCTCGTGCGGTTTCTTTCCGGCAAACTGTTCACCGTAGGTTGTCGTCACCTTTCCGTCCAGCCGGTCTGGGACGACACTGGTTCCCGCGTCAGAGAAGTACACCTTCCTGGGATTGCTGAGCAGCACATGGCCGGTGGCATACTCCACACCGCCAACGTGCAGCGTGTTGCCCTCGCTGTAGGCGGCAGCGGCCACAATGTCGCCGTTGTGCCAGCGCCCGCCGGCCATGATGTCTTCGTTCCATCCTTGTCCGAAGCCGTGGAAGTCGCTGGCATAGATGCCGGTATTGCAATCGGTGCCTGGCGTGGCAAAGAAGTCGGGTGAGTATTTTACGCCTCCGTCGGTGCAGATCCATGTATCGCTGCCGCAGACATCAATGTCCTGCATATCGGGATGCATGCCGTCAAGGTTCTGATACCCCCCCCTATTGCGGTGCTGCGCATTTCGCCCTTTCCGCCCTCTGTCGACCGGTAAGCGGAGCAGAGACCGAAGATGACATGGTCAGGGTTGGACGACGACGCTCCGACCATCATGTCGAAATAGCCTTGCCCGCCCTTGTCGTTGTCGATATAGTCGGAGAAGGTCTGCCCGCGTCCGCGGCGCGTGGTATTGTCAGCCCAGCTGCGTCCGCCGTCCTTGCTCTGCAGGATATAGGGCAGGCCCAGTCCGCCGTAAGGACCCTCATCGTAGGTGCCGTCTTTCGCGTTGACAAGGGCATAGACATAGTCGCCGCCTGCCGGCGCGTCGGAGACACAGATGCGTCCGGCGGTGATATTGGCTACGGGCAGCGCGGAGGGCTGGAAATGCTCTCCGCCATCCTCTGAGATGTAAAATCCGAACTTATCCTGCCCGTCAGCCTTTGCCAGCAGATAAACACGCCCGCTGTTGCCGGGCTGCAGTTCGTGGTCGTGACAAATGCCTGCAAATGTCTTGCGGAAGGAGGAGCCTCCGTCGGTGGAGACGAAGAACCCGCCGCCCTGTCCGTCATTGATACCCGCCGCCACGGAAATGCGGGATGGCTGTCCGGGGGTGCAACGAATGCTGTTGACACGGTGTTCCACGCCCGGCAGCATCTGCCAGGTCTGTCCTCCGTCGGCACTGCGCCACAGCCGTTGTCCCCCACCCGCGAAGACAAGGTCGGGATTGTCCGGCGACACCTGCAAGGCATAGATGGGGCCGCCGAAGTTGTGAAGGGCATTGCAAGGCTTCCAACTCTTGCCTTTATCGGCAGTCTTGAATATTACGCCGGTCTCGGTACCACAATATACGATAGAGGGATTGCTTCGCGCCACGCTTATGCGATAGACGCACACTTGTGAGTCTTTCAGCCGGAAGCCGCCGGCGTCATTGACATAAGTGGCGTTGGGTCCTATGTTCCGCCATTTCCCGCCCGTTGAAGCCTCGTCGCGTGCCACGGCCCTTCGCCTGTTGAGCAACGCGAGGCTGTCGGAAAAATGTTGTTGTGAGGGCAAATGTATCATTCCGTCGGCGCCGACAAACGGGCGGTAGGCCTTCATCCACCGGCGGTAGAAGTTCACGGCCGGTTTCCGGTCCACCGTCTTTACCCGGGCATCCACATCCTCGGCCAGCCAGCCGCGGTAGAGGCTGTCCATCAGGGCATAGCTCACGCCCGACGGGTCGTCGCGGATGGCGGCCATCCAGACCGGCGCCCCCTCTGGAAGCGGTTCACGGCTGTATGGGTCGTAAACACTTTCACTGTCTTCATAGCCATAGACACTGCCCGCAAGTGCCAGACCTAACAGGGATAATGGTATCCATGGTCTTCTTTTCATTGTCAGATGAGTTATGTCGGTTTTAGAATGGCACATAGTTAATTAATAATCTTTTCAATACCAAATAAAATACATGAATATTCAGTGATAACAACAATGCGAAACAAAACGGTATCGCGGGACAAGCGCAACAACAAAAACTCGGGGCATGATACGGAATCGTGACACAACTGAGGCAGGATCGTGACACAACTGAGGCAGGATCCTGCCACGGGCGAAGGCGATGGCAGAACTGAGAAATAACGTTTCTATATAACAAAATAGTTCGGCCTGTACGGTAATGTTTTGCAGTGGCCGCCATTGGAGGCGGCCACTGCAACCAATACCTCCCTGTTCATTCCTCACTTTTCATTCAACAGTCTACAGTCAACATTCAACATTTAACAGTCAACATTCAACATTTAACATTCTCTTCCGCTTCCCACTCATCCACCGTGTGCTTGTCGGTATCGAAGCGGATGCCGACCTTTATCACCCGTCGGTCGTCGGAGAGATAGGGCTTGGCGTAGCCGTGGGCGTCGATCTGCTCGAGGGCATGCCGGGCCGTGTCGCCGACCTTCAGCTCCATCACGTAGATGGCGTCGGGCATGAGTATCACCATGTCCGTGCGGCCGCCCGCCACCTTCACCTGCGTACGGACATAGACGTTGAGCATGGAGAAGATGAGGTAAAACGTGTATTCATAGAAGCCCTCCCGGGTCTTTGCCTCGGCGAGCTTCTGCTTGAAGCGGGAAATGCTTTACCAAGAGGCTGGTGCCGGCCACCGGCCGCCGGTTTGGCAGTCCCGTCAATAGTCGCAAGAAACGGTACCCGATAATCACCTGCGGAAAGGAAACAATACCTGCGGAAAGGAAACAATACCGGCGGCTGGTGGCCGGCACCAGGCCGGCCACTACACTATCACCGGGGGCAATCCATTCCTATCACCGGCGGCAATTTCACTGGTCGCAAATGGGGTGTTGTTGACCTCTGGGCCCCGGCCGCGAATCGGGTATTGGTGTAGTGGCCGGCCTGGTGCCGGCCACCAGCCGCCGGTTTGGCAGTCCCGTCGATGAACCCCGCCCCTACCAAATTTTATGCTGTCTTTTGCAGTGCCACAGCGGTTTGAGAATAGGACGCTTGACCTCCGAGTATCCGTGGATACCATGTGGGCTTAGGGCGGGGATGAACCCCGCCCATACGGTGAGACCAAATCAATTACCGCAGTACTTCATATGGAGTATTCGAGTAATTCGGCCTTGATTACCGCAGTACTTCATATGGAGTACGCGGGTAATTCAGCCTTGATTACTGCAGTACTTCATGTGGAGTACTCGAGTAATTCGTCCTTGATTACTGTAGTACTTCAGGTCTAGTACTCATGCGGGATGGCCGAGGCCCCCTGTTAATCCTTATTGCCCGCAGGTGCAACTTGGCGGCCGCGCATCACTTTTTACACTTTTTAACTACGTGTATCCACCTTTTCAGCCGTCAGCATGGTGAACAAGTCCTGAAAAGGGAACTAAGACGTAATGGAAAGAACCAGCATACAGAAAATCATCCGCCTGTGGTTAGACCGTCAGACGCGCCAGCGCGACGAGCAAGCCTTGAAGACGTGGCTTGTCAGTAGCAAAGATGCTGACGAGAAGCGCGAGGCATGCTTCGGCGAATGGCAGCAGATGAATGTTGCCGGCGACCCGAAGGCTACCCGTGAGGCGCTCAGTCGCTTCCAGGAGCGGCGCGATGCGTATGAGGACCGGCTGCAACGGCGCCGTCGGCTCATGCGCGTGTTGCGCGTGGCGGCTTCAGTGGCCCTGCTCGTCGTATGCGGCACCGCCATCTGGTTCGGTTCCTTACATTATTATCATTCCGGCGACACCAAGCTTGCCGAGCTGATCGTGCCTGAGGACGGCCTCGACAGCGTCACACTCTCCGACGGCACCAGGGTCTATGTCAACGGCGGCACCGCGCTCTACTATCCCCAGTCATTCAACACCCGCCTCGGCACCCGCGACGTTTATCTCTTGGGTGAGGCCAACTTCAAGGTCGCCAAAGACAAGGAGCATCCCTTCATCGTGCATGCCGGCCGGTTGAATGTGCAGGCCGTAGGCACCAAGTTCAACGTCAAGGCCTATCCCGGCAGCGACAGCATCATCACCACGATGGAGGAAGGACTCATCAAGGTGTATGACGGCAAGTTCACTGCGCTGATGCGCCCCAACGACCAGATGGTTTACCGTCGCGGGCTGCGCAAGGTGAGCCGCGGACGGGTGACCAACCTCGCTCAGGTCAACAGTTGGACCTTGGGCGACCTCGATTTCAACGATGCGTCGCTGACCGACATTGTCAATGCCATCAGCCGCCACTATAATGTCGATATCGCATTCGACTATGCCGTCGACCCCAACAAGCGTTATAACATGCATTTCCGCCACAACGAGCCGCTGGGAAGCGTTTTGGATGTGATTACGCTCATGGGGCACGACCTGCACTATTCCATCAACGGAAGGCTGGTAACCCTCTACCACGGCTCCCGCTGACAACTGCTCCAAATCTCACTTCCAACAAATCCAAGCACCCCTAATCTACACCCCAACGTTCAGTCCTATATAAGATTTTAGTTCATACAATAATAAATTAATTGTCCTAAAAACTATCAAGATGAAGAAAAGCAAATTGCCTTTGGGCAAAAGAAGCTTGACTACTGCTTTCGCCTTGATGTTGACGCTTTCGGTAACCTACGGACAGAAGCAGGTCATCCAGCTTCCGGCCCGTCAGGTCACTGTGCAGCAGACCATTAAGGCCATCGAGCAGCAGACCAAGATGTCGGTTGACTACGAACAGGGTAAGATCAACCTGCAGAAGAAAGTCACCTTCTCCAATCAGAAGCAAAGTCTGGCCAACGTCCTCAACCGGATGTTGGAAGGCACGGGCATGGCGTATGACATCAACCAGCGCCACATCGTGCTGCGCCAGTCGGAGGGCCGCCGCACTACTTCCCCCGTTTCACATCAGGGCCGCAAGGGTAAGGCCATCAAGGTCACCGGCCACGTGGTCGATGCCTCTGGCGAGCCTCTGGTTGGCGTGAGCGTGAAGGGCCAGAACAGCGGCAATATCGGCGTGACCGATGTTGACGGCAATTTCCGTATGGATGCCCAGGAGGGCGAGCCGCTGCTGCTTTCGTATGTCGGATTTGCCGACAAGAGCGTGAAGGCCAACGGCTCTGAGCTCAACGTCACCATGGAGGAAGACAACAAGGTGCTCAACGAAGTGGTGGTGACCGCCCTCGGTATCAAGAAGGAAGCCAAGTCACTGTCATACAACGTGCAGCAGCTCAACTCCGACGCCGTGACCACCGTGAAGGACGCCAACTTCGTCAACTCCCTCAGCGGTAAGGTCGCCGGTGTGCAGATCAACGCCAGCTCGTCGGGTATCGGCGGTGCCTCGCGTGTGGTGATGCGTGGTGTGAAGTCAATCAACGGCAACAACAACGTGCTCTATGTGATTGACGGTATCCCCATGACCGACGTGCAGGGCGACCAGCCCTCAACGATGTACGACGGCTCCGGTTCCACCGGTGATGCCATCTCCAACATCAACCCCGACGATATCGAGTCCATCTCAGTGCTCTCCGGTCCTTCGGCTGCAGCCCTCTATGGTAGTGAGGCCAGCAACGGTGTCATCCTCGTCACCACGAAGAAGGGTAGAGAGGGCCGCCTCGACGTCACCTATACCGGCAGCTTCCAGTTCTCGCATCCCCTCGTGATGCCTAAGTTCCAGAACACTTACGGTCAGACCTCGACCGGCAGCTTCGACAGCTGGGGCAGCAAGCTCGCTGAGCCTTCCGACTACGATCCCGCCGACTTCTTCCAGACCTCGACCAACTTCGCCAACTCTGTGGCACTGTCGACCGGTACGAAGAACAACCAGACCTATTTCTCGCTGGGTTCTAACAACGCGCAGGGTATTATCCACAACAACGACTACGACCGTTACAACCTGAGCGTGCGCAACACCAGTAAGTTCCTCAACGACAAGCTCACCCTCGACCTGAGCTACATGCTCTCGACGGTGAAGGAGCAGAACATGATATCGCAGGGCCAGTACTTCAACCCGCTCTACGCCCTCTATCTCTTCCCCCCAGGGTCCGACTTCAACGCCGTGAAATACTTTGAGCGCTACGATGCCGACCGCAACTTCCCCGTGCAGTACTGGCCGTGGGGCGACATGAGCATGAGTATGCAGAACCCCTATTGGACCACCGAGCGCGACAAGTTTATCAACCACAAGGAGCGCCACATCTTCACCGCTTCGTTGAAGTATGACATCGCACCCTGGATCAGCCTCACCGGCCGCGTGAAGTACGACCGCAACGACGACCGCTATGAGAAGAAATATGCCGCCAGCACCATCAACCAGTTCGCCCACAGCGACACCGGCTTCTATGGTCTGACCCATCAGAACACCCGTCAGTACTATGCTGAGGCCTTCGCCAACATCAACAAGTACTTCGACCAGGAGCGCTGGAACATCACCGCTACCATCGGTACGAGCTACGACCAGCGCAACCTCGACCGCGACGGTTGGGAGGGTCCGTTGGCCAAGGTGCCCAACCTCTTCACCGTGAGCAATGTGCTGACCACCGATCCTAACACCAAGCACAACCAGAGCGGCTACGAGACCCGCAAGATGGGCCTCTATGGCAGCGCACAGCTCGGCTACCGCTCTATGGCTTACCTCGACGTCACCGCGCGCAACGACTGGTCGTCGAAGCTCGCCGGCGCACAGAAGAGCTTCTTCTATTGGAGCGCCGGTATCTCCGGCATCTGGACCGAGATCTTCCCGCAGATCAAGAGCGACAACTACCTCAACTACTTCAAGACCCGCATCAGCTACTCTGAGGTGGGTAACGACCCGACCGACCCCTTCCTGACGATGACCACCTATCCCGTGACCAACGCAGGTCCCTCGACGTCGACCTTCAAGAAGAACTCCGACCTCACCGCTGAGCGCACCAAGTCGTGGGAGGCTGGTATCGACCTCGTGCTCTTCCGCAACAAGCTGCGCATCAACGCCACGCTTTATCACTCACGCACCTACAACCAGTTCTTCAACATCAAGTTGCCCGAGACCTCCGGTTACACCAACATGTGGGTCAACGGCGGACGTGTTGACAACAAGGGTGTTGAGTTGACCGCACGCTTCAACCAGCCCCTCGGCCCCGTCGACTGGGAGACCTACATGACGTGGACCCTCAACCGCAACAAGGTGAAGAAGCTCATCACCAACTATGTTGACCCTGAGAGCGGCGAGACCTACAGCCTTGGCCAGATGGACCTCGGCGGCTTCAACGGCGTTCGCCAGACCATCACCGAAGGCGGAACGCTCGGCGACTTCTATGTGCGCACGCTGAAGACCGATGAGCGCGGCGGCTACTACATCGACACGCAGAACTACAACGTCGTGCCCACGGCCAACGAATATAAATATGCCGGCACCACGCTGCCCAACTACAACCTCTCTTGGGGTAACACGTTCGGCTGGAAGGGCTTCCACCTCGGCTTCCTGTTCACCTACCGCAACGGCGGCCGCGTGGTATCGCTCACCCAGAGCCTCATGGATGCCTACGGCACCTCACAGGCCTCGGCCGACGCCCGCGACAATGGCGGTGTCGATCTGCAGGGCTTCAAGATTGACGCCCACAACTACTACACCACCGTGGCAAGCTCCACCTCGACCATTGCCTCGCAGTATGTGTACAGCGCCACCAACCTGCGCCTGCAGGAACTGAGCTTCGGCTACGACGTGCCCGTCAACAAGTGGGTATCGTGGATCCACGGCTTCAACGTGAGCTTCGTGGCCCACAACCTCTGGATGATTTACAACAAGGCACCGTTCGATCCTGAAATGACCGCCAGCACCGGCACCTACAACCAGGGCATCGACTACTTCATGCAGCCGAGCCTGCGCACGATGGGCTTCTCGGTTAAAGTTAAGTTCTAAATAAGCAACACCATATTATGAAATCAATCATCAAATATACGTTCCTCGGTGCGCTCACGCTGATGGCTGCCACAGCCTGCACGGATAACTTCGAGGACATCAACACCAATCCTCACGAGGCTACTGAGGACATGTTAGAGAAGGACGGTCTGAAGACCGGCTCGTTCTTCTCGCAAATGGTTGTACGCATGATTCCCTTCACGGCGGGCGGCGTACAGGACGACAGCTACGGTTCGACGGGTTCCTACCAGCACTTCCAGGGTTTGAATGCCGACTGGTATTCAGGCTACATCGGCGCCACAGGCACTTGGAAGAGCAGTGTGCACAACGGCTGCTACTCCTTCTCGCAGGAGTGGGGCAACTCTATGTATAAGCAGTGCTTCACCCAGATTATGCCGGCTTGGCAGAACCTGGCCAAGAACGCCATTAAGATGAACCAGCCGCAGGTGAAGGCCTTAGGCGACGTGGTCAAGGTGCTTGCCATGCACCGCGTGACCGACTACTACGGCCCCATTCCCTACACCTCATTTAAACAAGGTAATGTCAACGCCAAGTTCGACTCGCAGGAGACCATCTACAAGCGCTTCTTCGAGGAGCTCGACAGCGCCATCGATGTGCTTACGCCGTATGCACAGTCGGGTGCGAAGATTATGTCGAAGTACGACTACGTCTATGAGGGCGATGCCCTGAAATGGACCAAGCTCGCCAACACGCTGCGCCTGCGTCTGGCCCTGCGCGTGGTCTATGTTGACCCCACGCTGGCTAAGACCGAGGGCGAGAAGTCGGCTGCCTCACCCGTTGGCTTCCTCGAGGCTGCCAGCGACGACGCCGAGATTGTCAGCACTGCCATCTCACTGATGAACCCGCTCTATGAGCAGGCTTACTCCTGGGGTGAGGAGCGCATGAGCGCTACGATGGACTCCTATCTGAACGGTTTGAAGGATCCCCGTCTGAGCAAATACTTCAAGGAGGCTGCCGACGGCGGCTACCATGGTGTGCGTCAGGGCGCCGATGTCAATGCCGACAAGGACAGCTACCGCGGTTCGAAGATTTCCAATCTCAACCTCACCGCCATCTCGCCCATCTATCTGATGAAGGCTTCCGAGAGCTACTTCCTCCGCGCTGAGGCTGCGCTCCGCGGCTGGAGCATGGGCGGTACGGCCAAGGACTTCTATGAGAACGGTGTGAAGGTCGCCTTCACCGAGAGCGGCGCCGACGGCGCTGAGTCGTATCTGAGCAACAGCACCGACCAGCCTGCCGCCTACACCGACAATACCGGCCACGGCAACGACTACCAGCAGCCCAGCACCATCACGGTGAAGTGGGACGACAATGCCGACTTCGAGACCAACCTCGAGCGCATCATCACGCAGAAGTGGATTGCCAACTGGCCCATCAGCCCCGAGGCTTGGGCTGAGTATCGCCGTACCGGTTATCCGAAGGTGATGCCCGTGGTGCGCAACATGAGCGGCGGCACCATCGACAGCAATCTCGGTATCCGTCGTATGCCTTATCCCTCTACGCTCTATGAGACCAATGCCGAGGCCGTACAGGGTGGCGTCAAGCTGCTTGGCGGTGCCGACAACGGTGGCACTAAACTCTGGTGGGACAAGAATCCTAATCATTAATCATTATCCAAACAAAACGAAGTAATCATTATGAAACTATCATATTTCATTGGTTTGGCTGCCCTTACGACACTCGCCGTATCGTCGCTCACCAGCTGCGATACCGACGCCGAGGCCGTTGACGTGCAGACGTTGACCACATACGATGCCCAATATTACGCCAACCTGAGGGCCTTCAAGCAGAGCCCTCACGAGATAAGCTACTGCTACTACGCCGCTTGGGCTCCACCAGAGGGCTCCACCGGCGCCAAGGATACGAAGTCGTGGGGTGAGAAGTTCATGGGCCTGCCCGACTCGCTCGACATCGTCAACCTCTGGATGGGTCTGCCCGATCAGGCTACCCAGCCCGTTGCCTACGCCGACATGGTGGAGACCCGTGAGAAGAAGGGCACACGCTTCGTCTTCCACGCCGATGCCTCCAACTACAACCACGCTTTCTGGTATCGCGACTCTGCGCTCAACGTGCGTCAGGATAGCGTCATCAACCTGCGTCAGAATGCCTCTGAGGAAGCCATCCGCGCCTACGCCCGTTGGGTTGTCGATACGGTGGTCAACAACAACCTCGACGGTGTCGACTTCGACTGCGAGGGCTGGAGCGGCAACGACGTGCGCATCGCCGTTGACGAGTGCAACAAATACTTCGGCCCGGAGGGCAAGTGGCCCGAGAAGCTCATCATCATCGACTACTTCGGCGGCTACCCAGGTGGTGTCAACGAGGACCAGCTCGACTGGATTATCAAGCAGGCTTACAGTGGGCAGGGCGCCGGTGTGGGTGCCAGCGGCCCCGACGAGAAGACCGTCTATTGCGAGTCGTTCGGTCAGAACCACGACGGCGGTCAGATTGAGTACTATGCCCTGTGGGAGCCCGGAAACGGCAAGCATAAGGGTGGCTGCGGCGCGTTCTACATCGACCACAACTATTCCAACACCACCCAGCACAAGTATTATCCCGACGGGACACCGGACAACTCAAGGGACGACCAGCCCTACAGTGCCTTCCGCCGCGCCATTCAGATTATGAACCCGGCAATGCATAAATAAACCATTATCGAACAATAGATTATGAAAAAGATATTTCAATTGCTTAGCGTGGCCGCAGTTGCCGTGAGCTCGCTTGCCCTGACCGGTTGCGCCGAGGGCGACGACTTCAACTACGACCGCAATGGACTTCTCATCACGGGCACCGAGAGCACGCCCCTGCAGAAGTTCGTCGTTGAGGACACGCCTGCCAGTTACCCCATCACCGTGTCGTCAACCAAGAAGGTGGACAGTGATGTCAACCTGACCGTCGCCATCGACACCTCGCTCGTGGCCGAATACAATGCCAAGAACGGTACCAACTTCTACGCCATTCCCGCCGGAGCCGCCAAGCTCGACAACACGTCGCTGACCATCAAGGCCGGTACGGCCATCTCGACGGCAGCCAATGTGGAGATGACGAGCACCGATGCCTTCCAGGAGGGCCGCACCTATATGATTCCGGTGACCATCACCAATGCCAAGGGTGGCTCTGAGGATGTGATTGAGGCTTCGCGCACCATCTATCTCCGCATCAGCCGCATCATCAACTTCTATTCGCTCGAGAACAACTATCAGGCATCGAGCAACTTCGTCTTCGACGACAGCAAGGCCGTTGACCTGCCCAAGTACACCATCGAGTTCAAGATTTATCCTTACAGCCTCGGTACGGGTACAGCCTCGGACAACCAGATTCAGCGTGTGCTGTCGGTTGAGGGCAAGAATGAGGAAAACGCCAACATGTTCCGCTTCGGTGAGTCGGGTACGGCTAAGAACTGCCTGCAGTGGATTCTCCCCGGCGGCAAGGCCTTCTCGTCAACGCTGTTCGCCAACAACCGCTGGTATCTCGTCAGCTGCACCTACGACGGCAACGACTACGTGATGTACGTCGATGGCGTGCAAGATGCAAAGACCTCGAGCCCCGGTAAGGTGATGCGCTTCCAGCGCTTCGAGCTCGGCATGTCGTGGGGTGGCTACAACAGTGGTCAGTTCTTCCACGGCCGTATCTGCGAGGTGCGCGTGTGGAACCGTGTGCTACAGTCCAGTGAGATTCAGGGTGGCATCGCCGGTGTTGACCCGAAGTCGAACGGACTCGTGGCCTACTGGAAGATGAATCAGGCCAGTGGCACCACCATCCTCGACGTTACCGGCAACGGCTACGACATGGATTGGACGAAGTCGCAGCGCGACATCAACGAGAGCGGCAAGCTCACCGCTACGCCCGATGCCGCCAACCATATCAAGTTCGTCAAGGATGACAAGAACAAAGTATCACAGTAAAGGCGAAACACAATGAAAATCAAGAATATCTATATGGCCGCAGGTCTGGCCCTCGTTGCAGGGCTGGGCTTCACCGCCTGCTCCGACGACGAATACGACGTTAAGGGCAACCCCAACGACCTTGTGTTCCTCAACAAGGCAACAAAGAAGAACTTTGAGGGCATGATCTATCACACGCCGGTGGGTGATATCGGCTCGGCCACGGCCTCTTTCCCAGCACAGATCCAGCGGCCGGTTGACGGCACGGTTACTGTCGGTGCCGAGCCCGACACCAGCTACATCAGCAAGTACAACGAGGCCCATGGCACCAGCTACATCGCTGCTCCCCAAGAGGTACTCAACAACCTCGAGGTGAAGACGGCTACCATCAAGGCCGGTGAGTACACCACCACCGACTCTGTGGAGGTGTCGGTCAGGCAGAGCGACTTCGCCAAGCTCACCGAGCCCGCCTATCTCATTCCGCTTCGCGTCAGTGCCAAGGGCGCTGTTGGCAGTGAGGATCAGGGCGTGGCCTACCTCGTGGTGAAGACGGGCAACGACTTCCTGGGCTTCGACAATACCACTGCCACGACGGGCGTTGTCAATACGCCGGTAGGCGTGTTCGGCGGCATCAGTGCCGAGTTCCTGCCCAAGGCCGTTGTCTCTTTGGGCGTTGACATGAGCGTCACACTGAAAGCCGATATGTCGTTAGTCGACGCTTACAACACTGAGCATAACACAACGTACAAGGCTCTGCCCAACGACGTGGTGAGCGCGCTCACCGTGGAGGGCACCACCATCGCCAGCACCGCCGACGCCGCTACTACGCCCATCAAGGTGTCGGCACCTGACGACAAGGCCCAGTCGCTGGCTCTCGGCACCTATCTGCTGCCCATGAAGCCCGTGGTGAAGGCCAACGGCAAGGAGGCTGAGCTTGACAAGCCCGTCTATGTGGTGGTCAACGTCACGCAGAGCCTGATCAACGACGATGCCAAGGAGATTGTGGGCAGCGAGATTCCGGCTGACGCCTTCACCTGCACCGCTGCCGACGGCCTCGATGTCAATGCCTTCTCGACCGACGGCTGGAGCTTCACAGAGAAGAAGGAGACGGCAGGCTTCACCCTCGACCTCGGCGCTGAGCACAATCTTACCGGCTTCCTCATTTCCGGCGATGCCATCAAGGACTACACCGTTGAGGTCAGCACCGATGGCAATACCTGGACGTCGCTCGGCAACACAGCCGGCCACAGTGGTCCTTCAGTAAGTGCTGGCTGGTATAGCTACACGGCTTACATGCTCTATGGTGCCATGAAGGCCCGCTACGTCAAGGTGTCGATTACGCCGAACCTCGACTACTGGGGTTGGCAGTATATCCAGTGGGGCTACTGCTCCGTTGAGAAGATTGCGTTCTATGAGAAGTAATTTTTAGAAGTCCGGAAGTTCAGAAGTCCAGTCATATGCATCAGCGTCAGATTGGTATTACTAAGGTAATGGAAATTTGGTATTACTTTGCTAATGACTGGACTTCCGGACTTCTGGACTTCCGGACTTCCGGACTTCTGGACTTCTAAATACTTCCGTACTTCTGAACTTCTATATTTAGATTTTCCTATGAAGACCATTTACGCTTTATGCGCCATGCTCATGCTGCCCGCCGCCATGTCGGCGCAGTCAGAGGCTCCGGCCGCTATCCAGCCCGTCCCCACCAAGTATCAGGTGGAACTGATGCAGATGGGCACCTATGCCTTCATCCATTTCGGTCCCAACACGTTCCAGAACAAGGAATGGGGCTATGGTGATGCCGACCCGAGCGTGTTCAATCCCGATACCCTCGACTGCGACCAATGGGTGCGCACGCTGCAGGGCGGTGGCATGGGCGGCGTCATCTTCACCGCCAAGCACCACGATGGCTTCTGTCTGTGGCCGTCTTATTTCACCGACTACACCATCCGCAAGTCGCCCTATCGTCATGGCTACGGCAATGCGGTAGGTGAACTGGCCGCGGCGTGCAAGCGGTTGAACATGCGCCTCGGGCTCTATCTATCGCCGTGGGACCGCCATCAGGCCAACTACGGTCAGCCCGCTTACGTTGAATATTATCGCAACCAGCTCAATGAGCTGTTGCTCAATTATAAGAACCTCTTCGAGATATGGTTTGACGGCGCCAACGGCGGCGACGGCTACTATGGCGGAGCCCGCGAGAAGCGCAGCATCGACCGCCAGCATTACTATCAGTTCGACCGCTTGTTTGCCCTCGTCAACAAGCTGCAGCCGCAGGCCATCATCCACACCGACGGCGGTCCCGGCAGCCGCTGGGTGGGCAACGAGGACGGTGTGGCCGGAGAGACCAACTGGGCTTTCCTCACCGATGCCCATGCTGTGGCGGCCGGCGTGGAGAACTACGAGACGGTGCTCTCACAGGGCGATGCCGACGGCACCCATTTCGTACCTGCCGAGGTCGACGTTAGCATCCGACGCCCCGACTGGTTCTGGAGCACCACCAACGAAAGTAAGGTGCTGACATCGAAGCAACTCGTCGACCTTTATTATAAGAGCGTGGGCCGCAACGCCACCTTCCTGCTCAACGTGCCCGTCAACATCCACGGTAAGATTTCGGCTGCCGACTCGACGAGTCTGGCCGGATACTACCGCATCCTTCAGTCAACCTTCCGCACCAATCTGCTCAATGGCGCCAAGGTGACGGCAAGCAATGAGCGCGGTACCAGCTTCGCGGCGGCCAATGTCATTGCCGACGATTACGACAGCTATTGGGCCACCGCCGACGGCACCTCCACCGGTACGCTCACCTTCACCCTGCCCAAGGCCACGACGCTCAACCGTGTGCTGCTGCAGGAGTACATTCCCTTGGGCCAGCGCGTCAAAAGCTTTACGGTGGAATACCTGAACAACGGCCAGTGGACTGCCATTCCCTGCACCGACGCCATGACCACCATCGGCTTCAAGCGTCTGCTGCGCCTCTCCTCCGACATCACCACCACCGGTCTCCGCATCCGCTTCACCGATGCGCGCGGTCCCCTGTGCATCAATGCCGTCGGTGCTTACGAGGCAACGGAGGAATAAGCTCCTCAAGTCTTTACTTTAATTCAAATACGTGTTAACTTTAAAAACTAAGTAAGTATGAAGAAGTTATTTACTTCATTAATGGTGCTCTGCGCCATCAGCGCAAGTGCCGACAATGGCACGCCCATTACGGTTGCCAGTGGCTTCAATGCCGATGTTATCATGATGACCGACGCTGACGCGCCGAAAAGCCAGGGCGCGCTCGACGGCCACGGAAGTGCGCTCGTCAGCTATGGAGTGACAGGCATCAACCAAAGCGATAAAGTCATGCCGATTGACGGAAAGCTCACCGTGAGCAACGGCCACGTCTATCAGCTGGCCAAATACACGGGCAACAACGCGCTCTACATCGGCATCAGCAAGGCCAACAGCAACGAGCTCGGCACGCCCGAGAGCGGCACGCTGACCTTCTCCAATGCCACGGCCTGCGACACGCTCGGCATGCTCATTGTGGGTGCCAATCGTGAAAATCTCGACCTGAAGTTCAAGCTGGTGGTAAACTATAGCGACGGCACCACGGCAGACCTCGGCTCTTTCAAGGTGAGCGACTGGGGGCAGGACAACGAGCACGACGCTGTCTATACCTGCAACAAGCGTTATCGCTTTGATGCCGGCAGCAATCCTGAGAGCGGTACTTTCCGTCTGTCGGAGGTGAGGGCCGCCGTTGACGCTGCCAAGACCATCAGCTCGGTCACCATCACCACCGAGTGCCAGAAGGACGCATGGGGCTATGGCTGCCTCACGTTCCTCGGCTTCACGGCCATCAAGGCTGAGAAGACGGGCATAAGCAGCCTTTCGACGGCTGCCAAGGGCGAGGCTACGGCCTATACCATCGGCGGCGTGCGCCTGGGCAAGGTGCAGAAAGGCCTCAATATCGTGAGAGAGGCCAACGGCAAGGTGCGCAAGGTAATCGTCAGGTAAATGAGGACTGCCATTCTTCTCATCGGCCTGCTGTCTCTGCCGTTTACGGCATGGGGGCAGCAGGCTGACAACTTTCCGCCCGACGTGACTACGGTAGGGCAGACGGCTCTTGCCACCTCGGCCCTGCCCGTAGTGCGCATCAGCACCGGCGGACAGCAGATAGCGCGCCGCACCGACATCCAGGCCGACATTGCCATCGACGGCAAGACCCTGATAGCCAGTACCGAGGAACGGGGCGGCCTGCGCTACTACGGCTGGACGGCTTTCACCAACAGCGACAAGAAAGCCTACCGCATCTCGCTGCCCAAGGCGGGCGACTTCATCCTGCAGGCCCCATTCTCCGACCGCAGTCTGGTGCGCACCTCGCTGCTCGGCGTCGTCGCAGGGGCAGCGGGCATGCCGGTGAGGCAGCCGCAGCCCTGCGAGCTGGTGGTGGACAATATATATTATGGTGTC
>Ga0310695_10005076_pt1 | contig 23310 bp, 17 predicted proteins | sample RumenRJG_04DNA_FD_203882 | JGI IMG/M metagenome (GOLD analysis project Ga0310695, IMG submission 203882) | Bovine rumen microbial communities from Lethbridge, Alberta, Canada - RJG_04 (v2) (version 2) | ecosystem: Host-associated > Mammals > Digestive system > Stomach > Rumen | place: Canada...
GCAGGTCGTAGAGTTTTTCACTGTTCACTTTTTCACTATTCATTAACGTAGCGCTGTTGATGCCCGAATAGCCTTCCTCGCCATAGTAGCCTTTGATGATGGCATCCGGCTTTCGTATCATGTTGTGATATCTTATTTTTTGTAGTTGGTTATTTCATAAACTCATTTGGACGACAAAGATATGAAAAAAAAGGCAAAGAGCCAAAACTCTTTGCCTTTTTCTTCATGATGTTATCCTTTATCTAATTACCTTGTGTGTTGTACCATCAGCATTGCGAACGATGAGCAGGCCACGAGTACTGCTATCGGCACGGCGACCGTCGAGGGTAAAAAAAGCTATTGGCTTTTGACTATTAGCTTTTGCCTGAGGGTTGATGCCAGTGGTGACATTGGCTGTACCGTATGCGCTCAAACCACCGTTCTCGTTGACAGCTTGTATCTGCCATTTGTCAGCAGTGGTATAGCCATCGAAAGTGGTCTCCTTGGTGAAGCCGACTACCTCGCCATTCTTAGTGATGACATAGCAGATGGCATAGGGTACAACCTCCCATGAGAGCTGTGAGCCTTCACCCTTTACAAGGGGTGCATCGCATGCCTCGCACATCAGCTCAGGTTGCCAGTTGTCGCTGGCCCCCATCACATTCTTGATGGTGTATTCTGCAGCCTCCTCGGCAGTCAACGTATTCTTCACGTTGAAGGTTTCCACCTTTTGAGTCTTTTCAGCATCTGCCCAGTAATAATAGCAGGTCTCGCGCTGACTCAAATCAACGGGGTTGCCATCCTTGTCAACGGTGTTATACTCCGCCCAGAGCACTGGCAGACCACCCATGGTGTTATACCAGCCCTTGGCAGGAATATTAATGAAGGTCTGTGTGTTGATAAAGACGGTCTTGGGCTGATCGTGCCATGGGCGACCCAACCACACGTCGGTAACATCGATGCCCTTGCGCGGACGGATGATGTTGTTCTGGAATACATAACCCCACTTGGTGTCAGCAGTATGGCGAGGTGCTACGATGTAGCCACCACTGGGGCGGTTAATCTGCAGGGTGTCACCGTCAAGATACACATCACCATTGTTATAGATGAAGTCAACGGCACCCTCGATGAGCGAGTTCTTGATATAGTGGCGGGCCGTAGAGCTGCTACTGGTAATCCATGTGTCCTGATATGAGAGCAGGGCCACATTGTTCATGCAGACACGGTCGGCAACAGTATTCAATGCCAGAGCCTGCGGACCAGCCAACTTCTCATAACCATAGCTGTTCTCCAGCGTGATATTTTCGAAGAAGGTGTCAGTACCCTTCACCACAACAGTAGCACCTGGGTCAACAGGATAGGCATTATCGCCACCACTGAGGCGGTTGTCATAAATGACGGTCTTGTCACGCTGCTGACCGATGATGTGCAGATGGGTTTTCGTGGCAGGGATGTCGATATGTTCGTTATAACGACCGTTCTTGACGAAGATAAGCCAGGGCTTGGCGCGTCCTGCGGGGGCAGCATCGATGGCGTCTTGCAAGGTCTTGTAGTCACCACTGCCGTCCTGTGCCACCACGGCATCGTAGAGCTTAGCCTCAGGTTGCTGACGCTCCATGGTGGTAAAGCTGATTTCCGTTGCTGCCACAGCCTTACCGCTACGGCTTATCAGCACGCCTTCGGGCATGGTAAACGTATAGGCTGTATTGTATGCCAGACCGCTATACTTAAAGATAGCCGACTTGCCACTGATGATGGGGTCAATCTCTTCGCCGTTCAAGGTAGCCTTGCCCGAACCGGCCTTGACCTTGTTGTCGAAGTTCAGGATGACCGAACCATTGCGCGAAACGCCCGTAGCATTGTTGGTAGGATTGCTGCTGACGAGGGTAGCCACCTCGCTGGCAGCACCTGTGGCATCGGCCAGCACGAAGATGTCGGCAATAGCTGTACCGTCGTTATCGCTGGCAACACCCGTCATAGGTGAGTCATAATCAGGCATGAAGCGGATATATAGACGTTCTACACCAGCGGCATCGGCAGGGAGGTCGAACTCCTGGGAATCCCAACCGCGGTTAGGCAGGTTGTAGGTGCCGAAGGTGGTGAAGGTCTGACCGCCGTCCGTGCTGTATTGGGCGAAGATAATGCTGTGAGCATTGTAGTCGTCGCCAACAGAAGCTGAGAGCTTCAGGTTCTCGTAGCCCTTCGAAGAGAAGCTGATCTCGAAATAGTAGTTACCTGTGAGTGGACGCCATACGCGGGCACCGTACTTGCCGTTCATCTTACCGGCTGATACGCCGTTGGCAAGCCAGCTGGTGGTCTCTCCAGCGGCATTGCGCAGACTCAGCAGACCAGCGTTCTCAGAGTCGACCTTATAGTCGGCAGCACGCTCGCTCTTAGGCGCATCGTAATAAAGATCCCAGCCTACAATGAAGTCGGCAGCCGAGAAGTTGGCAGTGATGTTCTTCTCCGAATCCATCTTGAGGTCGTATTCGGTATTGGTGCTTTGGGCATCGCCCTCCCAGCCGGTAAAGGTGAGAATGCGGTTGTTAACAGCCGAAATCTTCACGTCCGTACCTTCCTCGTAGTAGTGAACACCGTCCACGTAGTTACCCTCAGGCTGGAACTGAATCAGGTTCTCGTTGGCGCCGCCCGTCCACTTCATGTTCAGGGCGTAAACCGTATTCCGGGTATAGGTAGCCACGAGCGTGGTGTTGGCGGTGATGTCGAAAGTGTAGGGATTGGCGTCCGAAACCTTCTGTCCTGCCTCGTCGGTCCATCCGGCAAAGTGGTAGCCGAAGTTCTCTGTTGCCATAACAGTCAGCGTGGTACCCTCATCGAACTCAGCACCAGCAGGGTTGCACGATACGGTACCTGCACCCTCAGTGCCCAGTTTCACGCTCATAGTATAGACGGGAACTGCTTCGGGAGTGCCTGTCACGTCACCGGTAACCACCACGTTGCCAAAGCCATACTCCTTGTTGGAAGCTAGACCATATACCTTGATTTTCAGTACGAGACCAGTCTCATTGAGCGTCAGGCTAGACAGGTCGTAGTTAAGAGAAGAGAACTCATTGTTGCGTGCAGGACTGAAAGCCTCGGCAAGTTTCGTCTCTTGACCTGCGGCAATAGCCACCACGTCGAACTTACCACCACCGGTTCCCCATTTCGATGATTCAAAACTGAATGACTTCGGAGTGAACGTCAGTCCTTTCTTGGGCTTGATGGTGAATGTCAGCACATCATCGTCATTAGGCGCACCAGCATTGTTATTCGATGGTTTGTAGAGGGTCTGCTTGGAAGTGTCGGCTGTGCGCATCTGCGAAATAATTAGTTTGCCGTAATCGAACTCAGCAACGCTGAACAGACCGGCGGTCTTCACCTCGGCAGCCGTAGCATCGTCGGCGCCGTTGCCCAAAGGCCACGAGAGCGTGAAGTCCTTCTCGTCGACGGGCTTGGCTTCCTCCATGGCCTCACCATTAATCTTCACATAGTCCAGATTCCAGTTCGACTTGAAACCGTTGCCAGCAATCAGTCGCAGGATGACCTTGTCTTTGTTGTTGGCTGAGAGTTGTACGGTATTATCTTTGTAGAGCCACCAGTTAGGCATGGTGGTAAAGGCACCGGCATCAAACCATGTCTGACCACCATCAGTCGATACTACAGCCTCTAACGTAGCCTCGGCATTGGCACCATAGGCACAAGCAAAGTCAACAGTGATATTCTTGTAACCCTTTGTGGGGAACTGCACCTCATAATACACATTATGCTGTGAAGCATCGGTGTAGTCGGTGATGGCATTCTCTGTTGCGTTTTCTATACGCAGTACCTTGTTCTGATAACCTGTGCAGAGTTGCCAGTAACGGCCCTCACTCCATCCACTTAATTCATAGTTACCCTTGTCACCAACATATTCATCGGGAGCAATCTGAGGCTTTCCATCCTTAAACCATGTCACAGCGATATCGTCGCTTGTTTCCATGTTCCATTCTGCCAACTTCACGCTTTGGGCTGCTGCCATCATGGGCAGCAATGCGAAGAGCACGAGTAGCATGCGTGTCATAAATGTTTTGTTTTGCATAAAATTTTGAATTAGTAGTTTGTTTTGTTAAAATACGAATTTCTTGATGCTTCCGTCTTGCATACGGACGATGTTCAGGCCACGCTGCATCTCTTTGTGACTGCGACCGTCAACGGTAAAAAAAACTACTGGCTTTTGACTGTCAGCTTTTGACTGAGTGCTGATACCTGTTGTGTTGTCTACAGCTACACCATGAATGGTAAGGTCGGAGAGACAAATAGTCTTACCTGAGGCACTGCCATTATACCAAGGATAGACGCGCACCAGGAGTTTTTGTCCATCTTTTACGGTCAGCACTGGCTTGGTCTCTACATACTGTGGATTGTTGGCAGGCATCTTCTTCATCTCGAAGATGGTGGTACGTGTCTCAAAGTTGTCTGTCGAATAGTAGACGTGACAGCACATGCCGTTGCCACCACAGCCAGAGACAAAGAGAGAGAGGAGGTCAATCTTCAGATCCATACCCTCAGAAGGTTTGATGCCCCACTGGATATAACGCTCGGGATTATCGTCGATTTCATCGGCAGGCCAAGCGTCACCGGTAATTAGGTCACGCTGCATCTTACGTGTAGCTTCGTAGCCCGTCCAGTCAGGCCAAACGGTAGAACTATTGGGGTTGGAATAGCGCTGGACATACATACCCTGAAAACTTTCGCCAATGACATTGGCAGGACCAGTGAGTTCGTAGCTATCGTCTTTCTCCAAGCGCCAATAGGCCCTTACCTCTGCGCCACCTTCCAGTGTTACAGCAGTAGCCGACACAGGAACCTCGATAGTCTTTTCACCCTGGCTGATGGTAATTAAGCCTTTTGTTTCGCCATCCTGTGTCAGCGTCAGCTGGGCATAGAAGGTCTTCACCAGTGTTGAGCCAGTATATTCTGCAGTCAGCGAGTTGGTCCATTCGGTTTTGTCTAACGAGAGCAGGATGCCGTCGCTGGCACTGATGCTTACAGAACCCGACTCTGGAGACAGTCCGAAGCCATTCAACGTAAACTCCTTCTGCAGGGTTTGCCCTTTATAGGCCTCTCCAAGATTTCCTTCAGCAGGCGACACGCTCAGGTCGGTAGGAAGTGTGATATCATCAGCCAGAATGTTCTGTGCCTTCATCAGACGGGCACACTCACGGGCCACCAACAGAGCACCAGTGGTATTGAAGTGGGTAGAGCCCTGTCCGTCGAATAGTGTTGCCTCACATTTCGTACGCGTACCATAACTTTCATACAGATTCTTGGTAGCGGTTGTCAAGTCGATGAAAGCCACATTCTTCTCCTCAGCCAACTTTTGTGAATGATAGGCGTAATCCATCGTGTGGTCATCGGCACCCACTTTCTGATTCTCCTTGATACCATCGGCCGTCAAGACAGAGAATTTGTCGCCCAAGTCGTGGCGACCATTGCGCTGCACCTTGCCGTTGCCGTCCATATAGCTACGGCATACAGGCGAGCAAATGATAGGTGTAGCACCCTTCTCAATGACCTCATCGACAATCTTGCCTAACCACTTCTTATAAGTATCCGAAGGCGTGGTACCACGTGAGTCGAGGGCTGCAGCTTCGGTGGTCATCCCTTTACTAATATAGTATTGATACACCTCATCGCGATCCATACCATTAATCTTCTCGTCGTTATGGCCAAAGGTGATGATGACATAGTCGCCAGCCTCGACGTTTTTCTTGGCGGTCTGCCACAACTCGTTATAGCCTCCACGTGAATCGCGTCCACCCTTGGCATAGTTAATGCTGGTCCAACCATTGGTCAGAAACTGACCGAAATACATACCCCAGCCACGCGTTACCGTAGCCTTCTCGTCGTAGGGTGCCATCGTGGAGTCACCCAGCGTGTGCACCTTCTTCGCTGCATCAGTGCTGCCGACGGTAATGAGCATCGCCAGCAGGAGTAGCATCATTCTAAAGAATTTGTTTTGCATTGTTTGTTTTGATTTGTAGTTTTTTAGTGGTTGTTGTTTTGAAACCTGCTGCAAAGGTACAGCGATTTCTCGTTGGAATGGGGGTATTTTTGCACCAAAGGGGATGAAAAATGCGTCAAACTACTCATTTGACGCATTTTTCTACCTTAACTCTTAATTCTTACCTCTTACCTTCCCTAAACTCCGAAGGTGACAGGCCTGTGCTTTGTTTGAAACTCCTGCTAAAATACTTCGGGTCGGTAAAGCCACAGGCATAGGCTATCTCCGAAACAGTCTTATCGGTATTTCGCAGCAACTGACAAGCATGCTTGATACGTGCCTCGCTGAGCAATTCCTGTGGGGTGACACCCATGGTCTGTTTCAGTTTACGCAACAGACCACTACGACTGACGGCAGCTGCAGCAGCCATATCACCCACGTTGGCATCATTGTTCGACAGGTTCTCCTCCACATACTGCATGACGCGTCTGAGCAAGGGATCGTCGTCTGTCGGCATTTCGCTTTCAACTAATGGTGTATACCTCTTGTCTTGCGCATCTATCAGCGCCAGGTATTTCTCCAGCGTCTCACGATGTTGACGACGGATGCGGCGAATATATAATAAGGTATAAACAACTGCCAGTAGGACACCCACGATAATCAATAGAATAAGCAGCTGGCCATACCACGCCTCCCAGAAGGTTGGTGTGACGATAATGGTCAGACGTCGTTGGTTATCCTGCCACTCACCATCCGCATTGGTACTACGCACCTCGAGCTGATAAGTTCCAGGCTCCATATCGAGGAGCGTGGCGGAGCGGTCGTGGCCGATATAGTGCCAGCGTTCGTTGGGCAACACACGGAAGGCATAGTTGATGCGTTCCGCACTGCTAAAGTCGAGGGCCACAAAGCGTATTGTCAGACTGCGTTCGTCAGAGCGAAGAACGATGGAATCGGCCATTTCAACGGAGAAATCACTCTTTCCACCCTGCACAGAGACACTCGTCAGCACCAAACGGGGCTTGGCAGTACTAGTTGTCATCTGCTGCACAGTGGTGACCATGGCACCATCCATTAAGCCAAACAGCCAGCGGTTGTCTCTCAATGCCAGTGGATGGGCTTCGCTGAAGCGGTAGTCATCCTGGAAATAGCGTGCATCCAACACACGCCCGTGGAAACCGCTATCTATCAGCGTCACCAAATGACTGCCTACAGCCATCAAGCGATGGTCTTTCAAGAAGGATTGCGACTGTACTATATCATTGCCTTGCGTATGGAGAAGCTCGTTGAAATGGCGGAAAACAAGCGTATCTGCCAGCAGATTCTCAGACATAATCTGGTTGACTCCTCCACTCTCCGTACTGACAAACAGGTGTCCTTGGTCATCTTCCACGACGTCCATCGTAGCACTACAGTTCAGGCTGTTGGCCCGTTCACTCTCGCGTAGATGCAGGTGGAACGTCATCTGGTTGGCATCCTGTTCCAGACGTGCCACCAACAGGCCATTACTCGTAGCAGCCAGCATGAAACCATCCTTTGTGAAGTGTATGTAGCGTACGCGCTGAGCTTCGTTTTGAGGGTAGTGCTTGGGCGTGAAGAATTCGGGCTTCTCTGCTCCTGGATGACTGGTATAGCAGAGGCCGCCCCCCAACATAGCTACCCATAGACGGCCATACCTGTCTTCAGCGATATGATAGACACCAAACGGAAATGAGAAATGAGAAATGAGAAATGAGAAATGGTGGTCGGACGCTGCACTCATGGGACGTAGTCGGAAGAGACCATCAGGCTTAGTACCCAACCACAGCGTACCATCCGTTGACTGATACATGGCATACACGGCAGCACTAAAACGGGTGTACCCTTGATGAATGCGTCCGTCTTGCCCCAGATAGCCTAACAGTCTGTCATCGCTGCCATGATAGATCCGCACGGCTTGATCGCCCTTCGTGGTCACCCAATAGCGCCCTTGCTGGTCAGCAAACAGGCACTTCACCTCCTCACGTGGTTCAATTGACAACCGTCGGCTACACTGTCGGTCTGTACAGAACTTATAGATGTTGCCATAGTCTATTACCCAGAGATTGCCTTGTTGGTCGGCCATGGCAAAGCCCAAGGCTCCCAACGTGATGGGTAGCGGATAAGGCGTCTCCACCACCTCATCCTTTTGCCTGTAGGACAATTGTCCGTCACTGCTCAGCGTCCATTGCGTCTGGTGGTTGTCCGTCCACGACACATTCCTTCCTTTCAGCATCGACTGACTCTGGCGGTACTTTCTTGTCCATTCTGCTGTCTGCTTCTGTTCTTCTTCTGTCAGGTCGCGAAAACGATAGTCCTTAAGGTTGAACATAAAGTAGTCCTCGTCCACGCGACACAGAATCATACCATGAGGCAGCAGGTCGATGTCGCGGATGCGGTCTGTCGTCATGTGACAACCGTCGCCCACAACAGGCTTGAACGTCTGGAATTCATAGCCGTCATAGCGACATAGGCCGTTCCATGTGGCAAACCACATAAAGCCCTGTTCGTCTTGTAATAGTTGGGTGATGTGACTGGACGATACACCATCGGCCTCGTTATACTTTGTGACATTACAAAGTGGTTGGGACCACAACGCATGTAGTCCTAACCATACTATCAGCAGTGTTACAATCTCTCTGTTATACACTTTGTTGTTATCCAAAATTAATACGCATGTCCGTCAGCAATCTCCTCCTTGTCGAGTTTCTTCTTGTCGAGGGCATACCAGGCATAGGCGATGTAGGCCAGCACGAAGGGGATGAGCAGTGACACGTAGAACATGGTGCGCAGGGTGAACTCACTGCTGCACGAGTTGGCAAGGGTGAGAGACGACTGCAGGTCGGCAGTAGAGGGGTAGTAGGCCGTGTGGTTCCATGCTGACATGAGCAGCAGGGGCAGCACGACGAGTACGACGCCAATACCAGCGGGCCAGATGCCCTGGATATAGTCCTTGGAGACGATGGTCTTTCCTATGGCAAAGAGCACCAGCACGACACCCGCGAGGAGCACGATGGTGAGGTACCACATATCGATGAAGTTATGAAGGTACTTGTAGGGCTCCATGAAGATGACACCCTCGTCGTTGTAGGCATAGCCGTCCTTCAAGAGCAGGTGGACGAGATAGGCGACGAAGAGGATGAGGAAGGGCACGGCGGCACCGATGAGGCGCACGCTGGCGCGACTGCGGATATCCTCGTCGTTCACATTATTAATAATATATAAGGTGCCCAACACACGAGCCAGGAACATTACCGCCAGTCCGAAGACGAGCACCCACGGGTTCAGCAGGGCGTCGAGACCATGTGAGGCGTTAGCCCAGCGAGAGATAGCCTCCCCCGACCCCTCCAAAAGGAGGGGAGAAAGCATAGAACTCTTAGAGACAATGAAGTTGGAACCCTCGAAGAAGGTGGCAACAGCACCGCCTAAGAGCAGGGGACCTACGAGACCATTGATAATGAGGAACCACTGGAAGGTCTTGGCACCTAGGATGTTGCCCAACTTGTTCTGGAACTCGTAGCTGACGGCCTGCAGAACGAAGGTGAACAGGATGGCCATCCACAGCCAGTAGGCACCGCCGAAGCTGGTGGAGTAGAAGAGGGGGAAAGAGGCAAAGAATGCTCCTCCGAAGGTGACCAGCGTGGTGAACGTCAGCTCCCACTTACGACCTGTGGAGTTGACGATGAGTCGACGGCCTTCCTCGGTATATCCCAAAGAGCGTACCATGGAGTTAGCACCCTGTACGAATAGCAGGAAAACCAGCAGGGCTCCCAGCAGTGAAACCAGGAAGCACCAGTAGTGTTGTAAGAAATCGTATGTCATGGATTAAAGGAGTTAAAGAAGTTAATGGGTTTCCGGTCCCTTCTTAATCTGCTTCAGCAGAATGCTAATCTCTACGCAGAGCATCAGCGTGAAGAGGAACAGGAAGAGGAAGAACGTCAGAGCTACCGAGAAGCTCTCGATGTCGCTGACACCCACCCATGTGGGTAGCATGTCCTGAATGGTCCAGGGCTGACGACCAAACTCTGCCACCAGCCAGCCGCTCTCTGAGGCGATGTAGGCCAGAGGTACCAGAAGGATTGCCAACCAGTAATGCCAGGCGGGCAGACCAGTAATGTCGTGACTATCGGCATTGGTCTCTGGCAGCAGTCCGACGGTGGCCAGCAGGCGGCGTGTAATGATAGAGATATACGGTATCTTAAACGACAGGATAGCCAGTATCAGGAAATAAAGGATGAACAGACACCCTGCACCTACCATGATGCGGAAAGCCCAGAAGTTAACCCAGATGGGGGGAACAATGTCTTTCTTATCCTTCACGTAGCCATAGCCGAAATAAGGCATATTCTCGTTGAGGGTGTTCAACTGGTCTGCGAGTACCGATTCAGGGGCACCTGCGGCCTTTGCCTTACGGTAGTCGGCAAGGGCCTGGATGGCCAGCTTACCGCGTTCTATCTTTTCATAGACGGAAGGTTCCACGGTACCGTCAGCCTTCGTATATCCGTTGAGGATGTCGTCGATGCCAGGCACAAAACCTTTGAAGTCGTTGGTTGCCATGAAACTCAAAGCATACGGTACCTCAATGCCAGGAACTATCGTCAGCCCCTGACCGTAGCCACCATCATACAAAGCCTCCATGGCAGCAAGTTTCATGGGTTGTACCTCAGCCACGCTCTGTGCCGACTTATGACCTGTCATGCCTGCACCCAGCGAGGCGATGAGTCCCACGATGGCAGCAATCTTGATGCTCTCCTTGGCCAGTCGAATCTCGCGCTTCTTCATCAGGTACCAGCATGAGACTGCTACGACGAAGATGGCACCGATGATCCAAGCGGAGATAACCGTGTGGCAGAACTTGTCGATGGCAAAGGGCGACAGCGCCACGTCGAGAAAACTGACCATCTCGTTGCGCATGGTGTCAGGATTGAAGGCACAGCCCACAGGATATTGCATCCACGCGTTGGCCACCAATATCCACCAGGCAGAGATGGTGGCACCCAGACCTGTCAGCCACGTTGAGGCCAGATGGAAGCCTGGCGATACCTTCTTCCATCCGAAGTACATTACGGCCACAAAGGTAGACTCCATGAAGAAGGCCACGATACCCTCGATGGCCAATGGTGCTCCGAAGATGTCACCTACAAACCAGGAGTAGTTTGACCAGTTGGTGCCAAACTCAAACTCCAGAATGATTCCCGTAGCAACACCCATGGCGAAGTTGATGCCGAAGAGGCGTTGCCAGAACTGGGCAGCGTCACGCCAGAAGGTGTCTCTTGTACGATACCAGCATGTCTCGACGATCCCCATGATAACAGCCAGTCCTAGCGTCAGGGGCACAAAGAGCCAGTGGTAGATAGCAGTCAGTGCAAACTGTGCCCTTGCCCAGTCGATGGAGTGGTTGCTAATGGTTAATAATAAATCATTCATAGCTTTTTATGTTTTAGGATTTGTAATTTTTATTTCTTTAGTATCTGGGTTGCCACAAACTCTGATTCCTTTCCTTCGTCAGCATGGGTGCTGATATAGTTGGGGAAAAAGAATATCTTCAAGATGACAAAGATGATGAACAACTTAATCAATATGATAGCCCACAGGGTACGGCCTAACGTCATTTGGCGAAAGCCGTCTCTGTAAAGGTCGAAAGCTCTGTATAGCCAGTTTTTTTTGTCCATCACGATGCTCTCTTTGCGTTAATAATGTTGCAAATATAGTAAATAAATTCAAAACTACCAAGTTTTCTTTGGTATTTCGTGGAAAAAGTTTAACTTTGCAGCCAGTTTTCGAAAACAAAATATCATTTAATGTTATGAATAACAAGAAAATTGTACTGCCCTTAGTGGTGGTTATTGCGTTGTTAGTAGCAGGAATTGTTTATCTCACGATCAGTCTCAATGAGGAGAAGCAGGTAAACAAGGATATGCAGGAATTAGCTGTTCTGGAGAAGCAGGAGATGGAAAATGAATACCAGCAGTTTGCCGACCAGTACAGTGAGATGAAGACGCGCATTAACAATGACTCTATCGTGGCCCAGCTGACCCGTGAGCAGGAGCATACCCAGCAGTTGCTGGAGGAACTGCGTAAGACGAAGGCTGATGATGCCGCTGAGATTACTCGTCTGAAGAAGGAGTTGGCAACCGTTCGTGCCGTACTGCGCAGCTATGTTCTCCAGATTGACTCGCTGAACCAGTTGAATGCCGAGCTGATGGACGAGAACAATCGTGTGCGTTCGGAGTTGGAGATGACCAACCAGCAGAACCAGCAGTTGGCATCGAGCAATATGACGCTGTCAGAGAAGGTGGCTATCGCCTCTCAGTTGAATGCCACTAATATCTCACTGACTCCGCTGAATAAGAAGAATAAGGACAACAAGTATATGAAGAAGGCCCGCACGCTGCTCGTCGGCTTCAATATTGCCCGTAACGTAACAGCGGCCAATGGAACCCGTGAGATTTTTGTCCGTGTGACTACTCCGATGGGTGATGTCCTTAATGGTGGTGGCTCGTTCCAGTATGAGGATCGTCAGTTGGTTTACACCATGAAGCGTTCTATCGACTATAGTGGCGAGGAGACCTCAGTGACTGCTACATGGCCCATCAATGAGACCTTGGCAGGTGGCTCTTATAATGTCAGCATTTTTGCCGACGGTAATATGATTGGCTCAAGAAACTTTACGTTTGAAAAATAAATGAATAAAGTATTAGCTATTAGCTTTTGGCTATTGGCTTTTGGCATACATCCTGTCGAGGCTCAGCGTGTACTGAGTCTTGATAGTTGTAGGGCTATGGCGTTGCGCAACAACAAACAGATGAGTGTGCAGCGTGTCAAGCAGGAGGTTGCTAAGAACATCCGTAAGGCTGCACGCACGAAGTACCTGCCTCATGTCAGTGCTGTTGGTGGCTATGTGTACACTAGCAAGGAGATTTCCCTTCTCAGCGACGATACTAAGGATGCTCTGTCAAATTTGGGAACGAATAGCGTCAATCAGTTGCAGACGGGATTGTCAACGGCTATGCCCGTGTTGAGTGCTCTGTTTGGTGGTGCGGCTCCTGTGGCATCCATGATGAATGGCATGGCAGGAACACTGAACCAGATGGGAGAGGGTATCGTGGATGCCTTCCATACGGATACGCGCCATATGTTTGGTGGTTCTATCTTCCTGACACAGCCTGTATTCATGGGTGGTGCTATCGTTGCGATGAACAAGATAGCAGACATTGGTGAAGACCTTGCCGCCAATTCTGCCGATGCACGTCGTCAGGAAACCCTCTATCAGATAGACCAGGCCTACTGGCAGGTGGTATCGCTCCGTCATAAGCAGAAACTGGCTGAGGGATACCTTGACCTGGTAAAGAAACTTGACGGTGATGTGCAGAAGATGATTCGTGAAGGTGTCGCTACCCGTTCCGAAGGTCTGAGCGTCAGTGTGAAAGTCAATGAGGCCGAGATGGCAGTTATGAAGGTCAACGATGGTTTGACGCTGTCGAAGATGTTGCTGTGTCAGCTCTGCGGACTGCCTGTCGATGAACAGGTGACGCTGGCAGACGAAGAGACCGATCAACTGGCTACTGCCGCCACGATAGATGCATTCCACAAAGAGGATTATCTGGAGAATCGTCCTGAGCTGAAGATGCTGCAGAATATGGTGGATATTGGTCATCAGACCACCAACATGCTGAAAGCAGGTCATCTGCCTCAGGTACTGCTGATGGGTGGCTATACGGCTACGAATCCCAATGTGTATAATGGCTTCCAGCGAAGATTAGGGGGAGCATGGAATATTGCTGTCATGATGCGTATACCCATCTGGAACTGGGGAGACGTAGCATATAAGGTACGTGCAGCCAAGGGTGCTACCACCATTGCTTCCTTGGAATTGGAGGAGGCCCGCGAGAAGATGGAACTGCAGGTGAACCAAAGCAATTTCCGCGTCAACGAGGCCAACAAGAAGTTGGAACTGGCACTGACCAGTCAGCAACGCGCTGAGGAGAATCTGCGTACTGCCAACCTGGGATTCAAGGAGGGTGTCATCTCGTCGACAACTGTGATGGAGGCACAGACCGCTTGGCTGCAGGCTCAGTCGCAGCGTATCGATGCTGAGATAGACGTCCAGCTGAGTCGTGTGAACCTGCAGAAGTCGTTGGGTACGCTGAGATAAATTGTAAATAGTAAATCGTCAAATAGTAAATATAAAGATGAGTGCAAAAACACAACATAACAACATTCTGCTGGCCATCATAGGTTTCGCTTCAGTGGTGGTCATCGTTGGTGTCATTGGTTTCTTCGCCTTCTCACGTGACGCAGAGGTCATCCAGGGACAGGTCGAGGTCAGCGAATATCGCGTGTCGAGCAAGGTGCCAGGCCGTATCCTTGAGATACGTGTCAAGGAAGGTGATTTCGTGAAGGTTGGTGACACACTGGCCATCCTTGACGCTCCTGAGGTGCGTGCTAAGATGGAACAGGCCCGTAGTGCGGAGGATGCTGCTTCAGCCCTTGAGTTGAAAGCACAGAACGGAGCCCGCGAGGAGCAGATTCGTGGTGCCTATAATGTACTGCAACAGGCAAAAGCTGGCTTGGAGATTGCTGAGAAGTCTTATCAGCGCATCCAGCGCCTCTTCGACGAGGGTGTCGTCAGCGAACAGAAGCGTGACGAGGTATATGCCCAGTACAAGGCGATGGAGGCACAGATGAAGGCTGCCCAGAGTCAGTACGATATGGCTGTCAATGGTGCCCGTCGTGAGGATAAACTCGCTGCTGCTGCCCAGGTGGGTCGTGCCAAGGGTGCTGTTCAGGAGGTTAACTCCTATATCCATGAGACTGTACAGATAGCTCAGGCGGAGGGAGAGGTGATGGATATCTATCCCAAGCAGGGCGAATTGGTAGGTACGGGTTCACCCATTATGACTATTGCCGTGATGAAAGACCTTTGGGGTACGTTCAATATCCGTGAAGACCAGTTGAATGGTCTGGAGATTGGCAAGACATTCTCTGCCTTTGTTCCTGCTTTCAACAAGGACATTCAGATGAAGGTGTACTACATGAAGGACCAGGGCTCGTATGCCGTGTGGAAGGCTACCAAGGCCAATGGCCAGTACGACCTGAAAACCTTTGAGGTAAAGGCGCGTCCCGTGGAGGCTATTGAGGGTTTGCGTCCTGGCATGAGCCTTGTCATTAAGTAGTTAGCGGAAGTTAGAAGGAGTTACAGACAGTGAGGGTGCTCAGACAGATTTACGAGTTGTCGGTGAGGGAGTGTAAGATCTTCCTTCACAACCCCATCTATGGATTCTGCATGGTGGCGTTCCCGTTGGCTGTCATCTTCTTCTTCACCAGTCTGCTGGAGGAAGGTCAGCCGAAGGAGATGCCTGTGGGTATTGTCGATTTGGACAACACCTCAACAACACGTGCACTGATTCGTACACTGGACAGTTTCCAGAGCTGTGAGGTGGTGGCACACTACGCAACACCTGCTGAGGCCCGCGAAGCCATAGAGAACAACAAGATTTACGGTTTCCTGTATATCCCTGAGGGAACAACAGAGAAACTCATTGCCAGTCGTCAGCCCAAGATCTCCTTCTATTATACGATGACGACCATCGTATCTGGTTCCCTGGTGTTTCGCGACATGAAGACCGTTGCCACGTTAGGCTCGGCAGCACTGGGCATGGCAACGATGCGTGCCAAGGGACTTACCAACCAGCAGATTAAGACACTGCTGCAGCCCATCGCCATCGACCTGCACCAGATTGGCAATCCGACGACAGACTATAATGCTTACCTGACAACGGTGATGGTGCCTGGTATTATCATGCTTTTCATCTTCCTGATTACGGCCTATGGCATTGGTACTGAACTGAAGTTCAAACACGGCAAGCAATTTGTGGAGATGGGTGAACCACATATCTGGGTGTCGATTATCGGAAAGTTCTTGCCGCATACGTTGGTGTGGCTCGCTATCACCTTTTTCTATTCGTTCTATGTCTTTGGCATCATGGGGTTCCCGCATCCTGGTGGTGTACTCAGAATCGTTCTGCTCAACGTGTTGATGGTACTCTCGTCACAGGGCTTCGGACTCTTTGCCTTTGGACTGATGCCGTCGTTGCGCATGTCCATGAGTGTCTGTTCGCTGTGGGCAGTGCTCAGTATTTCTATGGCAGGCTCGGCATTTCCGTTGATAGGTATGGACGGTCCCTTGCAGGCTATGGCGTGGCTGTTCCCCTTGCGCCATTACTTCATGCTCTACCAGATAGGTGTCCTCAACGACTATCCCATCCTTGATGCATGGTTCCATATTGCGGCACTCGTAGCCTTCATCCTGTTGCCTATCATGGTGGCAGGAAAGATTAAGAATGCCATGTTAAACTACGTTTACATACCATGAAGCAGCAGGGAATATTACATACTATCGCAGATGGCGTACGTGATGCCTGTCACATCTGGTACGACGAGCTTCGTTTGGTGCTGAAAGACGAGGGTGTTCTCATTTTCTTCGTCATCGTACCGCTGATTTACCCACTGCTCTACTCGTGGATATATAATAATGAGACTGTGCGCGAGGTGCCTGTTGTCGTTGTCGATGACAGCCATTCAGCTATGAGTCGACAGTTTATCCGCATGTGCGACGCCTCGCCGGATGTACAGATCAAGTACTATGCCTCAGACATCGATGAAGCTCAGATGCTGATGGGCCGACAAATCGTGAAGGCTATCTACCGCATTCCTGCTGACTTCGAGAGCAACCTGATGCGCATGCAACAGTCAGTGGTCAGCGTCTATTGCGACATGAGTCTGATGTTGACTTACAAAGCTGCCTACCAGACGGCGTTGGCAGTGTCGCAGACCATGAATAAGGAGATTCAGATTCAGTTGGCTGGCCGTTATACCAAGCGCGAGGAACAGATACAGGCTGCTCCGCTGCAGTGCGACGATGTGGCATTATACAATCCTGGTGGGGGCTATGGCTCTGCCATATTGCCTGCTGTACTGATGCTTATCCTGCAACAGACCCTCGTGCTGGGTATTGGCATGGCGGCAGGTACTGCCCGTGAGACCAACCGCTTCAGCGACCTTGTGCCCATCCAGAGCCACTATCATGGCACCTTCCGCATTGTCTTGGGCAAGGCGATGGTCTATTTCATGATTTATGCCGTTATGGGTACCTGGTTGACAGTCGTCGTGCCCCGTATCTTCAACTTCCCGCATCTGGCCCAATGGTATAATCTGCTTATGTTGATGTTGCCCTATACACTGGCATGCATTTTCTTCGGTATTACCGTGAGTTGTCTGGTTCGTTACCGTGAGAATGTCATGTTACTCATGGTCTTTGTCTCCATACCGCTGTTGTTCCTCAGTGGTGCCTCGTGGCCACAGTCTGCCATCCCAGGCTTCTGGCAAGGCATCTCATGGTTGTTCCCCTCTACCTTCGGTGTACGAGCCTATGTCCGTCTGAACTCTATGGGTGGTTCTATTGGCGATGTCCTGACAGAGTACCAGATTCTCTGGCTCCACGTACTGATTTATTTCGTCATTGCCTGTCTGGTCTATCGTCGCCAGATTCAGCTCGCCTGCCGTCATGCAGAGGAGGCAACGGAGGAATAAACAAAAAACAGAATTCCCTATACCCCCTTAAAAAATGTGGGGATTTCTTGCGGATTTGCATGTTTTTTTTATGTTAAATATAAGAAAAACGGCATTTTTTGTATTTTTTTTTGGAAAAAACTTTGCAGTTTCACAGATTTTATTTACCTTTGCCCTCGAATTGCCTGCCCATGTGAGGGTGGGTACGTTAAAAACTTACATCGATGGAACGAGACCTCAGGCCATTTGTACGGCCAGTCTCGAAAGGACGTTTTCGAACGTTACTGTCTGTTAGGTCAAATCTTGCAAACTTGAATCTACATACAGCGGTAATGCAACAGAAGCGTCTACGTGGGTTGATTTTATATCTACCTGCGGCTATCATCCCCCTTTATATATATAATAAGGTGTACACCCCAACTAAGGTGCACGCTCTTTGCGTATATAGGTGTTTGGGAATGCTATGGCCGTAGTGTATGTGTATATGTCAGCTGGCGTGGGCAGGCTTAACGTTGCTTATCCTTATGTAGAGGCAATGCAAGAGCCTGACCTTTGGGATAAGCGCGCGAGAGACATTACTCCCACGTCTTTTTTGTTTCCATAATTTGATTGCGAATGTGAATGGCCAGCAGGGGAGTGCGGGTCAGGCACCTTTGTGTGTCCCTCTCCTATCTGCGAAGATTACAAAAATCAATTTATAACTTACATTTATTATTCACATTATTAATTAAAACATTCAAATTATGAGAAAACATTTTCTTATTTTGATGCTGTTGGCACTGTTGCCTCTGGCTGGATGGGCTCAGATTGACATCTCTGGCTATTCAATCGAGATTAACGGTACCGCTTCCTATGTGTACAACGGTGCTTCTCAGCCTGTTGCACTCAATGTCAAGGCTCCAGGCGCTTCAACTGCTATTCCTGCAGCAAACTATGATGTATTGTACTGGGACGCTGCAGGTACAACTCCAGTTGACGTTGATGACGTCAAGGATGCTGGTACCTACCAGGTGTCAGCAAAAGGTAAGGGTTCTTACACTGGAGAAACGGCTAAAATTACCTTTGTCATTACTGCAAAGGATATTGCTGGCGTCTCATTTACTGTTGCAACGACAGGCGGTCCCTTTACTTACGATGATACAGCTAAGACCTTCACTACTGTAACTTTAAAAGATGGCACAACTGTGTTGACTCCTGGTGATGAAGATGCTGACAATGATTACACTTTTGTTTATAGCAACAATACTAATGCTATTACTGCTACTGAAACTTCTGGTGCTATGATTACTTTCACAGGTCATGGCAACTATCAGGGTACTAAGAAGTACTACTTCTCTATTGGCAAGGCAAAGATTCCTTATGCTTATGTGAATGCTGCAACTCCTGCTGCTGTTGATGGCTTGAAGTACAATGGTAATCTGCAGGATCTGGCAACTGCTGGTGCTTCACTTGATACCAAGTATGGAACTGTTCAGTATAAGGTTGGTACTGGCGATTACGCTACTACTCTGCCTAAGGGTCTGAACCATGATACCTATGATGTCCGTTGGAAGATTGTAGGTAGCAATAACTACGATGACGTTGCTGAAGCTCAGATTGCTGCTTCATATTATACTAAGGCTGAGCTGACAACGATTAACACTGCTGTTCAGGCACTTGATAATGCCGCAACTCTTTCTGAAGAACAGGCTGCTGCTGTTAATGCAGTATTGGGAACTGCTTATACTGATGCAACAACAGGTGCTGAAGTTGACAAGGATGCTTTAGATGATGCTGTAGAGGCTATCGGTGATGTAACTACCACTGTCTATGTAAAGACACGTACTGCTACTGTCACTATTGGTAAGAGTGCTTCTAAGCTGAGATTTGTTACTATCGGCAAGACAAAGGAAGCATATGACGGAACTCCTCTTTCACTGGCAGAAGGTCAATTCTCTATTACTGGTTGGGCCGCTGGTGATAATGCAGAGATTCAGGCAACCCGTAACCACATTGTAGCAAAATATGTTAAAAACACAGGTACACCAGAGTCTCCTGTATGGACAGAACAAGATGATACTGAAGTAGGTCCTAATGCTGGTACATACTATGTACAGGCAAATGTTACTGCAGCTAAGTATACTAACGCTGGTGGCGTAGAGATTCTTCTTAGCCAGAACTATGATTTTACCATCGTTAAGAACGCATGGGTTATCGAGAGAGCTCCTCTGACTATTACTGCTAAGAGTCAGTCTGTTGCCTTCGGTACAGCTCTGCCCACTATTGCTTCTATCGATCCTGTGTGGGAAGTTTCAGGTGCTGTTACTGTAGGCGGTGTTACAGAGACTCCTCAAAATGTTTATGAGGTTGTATATAACGGTAACTATACTCCTGAAGGTGGTGTTGAAACAGCCTTGGCTGCTGGTAAGACCGACGTTCCCTTCGGTCCTTATGCTAATGCATATAAAGTACAGCTTCAAAGTGGTGAGGAAGCCCCTGCCAACTATGCGGTAACACTTGTAAATGGTACTTTGACTATTACTGGTGCTGCATTCTCTATCTTCGCTACCGTTCCTAATACCATTCAGTATGGTGAGGCTATTGTTCCTAACTATATTGCTCTGGATAGTCACGACGAATTGGCTACTGTAGACGCTAACGAGATTGAGTATATCTACAAGCAGCAGGTTGGCGATGAATGGATAGATTGGAAAAAAGCCCAGGTAAGCGATCCTAACTATCCTATCACCCGTGGTACTTATACTATTGAGGTAAAGCAAAAGAACACTATTGGTACTGGCAACTTCCAGGGTGTTACTCCTGAGTGTCCTACTACTCCGTTCAGCATTGTTCAAAAGAACATTACTATTGCTATTCCTGCTGTAGAACTGTGGAATGGTGCTACCAAGACTATCCTGAACCAGAAAGTTAATGTTCCTGAAGCAGACTATAAAGCTCAGTTGGCATATGGTGAGCATATTAACTTCGAGTTCGTCTTCAAGTCAGGCGTTACCGGTCTGGCCGTTGGCGATGAGGATCATGATTACGCCATTACTTTTGCAACTGAGGCTCCACTCTTCACTAATGGAACTTCAGCTATTGAAGGTAATATGGTTGCAGGCGACGGTTTCTCTAACGACAACTATCTTGTGACTTGGACTGGTGGCGCATTGACTGCTACTAACTTGGCTGCTCTTGATCTTGACCTGCGTGCAGTTCCTGCTGCTGGCATCTACTCTAAGATTAAGGACGCTTCTGATATCTGCAAGGCTAATCCTACTTTGAACTACACAGTGAAGCTGAAGCTGAACCGTGAGAATACTCTTACGGATAAGTATAGTGTAGATCATAACTATACATGGAAGGCTAAGAAGTATACTATGCTGGTTCTCCCATTCGCTGTGAAGGTATCTGATCTCTCTACTCAGCTTGGCTATGCCGTTGTAAACGTTGCTGATAAGACTAAGGCTACACCAAACAATGTTTATTGGGTACTTGAGTGGGGAACTATTCCTGCCAACACTCCGTTCGTAGTAAGAACAGCTGAAGACATTACAAATAAGGAGGTTGAATTCAACGATGTTGTGATTGCTGAGTTGAATACTAAGTATCCTACAGTTGATGCAGGTAGTAACATCAACCTCGTAGGCGCATACGAGACTTTCACTATTGACGAGAGCTCTAATGCTAAGCTGAGATTCTTCACAGATGACAATACACACCATGGCATAGGTACTGGTTCTGCGAATAAGTGGAATATTGTTCCATTCGATGGTTATATTGATATGACAGGTGTTGGTGCTGCTCATGAAGTAACCTTCACCTTCGAGGAGCTCGATGGTAGCACTACAGCTATCAAGGCTGTTGAGTTCAATGGTCAGATGGCAAATGCTGAGGGCTGGTACACTATCGACGGTGTGAAGCTGCAGGCTGCTCCTACTCAGAAGGGTGTTTACATCAACAACGGCAAGAAGATTGTTGTTAAGTAATTCTCTTTCTACTACAAGTTCGCTCACACTCACCAGAGCGTGGGCGAACTTATATTACATGAACAATTAATATTGAGAAAAGAAATGGAAATGAAAAAGTACATGACTCCTGAGATGGAGGTTGTAGAACTTAAATATCAGGTTGCTCTGCTCGCAGGTAGCGGAGAAGGAGATGGCGAAGGAACCATTCCTCCTGGAGAAGATTTCTAAACTTGAAATATATTCTGGGGCGCAGGTGCCATACAGCGCCTTGCGTCCCAGAATTATTTATAATTGGATTTCATGGAAGTACCACTTTAATAAATAGTATGCCTATGGCTTGGAATTATGATCAAACATGTCCTGCTTGTGGAAAGAAATTTCATGTTCAAGAATTCCCAATGGGAGTTGCAGGTGGTAAGGACAAAGAAGACATAGATTGTCCTTGGTGTGGAATAACTGTCGACCAGAAAGTAACTGATGGATGGTTTGCAACTACGCAAATTGAATGACTATAAAAGTAACGTCTCCATAATATACAACACTCGTAATATGATATACTCAATTAAAGATATTGAATGTGCCAGAAAATTATTTCATATAGCATACTTGGCAAGTTTTAAGTCTGGCGAGACAAAAATGAACTACTACTGCGGAATTACCAATGATTTGAGTTGTCGTAAAGAACAACATAAAGTCGAAGAGTTTATCAAGACCATCGAATGTGATAGCTTCAAAACCTCAAGTGCTATCGAGAAAATGTTAGAGGAAGAGGGCTTTAATGTTGGTAAAAGTGCTGGCCATGGCAGAAAGGATTCTGTGTTTGTCTATATGTACAAAATTGTACCTGGAATGACTTGTGAGTCACTAAATGATTGATGGTTTGACATACATAGGGACTCTCAGTGATTCACTGAATGATATACGAAGGGAACTGTATAAGCACTTGTTTGAGTCGTAAAACAATGTGTTTAAGGCGTAAAACAAAGTGTTTAAGGCGATAAACTATAGATGTAAGATGTAAGATGTAAGATGTATGATGGCTGATGTCTGAAGGCTGAAATATAACGCAAGTAGCACGATTAGGTGCGATAGAGGTGCGATTCCTCGCTTCGCGACAAAAGAAAAGCGATCTTTGAGCTAAAGCTCGAAAACGCGACGCGATCTTTGAAATAGTGAAATAGATTATGATTGGGAAGAAGCAATTTCTGCAGAAAATTCAATAAGCCTTTTAACCTCAACGTGGGGGAAAGGTATTGTCTGCAGAATGTTGAAGTGTTTATCGTCGCTGACTATATAATTGGCATTTGAGACAATGGCACAATCTACAAACTTGTTGTCAAGCCTGTTTATAAGGAGTGCGCATGTGTTCTTTTCCCCACTGCTCTATTTGCTCATCGTTAATAACGCCAGCATCCCAGAGCTTGTCAATTTCTCGTTGCATACGAGTGTTGAGGAACTGAACGATAACATTCTTCAGCTCGGCAAGATCATCCTCCTTGTTTACACACGAAAGGAGATTGATTAGTTCATATTGGGCAGTGTTAAAAGTTAATTGTGCCATATCTTCAATTATTTATGCTGCAAAGATAATGCAAACGGAGCAAACTTCCAAATAATTCTGAAGAAATCTCACACCTAAAGGTATGAGTGTGGTGATGCAATCTCGCTATGCGACAAAAGAAAAGCGATCTTTGAAAAGATGAAATTTTGAAAAAGACCTCCCCACTTCCCCAAATCTCTCGGAAAGGCCGTGCAGAAAGGGGTTGCGAGAGGGGAAGTGTTTGGAAAAAACTTCCCCAAGACTTCCCC
>Ga0310695_10005079_pt1 | contig 23294 bp, 12 predicted proteins | sample RumenRJG_04DNA_FD_203882 | JGI IMG/M metagenome (GOLD analysis project Ga0310695, IMG submission 203882) | Bovine rumen microbial communities from Lethbridge, Alberta, Canada - RJG_04 (v2) (version 2) | ecosystem: Host-associated > Mammals > Digestive system > Stomach > Rumen | place: Canada...
CTCGGCCCTGAAAGAAGTTGAGGTGGTACCCATTGATGAGTTGGACATCTTGAAGCAGGTGATAAACAACCTCAAGCAAGACTTCTCAAAACACAAGAAGGACAGGCAGGGCTATTTCATGCGGACATTGTTGAAGAACGAAGAGGATTCCTACTTGATAGAAAGCCTGATGACAGCTCGCTCGGCAGTAAACCTTCGGGAAGAGGAGATGCTGAGCGGACGGACGGGCCTGAACTACGAGGGCAACATCAGTCGTATGGAGTTGAGGCTCACCAATATACAGAAGGTAACGGAAATTGGGCCGTCTGCCTTCATGAGCGATTATTGGGAGAAAGCCATCAAGCCGCTCTATAATCTTTCTGCGACAAGGAAATATTATGACACAGATTTGGAGACGCTTTTCGGCAGCAAGGGTGAAAAAATGTATCGTATCACGTTCCGTTTGAACGAGAAGGCGCGCTCCAAATGGCGTGAGGAGTATTTGTCGGAAAGACGTCACATAGTGGGAACCGCCTTTGTGGATGCCGAGTCACTTCGCTTGCTTCGCTTCGAGGGAAAGGTGGAGAATGCTTTTCAGAACGTGAATTGGCACAGGCAACCCACCGACATCAGCTTTCAGATGAGCTACGACTACTCTCAAGGTTTTGCGTCAGTAAACAATCTTGCTTTCGAGGGAGGCAACGAGAAGATGAAGTACAAAGGTGTAATATTCAACGTGCAGGACGACGGACTTGCTGCTTCATCGGGTGCCGTAGGCGATAATATCCTCCGTGCTGTCGATAATGCAGGCTTCGATTCGACACTTTGGGACAGGTACGATATAGTGAAGCGAACCAAAGAAGAAGAGGCTGCTGCTACAGGTCTTCCCTTGTCCGCAGGCGAATGATGGCTATTATCATTGCCCCGTATATCATCGAGATAAGGATTTTGTCGGGATAGACATCGGTCAGTTGTCCAAAGGGAATGTTGCCTGAAAGCTCGATAATACGCTGTTGTAAGGCTTCGACGTGATTCAAGAGCCAAGCCATCGGTGCGACAGGCAGAAGTATCGTGATAATTGTCAGGTAAATGATGAGCGTGGTCAGAGGTATGAGGATGATGCTCAGCACAGGACCAAACAGAGGCACTTGGTGGAAGTAATAGGCAACGAGAGGCATCGTGCCGAAGCTTGCAACACAAGACACGCAGAACAGCCTCACCAGCCAAGGCATCTTGGGAAACATCTCGTATATTGGCCTCCAAAGTGCCAAGAGGAAGAAGACTGCAACGAACGACAGTTGGAAACTGATGCTTAGCAGTTCCGTTGGCGCTATCAACAGGATAATGATGGCACTTAAAGCCAAGGGGTGCAAAGGGTCGGTGTCGTATTCCATCAAGGAAAAGATGGTGAGGATACTGAGCATCAGGGCTGCCCTCACCAGCGAAACCGGCATTCCTGCCACCAAGGCATAGCCCCACAGACATAATAATATGATAGGTAGTGCGTGCCAACGCCACTGGCTAAAACGGAACCAATGGATGAAGATGATGTATAGGAAGCCATAGATAATGCCGAGATGCATTCCGCTCAAGGCCAGCAAATGACTCGCTCCGACCTGCCGGTAGGCTTGTTTTGTCTCGCGACTCAGGTCGTCCTTCTTGCCAACCACCAAGGCTTCTGTGAGGGCAAGCGTCTGGGGCGACACGCCCGATGTCTCCAATCTCTTTATCAAAGCCGTTTGCACAGACTTTGCTTTTCCTTCGATGTTTTGCAGCCAAGCGGATTTCGTGTCGTAATCAGAAACGAGAGCTGCCCTGCTGCAACCCAGTAAGAGCCATACGAGAAGCGTCAGGACATCGTGGAGATGACGGGTTCCCTTCGTGAAGGTGCAGGCAATGACTGCTAGAATAAATAGCGGCAGATAGTAGGGGAGGGGAAAGTACAGCCCAATGGCAGTGCCCGCCATCAAAGCGACGGCGCACCATAGCATCGGGTGTTGGACAATCATAATGCAGAAGAATTGACGTGTTTCAACTGCAAAGATACGGAAAAAAATGAAGGACGAAAGAAAAGGGGAAAGAAAATCTTCAAATAACAGTTATAACAGTTTCACAGTTTTTTTTTCATGGGGGGGGGTAGCCCTCGACAGGTGTCTCCCCCCTCTCTATCTCTCTCTATATCTATATATATATTTATATAATTATATATATATTAATAATATAAGTAATAATAAGTAGTAGAAGAAGACTCCTATCTACCTCTATCTATCTCTATGTATATTTATAATTATATATATATATTAATATAAGTAAGAAGAAGACCCCGCGCTCGGCTCGTGCAGGGCTCGAAATTTTAACTGTTAATTGTTATTATTGTGAACGCGCTCAAACACAGCAAGTTACGTTTTCCACCACTGCACGCTGATTTTGCCAATGCAGCACGCTGATTCCTCAGCACAGCACGTTAATCCCTCAAAATCAGCACGTTACGCTTTCAATACAGCGCGTTTGATCTCAAACCATAACACGTTGCGTTCGCGTTTTATCCACGAAAAAAGCCCAACTTCGCTAGGAAGTCAGGCTCTCAACTATTAACTATTAACTATTAACTATTAACTCTAAACTCTCAACTATTAACTCTCTACTGTCCTGACCATCATGGCAGGGCAGTAAGCGGACTCATCGCATAATCATAAACAAAGGCGTGCAATCAGCACGCCTTTGTTATCTTACATTAACGAAGCACCAGTTTTATAGCTTAGCCAGTTCCTCGCAGGCTTTTGCTGGGTCAGGGGCGCGGAAGATGGCGTTGCCGGCTACTAGGACGTCGGCTCCAGCTTCTTTCAACTGTTTGCCTGTCTCCATGTTGACGCCTCCATCTACTTCAATTAGGGCTTTGCTGCTTGTGCGGCTTATCAACTGGCGCAGCTCTTTGACTTTCTCTAAGGTGTGAGGAATGAACTTCTGTCCACCAAAACCAGGATTGACGCTCATGAGCAGGACGAGATCAACGTCGCAGATGATGTCCTCGAGGACAGAAACGGGTGTGGCGGGGTTGAGCGTGACACCAGCCTTCATGCCTGCTTCGTGTATCTGGCCGATGACGCGGTGCAGGTGCGTGCAGGCTTCGTAGTGGACGTTCATCAGATAGGCTCCGAGTGCCTTGACTTCGTCGACAAACTTCTCGGGCTGCACAATCATGAGGTGCACATCGAGCGGCTTGCGGCAGATGCGGGCCACGTGTTTCAGAACAGGAAAGCCGAAAGAGATGTTGGGCACGAAGACGCCGTCCATGACGTCGATGTGGAGCCAGTCGGCTGAGCTTTTGTTGAACCACTCCATCTCGGCTTCGAGATTGGCGAAGTTGGCAGCGAGCAAAGAGGGGGAAAGCATGGTGAATTCAAATTTTATAAATTCATAATTCAAAATTGAGTATTCAAAATGGATTATTTCAAATCTCAACTTCCAAATTACAGGCTATGCTAACGCTAAGCTGATGTACGGTTGCGGGCGATATGTGCGGGCAAACTGACGTATCTTTGCCAGAACAGCTGTGCTTGGTTGAAAGAGTGGTAGGGGTAATGTTTGTTCCATAGGCAGAGGGTGGAAGGGTGAGGAATTGAGAAGGAGGAAGGGTTAAAAGTTTAAAAGTTGAAGATTGAATGCTTTTTGTATTAAAAACGAAAATGTGGGGCGTTTTATTGTGGTAAAAAGTAAGTTTTTTAACTTTAAGCGAAATTTGTCTTTATTTAGATTTTTGCGAAATAGTGTGAAGTGGATTTCGGGTGAGGAAGAATGTAGTAACAATTTAATAATTAAGAGCTAATAATTAAGAGTTAATAATGAATAACTGAAAAGTAAAACGCGAAAGGCGTTGTGTGTCAGTGTGTTAGAAAAAGTCAAGAGGGACATCGTGTGCACATTTTGCTTTGTTTGTGCCGTTTGTTGAATTACAAGAAGTTAGGCATTTGAGCACTTTTGGGGCCAAACGAAAAAGTTTGGCGATTTGAAGATTTTGTAGTACCTTTGCACTCGAATTCGCCTAAAAAATAGAACGGGTTTTGATGCGGACGAAAGTCGGCATTCCTTATACATTATATAATATATATATACATACGTGACTGAGAACGAACAGATATTGTGGCAGCGTTGCATGGAGATGTTCCATGGCAACGTCAGCGAGCAGCAGTTCCAGACTTGGTTCTCTCCGATGAGACTCAAGTCTTACGACGCTGCCAAGAAGGAGCTGGCGGTGTATATTCCGTCCCAGTTCTTCTTCGAATATCTGGAGGAGCATTTCCGCCGTCTTATTCACGTTACTATCAGTCGCTTCTTCGGCAGCGATGTTACGCTCTCGTATCAGGTTGAGGTCGCAGACAATGTGACGGTGACGCAAGAGAGTGACAACGACGTGATGCCACAGGTAGCTCCGAGCAGCTATGCCGCAAACCAGTCGCCCACTTTGGCACAGGCTGTGGGTTTGCCCGAAGATCTCGACTCGCAGCTCAATCCGCATCAGAACTTCAGTAACTTCATCGAAGGCACAAGCAACAAGCTGCCGCGAAGCGTGGGTCAAGCTATTGCCGAACATCCGGAGCAGATGACGTTCAACCCGCTCTTCATTTATGGTCCGAGCGGTGTGGGCAAGACGCATCTGGTGAATGCTATCGGCTTGCGTACCAAGGAACTGCATCCCGAGAAGCGTGTCCTCTACCTGAGTGCACACCTCTTCATGGTGCAATTCACGGATGCCCGTAAGCGTAATGTCTTCAATGACTTTATGCATTTCTACCAGAGCATCGACATGCTTATTATGGACGATATGCAGGAGCTCATTGGTATGGCTGGTACGCAGAATGCTTTCTTCCATGTTTTCAATCACTTGCGCCAGAACGGCAAGCAGATCATTATGACTTGTGACCGCCCGCCTGTCTCGCTGCAAGGCATGGAGGAAAGGCTTATCACGCGCTTCAAGAGCGGACTGATGGCAGAGATGGAAAAACCTGAAGAGGCATTGCGCCGCAACATCTTGCACAGTATTGTGAAGCACGACGGACTGAGCATTCCCGATGACGTGCTGGACTATATCTCGTCGAACGTCAACAATAGTGTACGCGAGCTGGAGGGCATCATCCATAGCCTGCTGGCTTATTCCGTAGTCTATGGCAAGGAAATTGACCTCGACTTTGCCCAGCGCATCTTGGCTGGTCGCATCAGGGTGGAGAAGAAGAACGTCACCATCGACCAAATCATCTCCACGACTTGCGAGCACTTCAATGTAAAAGAAGAAGACATCTTCGGCAAGAGCCGCAAGGCAGAGATTGTGACGGTTAGACAGCTGAGCATGTACCTGGCTCACAAACACACGAAACTGGCGGCAAGCAAGATAGGCATTTATGTTGGCAACAGAGACCACGCCACCGTCTTGCATGGCATAAAGGCCATAGACGGGAGGCTGAAAATCGATAAGAAACTGCAGCGGCATCTTGAAGAGCTGGAAGAGAAACTAATAGGAAAGGCACTATGAACATCAAGCAGAGAAGAACCATCCGCAAATACACTCAGCAGCCCGTCAGTGACGAGCTGCTGAATCGGTTAATAGAGGAAGCCTCGCGAACGCAGACCATGGGCAACCTGCAACTCTACAGCGTAGTCGTGACGAGGTCCGCAGAGATGAAGGAAGAGCTGGCTCCAGCACATTTCTTCCAACCAATGGTGACACAGGCTCCTGTTGTGTTGACTATATGTGCCGATTTCCGTCGAACGACCGATTGGTGCTTGCAGAGAGAGGCGAATCCGGGTTACGACAATGTCTTGAGTTTCGTAAATGCTGCAACAGATGCTTTGCTCTTTACGCAGACATTCTGCTGCTTAGCAGAAGAGGAAGGTCTTGGCATTTGTTTTCTGGGCACGACCATTTATCAGCCGCAAGCCATTATCGCGACTTTAGGTTTGCCAGAACTTGTCTTTCCTGTCGCTACATTAACCGTGGGTTGGCCTGCAGAGAAGCCAAGGCAGACAGACCGTTTGCCGCTTCAGGCCATTGTGCATCAGGAGACATACTGCCCCTTTACGTCCGACCGTATTGACGCTTGCTACAAGAAGCGCGAGTCGCTTGCTGTGAACAAACATTTCGTTGAGATTAACGAGAAGCAAACGCTGGCGCAAGTCTTTACTGACATTCGCTATACGAAGAAGGACAACGAGGCAATGTCCGATGCCCTGCTTCTCACGCTTGCCCAGCAGAAGTTCCTGAGGTCAGGCGGTCTGCCGGGTGGCATCGTTCCTTCTGTTGTGGAACGTCGTCCCGAGGTTTTGGAGTGCGACGTTGTTCGCTTCCAGAACAAGAAAGAGAAATGGGTGGCCTTTGTCGGCTTGCTCGACGGCTTGCCTTACGAGATATTTACGGGCTTGCAGGATGATGATGAAGGCATCGCTATCCCGAAGAGCGTGATGAAAGGCTTCATTATCAAGCACTACGACCGTGAAGGGCAGAAACGCTACGATTTCCAGTTCGTCAACAAACGTGGCTACAAGACCACTATCGAAGGCTTGAGCGAGCGCTTCAATCCGAAGTACTGGGACTATGCAAAGCTCATCAGCGGAGTGCTTCGCTATCGTATGCCTATCGACCACGTCATTCGCCTCATTACTTCATTGCAGCTTGAGAACGACACGATTAACTCCTGGACGGCAGGTGTGGCAAGGGTGCTGAAGAAGTATTTGCCCGATGCACAGCAGGCGTTGGAAGAAGAAGAGGAATGAAAAGGATTGTCGAGATAAGCGTCAATCGCGTCAAGGTGTATGCCTATCACGGCTGCCATCCGCAGGAACGCGTCGTGGGAGGTGACTTCTATGTCAGCATCACGGCACAAGTTGAAGTGGAGGCTTCGGCCTGGAAGGACGACCAGCTTGAAGGCACGGCAGATTATTCTCGCTTCGTCAGCATTACGAAAAGGGAGATGGGCAAGCCATCCAATCTTCTCGAACATGTTGCAGCCAGAATTGCTTCTTCTGTTCTAGAGGAATGCCCGTCGGTCTTGAAGGTCTGTGTAACAATAGAAAAGGAAAACCCGCCACTTGGCGTGCTTTGTCAAGGCATCAGTGTTAAAATTGAGCAAACAAGATAAGTTTTTTGCTTTGATGGTTCGCAAAGTGAAATTTATTGTGTAACTTTGCGCCCAATATTCTCAAGAAAACATAATGAAGAAGAAAGTAAGATTCAGTCTCGTATATAGAGACATGTGGCAGAGCAGCGGCAAGTTCCAGCCGCGCAAGGATCAGTTGGCACGCATTGCGCCTGTCATCATCGAGATGGGTTGTTTCGACCGTGTGGAGACCAATGGCGGTGCTTTCGAGCAGGTGAACCTCCTGGCTGGTGAGAACCCCAACGAGGCAGTTCGTGCCTTCTGTAAACCCTTCAACGAAGTAGGTATCAAGACTCACATGCTCGACCGCGGCCTCAACGCTCTCCGCATGTATCCCGTGCCCGACGACGTTCGCCAGCTTATGTACAAGGTGAAGAAGAAGCAAGGAACTGACATCACCCGCATCTTCTGTGGCTTGAACGACGTGCGCAACATCATTCCAAGCATCAAGTGGGCGAAGGAAGGCGGTATGATACCTCAAGCCACCCTCTGTATCACCACTAGCCCCATTCATACGGCCGAATATTACTCGGCGATTGCGGATCAACTGATTGAAGCAGGAGCCGCCGAAATCTGTTTGAAGGACATGGCAGGCATTGGTCAGCCGGCTATGCTTGGCAAACTTACGGGCATGATAAAGAAGAACCATCCCGACATCATCATTCAGTATCATGGTCATAGCGGACCGGGTCTCTCAATGGCGAGCATCCTTGAGGTCTGCAACAATGGCGCCGACATCATCGATACTGCCATCGAGCCTCTCTCTTGGGGCAAGGTGCATCCAGATATCATCTCCGTGCAGTCTATGCTGAAGAACGAAGGATTCGACGTGCCCGAAATCAACATGTCGGCTTACATGAAAGCCCGGTCGCTCACGCAGGAGTTCATCGACGACTGGCTGGGCTACTTCATCAATCCTGCCAACAAGCACATGTCGAGCCTTCTGCTCGGCAGCGGTCTGCCAGGTGGTATGATGGGCAGCATGATGGCTGACCTTGGTGGCATTCAGAGTGTCATCAACAACCTGCGCAAGCAGAAAGGCGAGCCCGAACTCAACACCGACGATATGCTCGTTGCCCTCTTCAACGAGGTAGAGCACGTATGGCCGATGGTCGGCTATCCACCATTGGTAACGCCTTTCAGCCAATACACCAAGAACATTGCTCTCATGAACCTGCTCACCATCGAACAAGGCAAGGGACGCTTCGTCATGATGGACGAAGCCATGTGGGGCATGATACTCGGCAAGAGCGGCAAGGTGCCCGGGGAGATTGCTCCAGAACTTGTCGCACTCGCCAAAGAGAAGGGCAAAGAGTTCACCGATATCGACCCGCACACGCTTTATCCCAACGCGCTCGACGACTTCCGTAAGGAGATGAAGGAGAACGGCTGGGACTGCGGTCAGGACGACGAAGAACTGTTCGAGCTCGCCATGCACCCAGAGCAGTACCGTAACTTCAAGAGCGGTCAGGCGAAGAAGAATTTCCTGGCAGACTTGCAGAAAGCTAAGGAAGCGAAGCTGAGCAAATCCATTAAGCCAGAAGAACTTGCTGCCTTCAAGCATGCCAAAGCCGATGCCGTGGTCAGCCCTGTCGACGGTCAGGTGTTCTACGAATTCCAAGGCGGCAGCGAATGTGTTCCCTGTCTTGAGCCTGCTATCGGACAGAAGTACGAGGAGGGCGACATCCTTTGCTATGTGCAGGCCTCTTGGGGCGAATTCATCCCCGTCCCCGCAGGCATCGGCGGTAAGCTTGTCGACATCTCTGCCAAGAAAGCTTCCCATGTGCATCGTGGTGAGACACTTGCATGGATTGAAAGGGAATCATAATCCGATTTAAAACAGAGGCATTAAAAACGCCGCGTGCGGAGATTGCAATCCCCGCGTGCGGCGTTTGTCATTTCCGCGTGCGGCGTTTGCAATCCCCGCGTGCGGCGTTTGAATTTTCCTACTTGGTGTTTGTAATTTCCATATGAGATGCTTTTAATGTCCTTTTGTTGCATTTTTATGCTCAAATGGTGGTAAAATTGTGCAAAAAGTATCATTTTTTATAAAATATCTGTGATTATGTGCTAATTATTCCAAAAAAGTTATTACCTTTGCCGCTCGAATTGTCTTATCGTGGATACGACTACACATTATTAATATATTTAAGAGCGATTATTAACAAATTAGAGATGTTTATATATAAAAAATTAAGTCTTGTCGCGGCGTTGCTATTCCTGTCTGTCGGGTTGGCAATGGCGCAGACAACAATTTCCGGAACAGTGTTCTCTGCCGACGACAATGAACCCTTGATGGGCGCAAATATTTTGGTGGAAGGTACACAGAACAGAGCCATTACGGACCTTGACGGTAAATTCACGTTGAACGAGGTCAAGTCAAACGCCGTATTGGTAGTGTCTATGATTGGTATGCGCACCGAGAAGGTGAAGGCCAAGGATGGTATGCGCATCATGTTGCAAAGTGAAGACGTGCAGATGACGGAGGTTATCGTGAACGGTCAGCAACAGATTGACAAGCGCCTGTTTACTGGTGCAGCTACGACAGTTGATGCAGAGAAGATCAAGCTCTCTGGTCTTGCCGACGTGAGCCGTTCTCTGGAAGGGCGTGTGGCTGGTGTGCAGGTGACGAACGTAACAGGTACTTTCGGCGCTTCGCCGAAAATCCGTGTGCGTGGTGCAACGTCTATCTATGGTAACTCTAAGCCCCTTTGGGTGGTGGATGGCGTCATCTACGAAGACAATGTCGACGTGAGCGCCGATGATTTGGCTTCCGGTGATGCGAAGACATTGATTTCGTCAGCTGTTGCAGGTTTGAACTCCGATGATATTGAGTCTTTCACCATCTTGAAGGACGGTTCTGCAACCTCCATTTACGGTGCCCGCGCTATGGGCGGCGTGATTGTCGTTACCACCAAGAAAGGTGCGAAAGGTCGTGCCAACGTGAACTACACAGGTGAGTTCACCACCCGTCTCAAGCCCAGCTACAACGACTATAACATTATGAACTCGCAGGAAGTGATGGGCGTTTATAAGGAGATGTACGACAAAGGCTGGCTGCAACTCGACAATATGGTCAATGCCCAGAATACCGGTATCTACGGCTATATGTTCCAGCAGTTGCGTGCTTACGACCCGTTGACAGGCTCTTTCGGACTCCAGAACACAGAGGCCGCCCGCAATGCTTACCTTCAGGCAGCTGAGTTCCGCAACACCGACTGGTTCGACCTCCTGTTCACCAACAATGTGCAGATGAATCACTCTCTCAGCGTTTCTGGCGGTACAGATCGTTCGCAGACGTACTTCTCGATGTCTGTCCTCAGTGACCCGGGACACTTTGTCAACCGCAGCAGCGTGAGCCGTTATACGTTTAACGGTAATACCTCTTACGATATATTGAAAGGTCAGAAAGGCGCAGAACTGCTTGCCGTTAAGCTTGCCGCTCAGGGCAGCTACCGTAAGCAGGAGGCTCCGGGTTCGCTGAACCGTACAACCGACGTTGTAACGGGTGAGGTAAAGCGTGACTTCGACATCAACCCCTTCAGCTACGCTATGAACACAAGCCGCTGTCTTGATCCCAACATCAATTATACGCGCTTCTACACTGGCTTCAATATCTTCGACGAATTGGAGTATAACTACAATGATATCCAGGTAACGGAATTGATGTTCCGTGGCGAATTGGAGTACAAACCCATCAAATCAGTGCGCCTCAACGGACTGATCTCCTCCCGTCTGTCTCATACACGTCGTCAGCACAACGTCATGGATAAAGCCAATCAGGCCAATGCCTATCGTGCCGGCGTGGATGCAGAGGACGACAACTCTACAATCCGCTACAACAACAGCCTCCTCTACACCAACCCAGACGATGAGTTGGCTCTCCCTGAATCCGTTCTGCCTCAAGGCGGTATAAAGTATCAGTACGACGATAACATGCGTTCTAACACCTTCCGCTTCATGGCAGGTTATAACAATGTATTCAACGATGTTCATACGCTCAATGGTATGGTTGGAGCCGAGTATTCTTCCGTTCGCCGTACTGCAACGAACTGGACAGGTTGGGGCTATCAGTTCGACAATGGTGGCATCACTTATACCCCGTACCTCTGGCTGAAGCAGATGAACGAGGAGAACACCGACTACTTCGGCGAATCTTTCACACTGACAAACACTATGGCATATTATGGTCAGGTGAACTATAACTTCGACCAGCGCTACACTTTGAACGGAACATTCCGCTATGAAGGCACGAACCGACTTGGCAAGAGCCGTCAAAGCCGTTGGTTACCTACATGGAACGTCTCTGGTTCATACGACCTTACCAATGAGAAGCTTATGGAAAGCACCAGGTCTTGGCTCTCACAGGTTAAGTTCCGTGGCAGTTATTCGTTGACAGCCGACACAGGTCCTTCTTGGGTAACTAATGCCGGGGCAATCTTCAATACCCAAAACACGTGGCGTCCCTTTACCTCTGCTGCCGAGTCGCAGATTTACCTCTCGTCTCTCGGCAACTCGGAACTGACATACGAAAAGAAACACGAATGGAACTTCGGTGTTGATTTGAGCTTCCTGAAAGATCGCATCGCTGTGACATTTGATATCTACGGCCGAAACAATTATGACCTTATTGGCCGCATCTTCACTCAGGGTTCCGGCGGTGAAATCGCCAAATATGCTAACGTGGCAGACATGAAGTCTCATGGCGTTGAGCTTGGTCTTTCTACCGTCAATATCGACAAGGCTGGCTTCAAGTGGATGTCGGACTTCATCTTCTCGAAAGCGAAGAATAGAATTACGTCTCTTGAGGTGGATAGTCGTGCCGTTGACCTCGTGACAGGCCTTGGCTATGCCATCGAAGGCTATCCCGTACGTTCTATCTTCAGCTACCAGTTTGCAGGACTCAACTCAGAAGGCCTGCCACAGGTTTATAACGAGTATGGGGAAAAAACAGTGGGCGACGTAAATTTCCAGGAGACAGAGAACCTGGAAGACTTCCTCATCTACGAGGGCCCGTCCGACCCGACGTTCTATGGCTCCTTCAACAACACGTTTAGCTACAAGAGCAAGAACTGGGGTTCCATCTCGCTCGACCTCTTCCTTACCTATGCAGGTGGCAACGTCGTTCGTCTTGATCCCGTCTTCTCCTATGCGTACAGTGACCTCTCGGCTATGCCTCGCGAGTTTAAGAACCGTTGGATGATGGCTGGCGACGAAGCAGTCACGAAAATTCCCGTTATCGCCTCTCGCAACCAGGTCGACCGCTACGGCAGCACCACAATGCGTACGGCGTATAATGCCTACAACTATTCTACAGAGCGTATCGCGAACGGCGACTTTATCCGCTTGAAGGAAATGGCTCTCACGTATACACTTCCTGAGGGATGGCTCAAGAAGACATTCATTAATACGGCTTCTATAAAAGTAGCTGCGACAAACCTCTGTCTGCTATATGCCGACAAGAAATTGAACGGTCAGGATCCCGAGTTCATCAACTCTGGCGGTGTGGCAGCTCCTATCTCCAAACAGTTTACAGCTACCGTGCGTTTAGGTTTTTAATTAACAGAATTAGAAATTGAAGGATATGAACAGAAATATATACAGTCTTTTTGTCATCTGCCTGCTCGGCATCATAAGTGTATGTTCTTGTACTGCGCTTGATGAAGCTCCCGACAACCGTACTGACCTCGATTCCGCAGAAAAGATTCGCAAGTTCCTGACTTCGGGTTATCCTGTGGCTACACCAGCTGTCATCTGTGAACTCAGTGGCGATAATTTCGTGGACAACAACGTTGTACTGGCTGCCACGCACAACGATGCATATTCCATTTTCCATGAAGAAGCCTATCAATGGAAAGATATTACAAATTATAATACAGGAGAGCAGGATACTCCCTACCAGGTATGGGAAGCATATTATGCCGGTATTGCCGTTGCCAATCATGCGATAAAAGCTATGAAGGAAATGAGCAATGACCCTGCCAGGGATCCTGAGTTCGCCCACTCTTGGGGCGAGGCTCACTTATTGCGTGCATATCTCCACTTCGTCCTTGTCAATGTCTTTGCCGAAGCATATAAGGATGAAGCCCAAAGTGCTAATGAGTGGGGTATTCCATACGTACGTGAGGTGGAACAGACAGTATCTGTGGACTATAGTGATACCAAATATCGCAAAAGTGTTGCTGAGGTTTACAACCTAATTGAACAGGATATTTTGGAGGGCATCGACCTTATTGATGATTCCAAGTATCAGGTTCCTGCCTACCACTTTAATCGTAATGCAGCCAACGCCTTTGCTGCACGTTTCTATCTCTTTAAGCGTGACTATCAGAAGTGTCTGAAATATGCCAATGCAGCTTTGGGCTCTAATCCCGCCTCCATGCTTCGTAAGTGGGCGTCACTCAACACCAACACGATGGACACACGCCTCAATGACTTCAACGATGAGAAAGCTGCTTGTAACTTCCTCATCCAGTCTACTTACTCACTTCAGGACCGCATGCTCTCCACGTGTCGCTTTGCAATCAACACTGGTAGCAGCGATTACAACGTGTCCTCCACCGTAGGCCTCCTATACAATGGCGGTGGCCCAAACTGGACGGGTTATATACCAGCTTATGCCGGTAACTTGTTCCTCTTTGGCAAACAGGAGTACGGCATCTGGCTTTTCCGCGTTTATGAATACTTCGAATATACAGACAAGATTGCCGGTATCGGTTATGTCCACATCCTCTATCAGCCTTTAACAGCAGAGGAAACCTTGCTTTGCCGTGCAGAGGCCAAACTTTATTTGGGTGATCGAGCAGGTGCAATTCAAGACCTAGGATATTGGACAAGTTCAAAGATGATAGACAAGCCTCTTGATCAGGCTGGTATCGATAACAAGTATAAAGGCGACTATACGAGTAACATTTTTGTTGACGACCTGCATCCTCAGGATATGAGTGCAACATGGCCTACGCTTGCTGCTGACGAAATGCGTGTGTTGCATTGCATCCTCCATTTCCGCCGTATCGAGACTATGTTCGAGGGCATGCGTTGGTTTGATATCAAGCGCTACGGCATTGGCATTCATCATGCTTACAGAGGACCTGCCGAAGACGAGGTTCATCAAGATTCTCTTACGTGGAATGACCCACGACGTGTTTTGCAAATTCCGCAGAATGTAGTGAAGGCGGGCTATCCTTCCACTGACCGTTCCGTTCCATCACTCAATCAAAGCAGTGGCTATGCTACGTCACCTACGTTGTTGACCACTAAGTGATGCATAAATGAATAAAGAAAGAAGACAATGAAAAAGATACTATATATATTGAGTTTGGTTGTAGTGGTAACGTCATTCTCTTCATGTCGTACGGAAGATGACTTTACGGACTCTATCTTTGATACAAGCGTTCCTGTTGTTGATCCCACAAAAGCAACCTATGAATTTGACAAGTGGCTCTATGACAACTTTGTAGTTCCATATAATGTTGATGTGAAATACCGCTTTGACCTGACAGCCTCCGACCTGCAGTTCCAGTTGACTCCTGCAGATTATGGACGTTCACAGCTCTTGGCTCATTTCATCAGATACTTGTTCTATGATGTATATACTAAGTATGCTGGTGAAGGTTTTATGAAGCAGTATGGTCCTCGCATTTTTCATTTCATTGGGTCGTCTGGTTACAACCCAAGCACGGAGACAGAGGTGTTGGGTACAGCTGCTGGTGGAGTAAAGATTACTCTATACAAGATTAATGAGATGACGGCATGTCCTCAGCTTGACCCGACCACCAATACTCTTCTCAATCCTTATTCGGAAGAAGATGTTGATGTGCTCAATGAGAACTATTTCCACACCATGCACCATGAGTTCTCTCATATTCTGCACCAAACAAAGGCCTATCCTGTGGCTTTTGGGCAGGTGACTTCAAGTTCGTATGATCCTATGACTTGGAATGAGCGCGACTCCGTAACCACACATCAGATGGGTTTTGTTACCCACTATGCTTCTTCGGCTACATATGAGGATTTCGTCGAGACATTGTCTTGCATCATCACCGACAACGATGTCCGCTGGATGAATCGCCTCATCAATGCATGCTGTAAGGGTATGCGTCAGGGCGACAAGGAGGATGTACTGGTTCTCATCGATTCTCTCGATATTACAAACTTCGAAGACCCGACGAAGCCTTGGAATAACTTCAAGCTTTTGAAGCAGACTCATGTGTTTAATGAGAACACCAACGAATACGAGGAAGAGGAAGGCTATGTCTTAGCAGCTCATCGCAGTACGGTAACTGTCTATAATGCTAAGAGCGGCAATTATGTTCCTATGTATAAGTACGAGGATTTCCGTACATTCACATCTTTCAAGGACGATTTCCTGCCTTGGGTTTCTTACACAACGGCAGATGAGATTGAAGGCATTAACGCTATCCTTAAGAAGATAAACATTGCTACCCAGTGGTACACAGAGAATTGGGGACTTCACGTATTCGAGATACGCAAGGAAGTGCGTGAGCGTCAGAACAAGATCAATGACTACATTAAGAATGAAGTCACGATTTATGAACTAAAATAACCTCAAAGTCAGATTACGATGAAGAAGAATATAAGATTTATAACAATGTGTGTGGCATTGGTTGCCATTTCACTTGCTGGATGCACTCGTTTTGAAGAGGACGACCTCTTTGATGAGAGTGCTTCTCTGCGTGTTACGCATTTCAACGAGCAGTTACAGTCTCGCCTGGTTGCGCAAAGCCAAGGTGAGAAAAACGGTTGGGTGATACAGTACTTTGTGTCTGGAACAGACGAGTTGGATTTCGAAGGATTTAATCTCTTTGGAAAATTCTCGGGAAATGGCAAGGTAACAATGGCAGGCAATCACCGCTTCCTTCGTGATGGTAAGGCTGGAAACTATACTGAGTTTACGAGCACTTATGAGCTTTTGAAAGAAGAAGGCCCCGTTTTAGCTTTCAACACATGGAACGACATCTTGACTGTTTTCGTTGATCCTGTTGATCCTGCAAATGCTCCTTCGGCGCTTATTAAAGATGGTGAAGGCATGGGCGGAGACCAAAACTTGATCTTCCAGGGTTATGAAGGTAATAATATCCTGTTCCATGGCCAACGTCACTTCGGTGGCGTACGTTTTGTCCCATGCGACCGTCCTTGGGAGGACTATCTCGCCGATACGGAAACTCTCAAAAATTACATCACCAACAGCACTGTCACATCCTATTATGTAATCTGCGGCGCCGATACGCTCTACTTCAAGAATCTGCGTGGCGGCATCGTTACTTATTGCGAACGTGTCAATGACCCGTTGTTTCCCTCTACTATCAATTGCGTGTTCTCTCCGACAGGCTTCTATTTGCAGCACAGAAATAGCATAAAGGGTACTTCGTTTCAGGAGTTCTTCTTGGCAGAAGACAAAACTTGTTTGATGTCTGAGAATGACAGCGTAAAGGTGATTGCAACGTGGGACAACTACATCGTCAACGGACGCAACACCATTTGGAACCTTGACATGGACAACCTCTCTGATGAGCAGAAGGGTTTGCTCGCTCAAATCGATGCGGAAGCCAAGAAGTTCAACAAAGACTACTCATTATCGCAAGTTGGACTTGGACGTTCTACAGGAAGTGGCGCAGTGAAAGGAATAGTGTTTACGTTTAAGGTCAAGACAAAAACTAACACGGCCGGTCTCTCGTTGACTACTAGCCGCCCATCTTTTGGAAAGATGCAGATTGCTTATTCTGACGGCGAAAAGGCAGATAAAAACCTCACGACGATGGCAAAGAAGTGTGACATCGAGCAAATTGCGCGCCAGTTTGCCGCAACACTCTCTGGCACATATGACATCGTTCCTGACAACTATTTCCTTCCGACTGGATGTGAACTACATTCGGTGGATGGCGGCAACGACTATATTTTGAAATAAACAATACAATATATTATTATAATTTAATTCAGACAAGTTATGAAAAAGCAGTTACTTTTTTATGTGATGGCTTTGGTCGCATTGTCCGTAAACGCACAATTTAGCCCCAAGCCATTGGGCAGCCCACAGGCAAAATCGCCGGTTGTGAAAATGGCCCAGACACAGCGTTCTTACCAAGTTGTCGGTCCACGACAGGATTTGGCCAAGAGGAACTATGCTCCAACTCGTATGCTCACACTTGATACAGACAGGTTGAAGCCTTATACACGTGCACAGCGTTTATTCGCAGCAGAGAAGCCCGCTATGCAGAGTCAGGTCAAGGCACTTACAAAGGGTAAGGTGCATCGTCACAGAGCTGTCAGCCTTCAACCCACAAAGACTTTAACTTCAAAGGTTAAGGCTCCCAGCAAGGCTCCTTTATTTGCCAAGGAATATACTGGAACAGGTGTTGACTATTTCACAGGTGAGTCCGCTCAATGGACTATGACTCCTTCTACGGCCACCTACACCAACGAGGAAACAGGAGAGGAAGAAGAGGTGAACGTTTTTGTGGATCTTATTCCTGCGCCAAACTTCATTTCAAGTCTTTATCCTGAAGGTATTCCCGTGGAATTTACGGTTGATGAGAATGATGCCATTACAATCATGCCACAGACCGTAGCCAGCTATCCGAATGAAACAGAGGACACTACGTACTATGTTACCCTCTTCTCTGTCACGAGCGAAGATGGCTCTATCAGTTTGGAGGTTGACCAGAATGGTAAACTTACTATCACAAGTGGCGACTACATCGGTTTTGGCGAGTTCGCTGATGTTGAATTCGATCCAACGTTCGGTGAGGCCTACCTGGGTTTAGACGAACTGATTGCCAATGTGAACTATTATTACCAGTTAAAGACCACTTATGGCCAGAAGTACAACGCTCATGGCGTGGACTACTTTAACAATGTGCCTGTCGACTGGTTGATGCAGAGCGGAACAAAGATAATGGACGACGAGACAATCAGGTTCTTTGTTGATATGACTCCTCTTGACGAGACCTTCTCTGGCCTTTATCCTGATGGTATTCCCGTGGAATATGAGCAGGAAGGTAGCACCATCACTATAAGGCCTCAGGTTATAGCTTCTATTGAAGGCGATGAGGAAGAGGATTCGGAATACGTCCTGCTTTTCAGCGCTACTTCCGATGACGGCTGTATTGTACTTACAGAAGAGAAGACAGGCCTGAAGACCATTGAAGGTGAAAGCATTCTCATCGGTGCATGGAGCACATCCGAGTTCGATCCTTCTTTTGAGACCTATTTGGGCGGTTATCAATACATCGATAAGCCAAAGTATCGTACGCCCGACGCTCCCGCAGAGGCACCAGAGGATGTGGCCTGCGAGCCGGAAGAATTGGTATTATTCGCTGGATTAGGTTATTCTGGTTATAGCTTCAATGACAATCTGGGAGTTTTGGGTGCTTATGCTCCCACGACGCTTCGCAATCTTACCTTTGATATAGCCACGGATTTTGAGTGGTCTGCTAAGGAAACAGATGCTGATGACGTTGAGACAACTCTTAGAAGTGGTGATAGGGACTTCACTATTAACACTCAAGGTGGTGCAATCTATAGTGACTTCTCGCTCATCGCACACAACGAGAAGACCGTCTCCGAGCCTTTTACTTGGGGAGCTAACAATATGGTTACGGACGACGAAGGGAATCCTACAGACGAACCCATATATGAGGCTATGCATCTTTATGCAGGTGAAGGAGCAAGTTCCTTCACATTCAGTGATGGATCACATGCCGTGATGACTCGTCAAAATCCTGATTACGAACTGACGTTCTATCTTAACTGGGCAACGCCGGGACTTTGGGGACAACATAGTGATAACGTGACGAGCATGTCTACGATTTATTCTTATCAAGGTAAGCCTGCTACTCCGCTCTATCTTACAGGTGTAACCCTGCCTATTGTTGAATTCACTGGCACAGACGACTTCGAACTGCACATTAAGCTGTGTAAGTGTGAGCGTGACGCAAGAGGCAATCTCACGGTAGGCGACATCATTGCCGAGGGCGATGCCACAATGGATAATGTGAACGCTGATTATGATAAGGGAATTACTGCAGTCGAGTTCAATGAATTATACGTTGAAGATGAGTTCGGTATGAGCGAGACTGTAGATTACCTGTTCATTGAGGACGAGTTTGTAATTATCATCGAAGGCTGGGACAATGGCACCTTTGAAGGTGTGCTCGGCAGCCAATCTTATAACTTCAACGAGATCACTTCGACATGGTTCCGTGAAACTGGCGAAGACGAAAGTGGCAGGTTGCATTCATACAGTGGTGGCTGGCCTCAGTTGTTCATTGGCCTGCTCGACGCTACCTACGGCTATCTGTACACCGAGGACGACACAGAGTTGAAGTATGACGTTGAGGGCGGTACTTCCACCATCCACATCAACCCCATGTACAATTCTATAGATGATGAGACAGAAGAGCCCACTTACAGACTTTTTGTCGAGGGCATCTATGAGAATGACGAGGAAGTGGAAGAAGTTCCCGAATGGCTTAACTTCGAGGTTGCCAACGAGGACTATACCAAAGCTACCGAAGTTGATGAGGAAGGCAACGAGTATACGTACTACGTCAATGGCATTGACTATGACTTGGTTGTCACTGCCCAACCACTTCCCGAAGGCGAGCAGTATCGTACGGCTAAGGTTGTCTTCTTCCAGGAAGGCGCTAAGTTGACTGTTACTGTAGAGCAGGGTGTTGATCCGAACGGCATTAGCACCATCGTAGCAGACAGCTCTTTGAAGAACCGTCGTCCCTTCAATCTGGCAGGTCAGCCTGTCGACAAAAACTACAAGGGCATTGTCGTGAAGGACGGCAAGAAGGTGCTTGTTAAATGAGGAGACTCTCTATGACAATAATGGCGATGCTCTTTGGCATCGCCATTTTCTATGCTCGTCCTGCCTATCAGGGCACCACGCGAGTTGTGCAGCCCGATGGTTCTGGCGTCACCATCCGTCTGGTGGGCGACGAGTACCTTCACTATAATATCACGTTGGACGGCTATTCACTGGTGCGTCGTGACGACGGTGCATATGTATATGCCCAGATGAATGAAGCTGGCCAGCTGGAAGCTACCGACTTGCTGGCACATGATGCGGTCGAGCGTACGGCGAAGGAGCGCGATTACTTGGAGAAGGTGGGACGCCTGATGCCGCAGCCTACAGAACAGATGAGGCAGATGCTCCGTCTGAATCGTGCTGCGCGTGCTCCCATGTTTAGCCAGGACCGTGCTGCCCGCTATGATTACTCGCAGTTCCGCGGTCTGGTGATACTTGTGGAGTACAACGATTGCTCGTTCCGCTACGACGATTATGCCGACATCATGGAGGACATGATTAATGCCGACGATTATATGGGCGATGACCGCACCAACTTCTACTCTAGCGGGTACGTGCGCTGCACTGGCAGTATACGTGACTACTATCGCGATAACTCTGAGGGCATGTTTGTCCCGACTTTCGATGTTGTTGGTCCTGTGCAGGTGAACCGCAGCCAGTACTATGCCAATGGCACGCAGAATAGCGTCCAATTGATGATTGATGCTTGCGCGGCAGCCGATTCGCAGGTGGACTTCAGCGACTACGATGTCAATAACGATGGTACGGTGGACATGATTTATTTCATCTTTGCCGGACTTGGTTCGTACATTCAGGGCAACGACAGCCGCCTGCTGTGGCCGCATCAGTATGACATCAGCTATAATCGGACAATCCGCAAGGACGGCGTAAAGTTGGGGCGTTATGCATGTTCCAACGAGTTGTTCGGTTCTACGGACTGGAGCGTGCTCGAGGGTATTGGTACCATGTGTCATGAGTTCAGCCACGTGCTAGGCCTGCCCGACTTCTATGATGCGAACTATGAGGAGGATGGCGAATGTGTGACCCCAGATACTTGGTCGATTATGGCAGGCGGTGCCGACTTGAACTATGGTCGCACGCCGTGCGGCTTCTCGCTCTTTGAGCGTTATGCTTTGGGCTTTGCCACGCCGCAGGTCATCGATGCTGCGGGATCGTACAGCCTTGAGGCGCTTCATTCGAGCAATACCGGCTACCGCCTGAACACGCAGGTGAATAAAGAGTTTTTCCTTATCGAGAACCGCCAGAAGACCAAGTGGGATGCGGCTTTGCCCGGTCACGGCATGCTCATCTTCCGTGTGGATTCCACCAGCAATGCGGTTTGGAACTACAACACTGTGAACAACAATTCCAATCATCCTTACTATGAGTTGTTGCGTGCTGGCGGCGTGAGATCAAATGCCAATAGCGTTTCTGCGGGCACTGCCAGCGACCCGTTCCCGGGCACGAGGAATGTGACTGCTATCAACAACGAGACGTCGCCAAATCTGAAGACCTGGTCTGGCAAGCTTTCCAATCTGGCGTTTCGCAACATCAGGGAGAGCGGCGGTGTCATCACCTTCGATGCGTACGATGTGGATGTGCTTACATCTATCAGCTTTACGAGCGACAGTTATAGGCTCAGCATCGGCAGCCGGTTGCAGTTGACCACTGTGCAGGATCCGGAGTCGGCTTCGTGTACGTGTGTTTTCACCAGCGACAACGAGGCTGTGGCCACGGTTGATGCTAATGGTATGGTGACTGCGTTGAGCGAAGGCACATGCCATATCACCGTTACGGCCAATGGTAAGCTGACAGACACTTGCACGGTGCTTGTGACGCAGCTCACTGTGGCTCCCGATATCGCATCGTTCATTGCGATGGAGGAGGGTATCGATGTGCTTCTCACGCTTACTAATGCTCAGGTGCTTTATGCCTATTCCGGCGATATCTATCTGCGCGATGCTTCAGGCTGCCTTCTGCTTAGTGGGACGGGGCTGAACGTCAGCAAGAACGACATCCTCAACGGCTGTCTTCTTGGGCGTCTGGCTTATAGTAATCTCATGCCTCAGTTCGTACCTGCTGATGCCGACTCGTCTGCTGAAGACGTTTCAATCAGCAGCGGCGAGGCTCCTCTGTCTGTTGAAGTTCTTGTTGATGACCTCACTCCCGACTATTATTCCAATCTGGTATGGGTAAGAGGAATGACGCTTGTGCGCGACGGTGGTGTCTTTGCTGTTATTGGAGACCGCAGGGTGCGTCTTTGGAATAAGTTCCAGATCAAGTCTCCCAGAATTACTCTCCCTTCGAACATTGCAGGCAAATACTTCGAAGCGACAGCCATCTACGGCACCGATGTCGTTAACGGCAACGTAATAGAAGAGCTGTATTTGCTTACCTCACCTGTGGAAGGCGATAGTCCTGATGGTATCCATGACATGGAGGCGCAGGAGCCATTGTCGGCTGGCGTTTATAACTTGCAAGGTCAGCGCGTGGGTGAAGGCTACAAGGGCATTGTTGTGGAGAACGGCAAGAAGATACTCCGAAAATAATAATGGTTTGTGCCAGTTGGCACGAGTTCCCAAAGGGACAGCTCAGTTCGGGCTGTCCCTTTTTGTATATTCCAACGCCGCGTGCGGCGTTGGAATCCCCGCGTGCGGCGTTGGAATCCCCGCGTGCGGCGTTGGCAATCCCCGCGTGCGGCGTTGCCAATCTCCGCGTGCGGCGTTTGCAATTCCCGCGTGCGGCGTTTGCAATTCCCGCGTGCGGCGTTTGTGAACCTTATAGGTAAGAAGGCTTAATGGGCGTTCTGTTATAAAGGAAGCCCCCTGCAGATTTCTGCAAGGGGCTTTCGCTTATTACTGATTTCTTCTTTAGAAGAAGATGTAGCGCTTGTCGTTGATGTCGGCTTTCTGCATCAGCTCGCCTGTGAAGTTGCTGAGGTAGCGGCTTGCGCTTTGCTGGAGCTTCTGCTCTTCCTCCTTCTTGTCGAACTTCGCGTCAGTCTTAGTCTGCTCGAGCACCTGATAAGCATAGACGGCAGCCTTACCCTTGATACCGGACTTGAACTCGCCCTTCTTAGCCTTGCTTACAGAACCGCTCAGGATGGGTTCGCTTGCACCAATCTTCGAAACGAAAGCATTGCCAGTGAAGGTGACGTGTTTGATGGTATCGGTGACTGCGCCTTCAATCTTGGCTACGTCAGCGATGCTCTTAGCATTCTTCATCTTCTCCTGGAGCATGACAGCCTTCTTGTCCTTCATAACCTCGCTGGTCAGGAAGGTGCGGATCTGCTCGTCGTCCCAAGGCAGATAGCCTTTCTTGTGGATGCCAGT
>Ga0310695_10005081_pt1 | contig 23291 bp, 13 predicted proteins | sample RumenRJG_04DNA_FD_203882 | JGI IMG/M metagenome (GOLD analysis project Ga0310695, IMG submission 203882) | Bovine rumen microbial communities from Lethbridge, Alberta, Canada - RJG_04 (v2) (version 2) | ecosystem: Host-associated > Mammals > Digestive system > Stomach > Rumen | place: Canada...
TATCTATGGCGACTTTACGCTGATTCCTTATGTAACCATTACATCTCGCTTCGGTTATCGTCTGGGTGGCTCTCGCAGTTCATCGACCTCTCTGCCTTTCTATGGCAACTCTACGCAGAACCGTGACTATGTGAGCCAGAGCAACACCTCGACCACGACGATTTACTATCAGTGGGAGAACTTTGCCAACTATTCGCAAACCTTCGCCGACAAGCACACCGTGAGCGCCATGGTCGGTATCTCGTTCCAGGACAGTGATACTGACTACGTGACTGGCAGCCTCGATGCCAACGGTGAGGACGCCCTGAAGAAGAATGATCCCCTGTTCTACTATCTGAACTACGCCAATGCTTCGGCTACAAAGGGTGTGAGCGGTGAGACCACCAGCACCACAAAGTACTCTTACTTCGGTCGTGTTGGCTATGACTTCATGGGTCGTTACCTGTTCCAGGCTTCGCTCCGTGCTGATGCCGCCGACCTCTCAAAGCTCTCGAAGAAGACGCGCTGGGGTTACTTCCCTGCAGTATCTGTTGGTTGGACCATCAGTGAGGAGAAATTCTTTGCTTCACTCAAGAGCTGGTTTGACAGTTTGAAGTTCCGTGCCGGTTGGGGTCAGAACGGTAGCCTCTCTGCACTGGGTGGCTATAGCTATAGCACCGACATCGCATTGGGTGGACTTTATCCCTTCTCGACGGGTATCAACTATACTCAGGGCGCCGCTCCCTCGACCATGGGTAACGACGACCTGAAGTGGGAGACTTCTGAACAGCTGAACTTCGGTTTCGACGGTATCCTCCTCGGTGGCCGTCTGACCTTCGGCATCGACTACTTCATCAAGAAAACGAAGGACCTGCTGGTGTGGAATACGACTCCTTCGCTCGTGATTGGTGGTTCTACATCACCTATCAATGCTGGTAATGTGGAGAACAAGGGCTTCGAGTTCGAGCTGGGTTGGAGAGACCATATCGGTGACTTCAGTTACGGCATCCGCGGTAACCTCTCGACACTGTCGAACGAGGTGACCTATATCGATCCTTCTCTCACCCGTCTGGCTGGTACAGGTTTCCACACCTATACACTGACTTACTTTGAAAAAGGTTATCCCGTTTACTACTATCGTGGTTATGAGTTTACAGGCATCAATCCAAAGGATGGTGAGCCTATGTTTAAGGACCTGAACGGTGATGGTGAGGTGAACTCTGACGATATGACCGATATCGGCAACGCTATCCCCAAGGTGACCTACGGTATTACTCTGACTGCTGCCTACAAGGGCTTCGACCTGACGATCTTCGGAACAGGTGCCGCAGGCAACAAGATCTTTAACTGTATCACCCGTCCGGACTACGCTACCTCGAACAAACTGAAGGAAGTGATCTTCGACGACCGTTGGACTCCTACGAATACCAGCGGCACCAAGCCTAAGGCTGACGCTGACCTGAACAAGTATCTTGACTCGAGCGCCATGGTCTATGACGGCAGCTACTTCAAGTTCAAGCAGATCCAGCTGGGTTACACTCTGCCGAAGGGACTACTGAGCAAGGTGGGTATCAGCCATGTACGTGTTTATGGTTCTCTCGACGATTTCTTCACCATCAGCAGCTATCCTGGTTTCGATCCTGAGGCTTCGACTAACGCTACCAGTGGTATGGGTATTGACAAGGGTGCTTATCCTACATCTAAGAAGTTAGTACTTGGCTTCAACGTGGAGTTTTAAAGACAGAGTATGTTTTTAAAGACAGAGTAACAGATTAACAGATTTTTTTAAACGAATTTCACGAATATGAAAAAGAATATATTATATATCGCATTGCTGGGTGTGATGTCGCTGATGACTGTCGGCTGTGACAGCAAACTCGATATCGAGAAGCACGGCAACATGGGAAGTATGGAAACATACTACACCACAGATGAGAATGTTAACACGGCCAGTGCATCGCTGTATCTGTCGGTGAGGTCGAACTACTTCACATGGTTCTTTACCAAGAACCTGCTCTCAGACGACTCTTGGTGTGGTGGTGGTCAGCGTGCTGATAATGCCGAGATGGAGAAACTGAACGAATATACCTTTGACTCCAATCACAGTTCCATCGAGGGTCTTTATTCCGGCCTTTACACGGTCATCTACAATGCCAACCTGATTATCGACAAGACTGAGGGTGATACGCCCGTGAAGAAGCGCGCCATCAACGAGGCCAAGGTGTTCCGTGCCTGGGCTCACTTTGAACTGGTAACACTCTGGGGTACAGCTCCGAAGGTGGATCATCTGCTGGAACCGGGTGAGTATCGTCTGGCTAACGGCAATCCCGCTGACACATGGGCCTTCGTTGAGCAGGATCTGACAGAGGCTATCAACTCGGGTACACTGCCCTCGAAAAGCAGCGTGAACGACGAGGAGACGAGTATCCGTATCACGAAAGAGACGGCTCAGGCTTTCCTGGGTAAGGCTTATCTCTTCCAGGGTAAGTACTCTGAGGCTGCCGCTATGCTCGACAACGTGATCAACTCTGGCAAGTATGCCCTCTATTCTGATTACGAAGCCCTGTTCCATGCTGCTGCCAATAACTGCTGTGAGTCATTATTCGAACTCCAGAAACGCTATGACTCCGAGCAGATGTGGAATCAGTTTGACATGGTGTATCTGATGCAGGGCTGGCGTTCTGACAAGCTGAAGTATAAGGGTGACGCTGCGCAGTTACTGGCTACTGGAACCTATGGCTTCCTGAATCCCCGTAAGACGCTCTATGATGCTTTCGTGGCTGAGGAGGGTAAAGACGGTTATCGTCTGAACAAGTCGATCCTGACCTATGACCAGCTCCAGGAGATTGGCGTAAGCATCTCTGGTAGTAACAGTGTCTATGGTAATGAGGGCTATTTCTACTGGAAAAACCAGTCGTTCAAGGAAGACTGCATCGTTGACCAGACTTTCTTCCAGGGTATGCAGTTCATCAATCTGAAGGTGATGCGCTATGCTGAGGTGCTGCTGATGGCTGCCGAGGCTCAACTGCAGGCTGGCAACAAGTCGAAGGCGCTGGATTATATCAACGCAGTTCGTACCCGTGCTCAGGAGCAACTGTTGTCGGATGTGACGCTGGATGATATCAAGACAGAGAAACGCCTGGAACTCTGCAACGAGTGTGTCCGTTATCAGGACCTCATCCGTTGGAAGGATGCTAAGACGGCTATGGGTGACCAGGGTAAGGAGATTCCTGCCTTCTCTACCGAAGGCGTGGAGTGGGGCTGGCAGAACAGCAGCTATGGCTTCCAGGAGAAGAACTGGTTGCTGCCGATTCCTCTGAAGGAGCTCGAACTGAACCCGAACATGACGAAGAATACTGGTTGGTAAATCTTTGAAGTTTGATAATTATGAAGAAAATGATGATAGTGGCTGCCCTCTACCTGATGGGTATGGCAGCCAACGCTCAGCAGAACCTGAGCTGGGGACAAGGTCCGCAGGTGGCTTCGCCCGTTGTAAATGCAGACAACAGCGTAACCTTCAACATGATTGCCCCTGAGGCGCAGAAGGTGCAGGTCACTGGCGACTTCCTGCCTTCGAAGAAGGTGGAGTTCGGTGGCAATACCTACGATGCTCCTGCCGATCCCGTGGATCTCGTGAAGGACGATAAGGGTGTATGGAGTTTCACCACAGAGCCACTGAAACCTGAGCTCTATACTTATAATATGATAGTGGACGGTGTGAAGATTATCGACCCGCTGAATGTGTATAACATCCGCGATATCAGCAATCTGTTCAGCGTACTGCTGATAAGTGGCGATGCCCGTACGGATCTCTATAAGGTAGACAAGGTGGCTCACGGCACGGTGAGTAAGGTGTGGTACGAGAGTCCGACAGCCGGTCTGACACGTCGTGTCACCGTTTATACCCCAGCCGGTTATGAAACTAGCGGCAAGGAGTACCCCGTGCTCTATCTGTTGCATGGTATCGGTGGTGATGAGAATGCCTGGAGTGAGCTCGGACGTGCTGCCCAGATTCTTGACAATCTGATTGCTCAGGGTAAGGCAGAGCCCATGCTCGTGGTGATGACCAATGGTAACATCTCACAGGAGGCCTGCCCGGGTGAGACCTCAGAGGGCTTCAAAGTTCCTACGATGATGCTTCCCAAGACGATGGAGGGTAGCTTCGAGACGGCTTTCCCAGATGTGGTGAAGTTTATTGAGAGTACCTACCGCGTGAAGAAGGATAAGGCTCATCGTGCCATCGCAGGTCTGTCGATGGGTGGCTTCCACAGCCTTTTCATCAGTATTAACAATCCGGATCTCTTTGGCTATGTGGGTCTCTTCTCTGCAGCCGTTGATCAGCAGCAGGCCGATCCTAACGGATTCCCTAACATCTATGCTGACCGCAATGCGAAGATTGACAACCTGTTCAGCAAGAATCCCAACCTCTTCTGGATTGGAATCGGTAAGACCGACTTCCTGATTAAGAACAACAACGACCTACGCGCCTATCTCGACTCAAAGGGCCATAAGTACACCTATCTGGAAACCGACGGTGGTCATATCTGGCGCAATTGGCGTATCTACCTCTCAGAATTCACTCCTTTACTTTTCAAATAAAAGCTTATGAAGAAATCCCTTTTATTCGTAATCGCAGCAGGTGCACTGATGGTAGGCTGTACTGCTGCTGACAAAGTGACTAAGAACACCCTCAATCAGGAAGAAGTGATGAGCAAGATGTCGCTCGAAGACAAGGCTCACTTTGTGATTGGCGTGGGTATGGCCGGTTTCTCCGGTGATGATGCCGTGATTGGTGCTACCAAGAGCCTCGTGCCAGGTGCTGCCGGAACCACCTATCCTCTTGATTCGCTGGGAATCCCCGCTGTGGTATTGGCTGACGGACCTGCCGGACTGCGTATCGATGCCACACGCGAAGGTGACTCTGCTACTTATTACTGCACGCATTTTCCCATCGGAACGTTGTTGGCTTCTACCTGGAACCAGAAGCTGATTGAGGAAGTGGGACAGGCCATCGGTGAGGAGGTGAAGGAATATGGTGCCGATGTACTGTTGGCACCTGCCCTGAACATCATGCGTAACCCGCTCTGCGGACGAAACTTCGAGTATTATTCTGAGGATCCCGTAGTGGCCGGCAAGACAGCTTCTGCCTATATCACTGGCGTACAGAAGAACGACGTGGGTACGAGTATCAAGCACTTCGCTGCCAACAATCAGGAGACGAACCGCATGAATACGGATGCGCACATCTCACAGCGTGCGCTGCGTGAGATCTACCTGAAAGGTTTCGAGATCGCCATCAAGGAGAGCAAACCATGGACGGTGATGACCTCTTATAACTACATCAATGGTGTATACTCCTCAGAGAGCAAGGATCTGGTACAGACCATCCTGCGCGATGAGTGGGGCTATGAGGGTACCGTAATGACTGACTGGTTCGGTGGTAAAGATGGTGCCAAGCAGATGTGGGCTGGTAACGATATGCTGCAGCCTGGTAAGGCAGAGCAGTTCGACTCCATCGTGGCTGGTGTGAAGAGTGGTAAACTCGATGAGGCTGATCTCGACCGTAACGTACAGCGTGTGCTGAATTTGGTAGAGAAGAGCCCACGTTTCCAGGGTTACCAGTACTCTAACAAACCCGACCTGAAGGCACATGCAGCTGTAACCCGTCAGTCGGCTGCCGAGGGTATGGTGCTGATGAAGAACAACGAGACTCTGCCTCTGAAGGAGAGTGTAAAGAATGTCGCTCTCTATGGCTGCACCTCTTATGACTTCATCGCTGGTGGTACGGGCTCTGGTAATGTGAACCACGCTTACGTCGTATCGCTGCTCGATGGTCTGAAGAATGGTGGCTATACTGTTTCAGACGAGTTGAAGACGGCTTACGAGAAATATATCGCAGACGCTAAGGAAGCACAGAAGAAGGCGATTGAGGAGATGGCTAAGAAGGATAAGCAGGCTGCTATGCTGGCCAGCTTCATGCCTGGCTCACTGCCTGCCGAGAAGCAGTTTACAGCTGAAGAACTGGCTGCTCAGGCTAACGTGGCTGATGTTGCCATCATCACCATCGGACGTATCTCAGGTGAGTTCCTGGATCGTAAGGCTGCCGACTTCAATCTCAACGAGTCTGAGCAGAAACTCATCCAGCAAGTGTGCGATGTATATCACAAGGCTGGCAAACAGGTCGTGGTGCTGCTCAATATCGGTGGTGTGATTGAGACGGTTTCTTGGAAGGAACTGCCTGATGCCATCCTCTGCGCATGGCAGGCTGGACAGGAGGGCGGTAACAGTGTCGTTGACGTGCTCAGTGGAAAACAGTCGCCCTCTGGTAAATTCACGATGACATGGCCTGTGAAGTTTACGGATGCCTACTCTTCGAAGAATTTCCCCATCGACGAGGATCCGAAGATCGATATGTTGAATCAGGGTCAGAAGGGTAATGTGAAGAACGTGGACTATACCGACTACGAGGAGGATATCTATGTGGGTTATCGTTACTTCGATTCGTTCGACGTACCCGTGAGCTATCCCTTCGGTTTTGGACTGAGTTACACCACCTTCGAGTATAGTGATGCCACGATCAATCAGAAGAACGATATCTACGATATTACGGTCACTGTTAAGAACACTGGCAAACTCGAGGGCAAGGAGGTCGTAGAACTCTACATCTCTGCTCCTGACAATAAGGCTGCCAACAAGCCCGCAAAGGAGTTGAAGGCTTTTGCAAAGACCAAGCAGTTGAAGCCGGGCGAGAGCGAGACTCTTACGTTGAGCGTGACTGCAGCCGATCTGGCTTCGTTTGATGAGGCTGCTTCTGCATGGGTGGTTGCTGAGGGTGAATATCAGTTCCTTGTTGCCGCCTCTGCCCAGGACATTAAGGCCACGCTCTCTGCTCCCGTAAAGAACCAGCAGACGAAGGTGAATGACGTGTTGAAGCCTCAGGTGCAGATGAACCTGCTGAAGCGATAATGACACAGAGATACGCATTATTCTTTGATATAGACGGTACGCTCGTGAGTTTTAAGACTCACGAGATACCGTCTTCTACTATTTTTGCCCTGACACAGGCCAAGGCCAACGGCTCACGTGTGTATATTGCTACTGGGCGGCCACCTGTTATCATCACGAATCTGGGTGCTATTGAGCATCTGATTGACGGCTATATCACCACTAATGGTGCCTTGTGCTATGTGGGCGATGAACTGGTCTGTTGTCAACCTATTCCCAAGGAGGATGTGATGACATGTGTGGAGGACAGCAAGGAAAAGGGCTATAGTGTCATTATCGTAGGTCGTAAGGATGTGGCTGTGCTCGATCCGAAGGGAGACGTGGATCGTATCTTCCGTCAGATGTTGGCTGTGAAGAATCTCGATCAGGCTTCGCCTTTGGAAACTGTGCTCCAACAGGATATCCTTCAACTGACACCTTTCTTCCCTGCCGACTATGAGCCAGAGTTGTTGGCTCGTATGTCGCAATGTGTCTCTGGCCGCTGGCATCCGGAGTTTACGGATATTACAGCTAATGGGGCAGACAAGGGAAAGGGCATTCTCGCCATAGCACGCCATGAGGGCTTTGACCCTAAGCATACCATGGCTTTTGGTGACGGTGGCAATGATACCTCCATGATTCTTCAGGCAGGCATCGGCATTGCTATGGGTAACGCTATCGATGAACTCAAACAACAGGCTGACTATGTGACCAGTTCTGTAGATGATAATGGCATTCTGAACGCACTCCGCCACTTTCAGGTGGTTTGAAACAATTGTATTACTAAAAGATAAGAGACAATGAAATATTCGATTCATAAGATTAGTTTGGTAGTAGTGGCTGTAGCCGTTATGTGCGGCTACAGCCTTCGTACGTCTGCCCAGACACTGACGGCAGCAAACATCGACGAGGTCGTCAAGGCGATGACACTCGAGGAGAAATGTCACATGGTGCTGGGACGCGGCATGCACTTTAACGATGATGCGAAGTTCCCTGGTACAGCAGGAAGTACATTCTCTGTGGCCCGTTTAGGTATCCCAGAGACCTATTGTGCCGACTCTCAGCAGGGCTTGCGTATGAATGCTTCCCGCGCTTGGGATCATCATGATTATTATCCCACCGACTTTGTGGCTTCTATGACACTCGCCTCGACATGGGATCGTGAGGCTGCCTTCAAAGTGGGACAGGGTATTGGCAATGAGGTACGCGAGTTCGGACTCGACTGGATTCTCTCGCCGGCCATGAACCTTATCAGAAACCCACTGTGCGGGCGTAACCATGAGTATTATTCTGAGGATCCCTACCTCTCAGGAACCATTGCTGCCGGTTATGTGCGTGGCATTCAGAGTGAAGGTACGGCTGCCTGTCCTAAGCACTTTGTGGCTAATAATCAGGAAACGAATCGTAACAACAATATCTCGCAGGTGTCGCAGCGCGCACTCCGTGAGATCTATCTGAAGGCTTTTGAGATTATGGTGAAGGAGAGTGATCCCTGGACGATCATGACCTCCTATAACAAACTGAATGGCCCGTATGCTGTACAGAACTATGAGCTATTGACCACCATTGTTCGTGACGAGTGGGGCTGGAAAGGCATGTATGTATCCGATTGGAATGCTGGTGACGATGCCGTTGCTGCTATGCTGGCCGGCAACGATATGCTTCAGCCTGGACAGGATAAACAGTATGAGGCCATCCTGGCAGCAGTTAAGAATGGCACACTGCCCATGGAGGTGCTCGATGCCAACGTGAAGCGTATCTTAGAATATGTGATCAAGACCCATAACTTTAAGGGTTACAAATATAGTAACGAGCCTGATCTGAAGGCCCATGCTCAGACCGTTCGTGAGGTGGGTGCCGATGGTATCGTGTTGTTGAAGAACAGTGGCATCCTACCCCTCGCAGGTAAGCGTGTCGCTCTCTTTGGATGCACCAGCTATGACTGGATCTCTGGTGGCTCTGGCTTTGGCGGCACTTCTGTCGGCCACTACACCGTATCGCTTGTTGAGGGTATGCGTAGTGCAGGATACGAGGTCTATAAGCCCCTCATCGGTATCTACACCCAGCATATCGCAGCTGAGGAGAAACGCTTGTTCCCCAACGGTCGTCCCCCATTCTCGCTGATGCCCCCGGCACGTGCCGAGGAGAAGCAGTTCACGGCTGATGAACTCAATGCCGCCATTGAAGGTAGCGACGTGGCTATCATCTCTCTGGGGCGTAAGAGTGGCGAGGCTGCCGACCGCAGTGAGAGCGATTTCTATCTGAAGGAGGGTGAGACACAGCTCATCAAGGCTGTCAGCGAGGCTTATCACGCCAAAGGTAAGCAGGTTATCGTACTGCTCGACATCTGCAGTCCGATTGACGTCGCTTCCTGGCAAGATCAGATCGATGCCTTGGTATGCACCTGGCAGGGTGGTCAGGAGAGTGGCTTCAGTGTGGCTGACGTGCTTTCAGGCCAGGTGAATCCCAGCGGTAAACTGCCGATGACTTTCCAGATCAAATATGGTGATGCCTATGCCGACAAGAACTTCCCTGCCAATGTGGACGACAAGACATTGGGTGCGATGTTCATGTGGGGTTATAATAAGGATCAGGCACCGAAGGAGCGTAAGCCCGAAGCTAATATCGACTTCACGAACTACGAGGAGGATATCTATGTGGGTTACCGTTACTTCGACAGCTTCGGCAAGCCCGTGGCTTATCCCTTTGGCTTTGGATTGAGCTATACCACCTTCGCCTACAACAACATGAGTGTCAGCGAGACTGATGGTGTATTCACCGTGAAGGTTGACGTGAAGAATACTGGTGCTCGTGCAGGTCGTAACGTCGTAGAACTCTTCGTGGCTGCACCTAACAGCAAGAAGATGAACAAACCCGAGAAGGAGCTGCGCAACTATGCCAAGACCAAGCTCCTGCAGCCTGGTGAGGAGGAAACCGTCACGATGACTGTCAAGACCTCTGACCTCGCCTCGTTCAACGAGAAGGCCTCTGCCTGGAAGACCGATGCAGGTGTCTATACCTTTATGATCTGCTCTTCTGCCAACACCGTCGAGTCTAAGGCTACTGCTAAAGTAAAGACCTGGACGAAGAAAGTGAACAACGTGATGAAACCCAACGTGAAATTAAACTTGTTAAAGAGATAATGAAACATTTTTTTTCTGCAATATTGCTTGCATGCTGCGCTGTGCCGATGATGGCACAGTGGCAGATGCAGCCAACACCCAATGATACACTACAACCTGTGCGCAATCTGGGTAATGGCAAGGTGGCTTTCAGTATCTATGCCCCCAATGCAAAAGAGGTGGGCTTCGGTGGTGATGCGATGCCCTGGGGTAAGCCCCTCCAGTTCACGAAGGCCGACAATGGTGTGTGGACTGCTGTCATCAGCGATCTGAAGGACGGTGTGTATCGCTACAACTTCACGGTTGATGGCGTGAAGGTCCAGGATCCCAAGGGTGCCCTCTCTGCCGAGACCTCTGCTCTCGCTAATATCGGCGACAGCAAGCAGTTCTACGATATGCGCGAAGATATCCCACATGGTGCCTTGGCTCAGCGCTATTATTTCAGTAAGACCCTGAACACTCTGCGTCGTCTCCATGTATGGACACCTGCTGGTTATGAGAAGAGTGCCGATAAGCTCCCCGTGCTCTATCTGATTCATGGTGGTGGCGACAACGATGCCTCATGGCCGGGTGTAGGTTGTGCCTGTAACATCCTCGACAATCTCCTGGCTGAGGGAAAGATGCTGCCTATGGTGGTGGTGATGCCTAATGGCTCTATCCCTGCCCAGAATCTGATGGACGAAGTGCCTCTCTTTGAGAAGGATCTCATGACGAGTATCATTCCTTTTATCGAGGATAACTATCGTGTAGTGGCCGATAAGGCACATCGTGCGATGGCAGGTCTCTCGATGGGAGGCATGGAAACGATGGAGACCATCCTCAACGACTACGACCAGTTCGACTATTTCTGGGTGCTGAGTGCCGGTTGGTTCCCTGCTCAGAAAGAGCAGTTTGAGGGTTATCACCAGCGTCTAGCCAAGGCAGCCGACGGTATCAAGAAGAACGTCCGTCAACTTGTTTTCACTCAGGGCGATCCTGAGGACATTGCCTATCAGAACGGACTCGCCACACTGAAGCTCTTCGATGCAGAGGGCATCAAGTACGAGTATTATACAGCGCCAGGCGGACACACATGGTACACATGGCGCAATAATCTACATCAGTTGGCTCAGCGTCTCTTTAAAGACTAACGCTTTTGCTGTTTATTCTGCTGAAGCGTCTTTTGAAGCGGGTAGTTGCATGGTTCCATGCAACTGCCCGCTAAACACATTTTTTTATGTGCTTAACATCTTTTTTTAGTTAAAAATAGATATAATTCCAAGAATATTGTATCTTTGCACAGATAATAACAGAAAACTTAAAATTGTAATCATGGAATATGATTTTGATATTAGACTTGAAGGAACGACACTCTATATTAATTTAGGGTACGAACTGATGACGAAGAATTCTCCCGTATTGCAGGAAGAAATAAAAAAATATCAAGGGCAGGACATCAAGAAGATCGTGTACGATGCCACTAACCTGGTGTTTATCTCCAGTAGTGGTATCCGTGTTATCAATTATGCTTTTCAGAAATTAGGCAATTCTCCCAAGATTGAGTTCGTGAACTGTGCTAAAAAGATATATGAAGTCTTGGATATGATTGGCATTACCAATATCATCAGTTTTGTAGAGGATGAGTCCAAAAAAGGACATGCGGGTGATGCGAATCCCGAATTGCGGGGAAGGCTTGACAAGCTCAATCAGCAGCAACTCGACTATTTTGCTGCCAACAACGATGTGGTGATGTATCAGATGAGATTAGGAAAGGAAGAAGAATAAAGTAGAAAAGATAACATAATAAAATAAAAGGCTTATGGAAAATGATAAATATGTATTGACGATAGATGGCAAGCAATTCCTTTTCCAGGAAGAGCAGGTGATTGACAATTGCAAGTTCCATCTGGAGAAACTGTCGTACGACAAAGGTATCTACCGTCCGGCAGAGATATTGGTCACCATGAACATCGATGTCCAAGGTATGAAAAACGATCAATTGGTCAATGCCTTCTACATGAAGGATGTCAAGCTGACTATCAACGATGAGACAGTGGCGGAGAACTATTTTGTGTTCAAGGTGAAACCTATATTCCAGAGAGTGTCGAATGTGACCGGTGCGAAGCTGGAACTGACCATCTACAGTCAGGATAAGCTGATGACCCTCGACAAATACTCGAAGGCATGGTCGGGGCAGAAACTCGGCGCAGACATCTTCAAAGAAGAAGTGAAAGGTTTTACATTCAACGATGAAGTCATCTCAACCTCCAATGATCTGCAGGTGGTCGACTATGGCTCCGACGAATTCATTCAGCCATATCTCGTACAATATAACGAAAGCTTCTATGATTTCCTGCGTCGCACGGCCAACCGGTGCGGAGAGTTCCTGTATCACGAGAACGGCATGCTGCACTTAGGTATGAAGATCAACGACATGGCCAAAAAGAAGGATCCCGACTATGCGGAAATAGCTTCTGAGCGTTATTACGAGAATATGCTCAGCGAGGGAACGAAGACTACCGACTATGCCTATAATTACATCCCTAAGGATCGTAGTATACCAGGTAAAGACGACAAGCCTTACAGCAATCCTCTGACCTACGATGATTATTTGGACAACGTTAGTGAGACGTATACGACTTGGGCTGAACAGATGGATTTCCTCAGCAAGAACCTCGCTAATACTTTCTGCATGGCACTTGAGGGTACATCGCTCGCAAATATTGTGTCAAACTTGACTGTGTCAACTGGTTTCAATATGCTTCATGCCATGACCGCCTCGACAAATATGAACCAAAAACACACGGAGGCAAACATCACTCCATGGTCGGGGAAGAATGACCAGAAGAAAGGAGATTCAGTCAGACAGTTTGGTACGATTAATGATCAACAGCCGAAGAATAATTTCTGCGGGAAAAAGACAAATATGAATGCCGAATTCTATGCGCTGATCCGCGAGGCTGAAAAGAAAGTGGGCGAGAATGCTGTTTATCTGGAGTTCGGGGAGAACACTCAGAAACTGTCGATAGGCGATAAGATCAAAGTGGACGGCGAGAACTATATCGTGATAGGCGTGAACGGCAGCTGTGATTACACGGAGACGTCCCACTTGATAACCACCACGGTTACCTACAACGAGCGTCAGCAGGTGATAGCCGTCAGACTCTATGGTGAGGCGGCTATTCCTCCAGCCCTGCCCAACATCATTATCCGTGAGTCCCAGCCCCAGTTGGCATTTGTCGTCGATAATTACGATCCCGAGAAAATTGGAAGAGTACGCGTCAAGTTTGCCTGGCAGCCCAAAAACGGAGAAGACAACAAAGAGGATGCCTCACCTTGGATTCGCGTGTCGCTGCCTTTTGCTACCAACGGCGCAGGCATGAAATTCAAACCGGAAATTGACGACGAGGTGATGGTCAGTTTTGAGGAGGGCAATATTGAGCGACCATACGTCTCCGGGTTCCTGCTCTCACCGCGTAGCAATGAATCCTGGAGTTGGTTGCCTGACCGTTCGATTACATCGAAAAATGGTCATACCATCACCTTCAACGACGGTATCGACGGTGCAAGTTTCATATATGCCCTTTCTCCCTTTTGGAAACTCGTCAGGAGTTTCTTACCCAATGCCGTTATTCCTCCTGCCCTGAAAGAAGACGACATCGCCAGGGGACTTACAGGTGGCATGACGATCAGCGACAGATTCGGACTCTACAAGATCAACCTCTCAAGCGACTCCCGCTCTGTCATGATACAGTCGGCAGTGGGTAATGTGAATCTTAGTGCCTTTACCGGTATCTCTATCTCTGCCCCCAATGGCGACATCAAGATTCAGGGTAGGAACATCCAACTCGAGGCGAGCGACACGGTGTCTATTGAGTCGGGCAAGGCTGTCAAGAACCGTTTCTTCCCCTGGGAGAATTCTTATGGTGAAAGTGGTTCATACTGGGATTCCACTGGAGGTCGTTGGATGGCTGATATGGGCTTGACTTTCCTGCGGGATGTCACGAGTCGCACGATTAACAAGATTGTCGATGTTCAGTTATTACGTACGATGGTGGATACCGTATTGCGCCCCATCGATGGCACGACGAAGATCAAGTCGCTCACCTTTGTACGCATTGAGGCGGGCAAGGGCTCTGCCGAGTACCCCAGGGCAGCCAGAAGAACAACCGACAAGGAAAGTGTTCCCTATGATCTGTATCCCAGTATTGATAAAATAGCGTCAATTGCCAGAAGCAGAGTAGAGGCCATTGAAGCAACATTTATACAAATGTGTAAAGACCTTGAGGCGTTTAAAGTTTTGTCTGGAAACGAAGGTGTTAATGCCAATCAGGGTGTTATTTCAGTAAGTAGTATCAAGGATGCCTCGTTCCAGAAAGTGAAGCGTGATCTGGTCATTAACTGGCCAGAAATGGCGACTGAAGATGAGTTGACGAATAATTTCCTTGACGAGTATAATAATATCAAAAATGAAATGCCGAAGCGTGATGACGATCCTTATAAGAATGATAACGACAAATTCAATAAGGATCTGGATAAATGGCAACAAAAAATGAATCAACGCAAGGAGGCATACCTGAAAACTCTATCGAAACTAACCGAAATGATTAAAAATAGAAAGAAGGTAGAAGACGCCGCAAAGAAGTTGGGTGATGAAATGCACACGCTTTATACGGCAAGTCAGGTGTATTTCAATTCAGAAGATGTAGATTGTGATAATTTGTATTTCGTCAAGTCTATCAAGGCCGCGCTCAAGAAGATGAGTTTCTCAACAATAACTATCGATGATACAACGAGTGAGGATTCCATTAACGATTGGGCCGCTAAAAAGAAGCATTATATGAGGACTGCCGTATGTTTGTTCCTTTCTGAAAAGGATGTGACGGACAAACTGAACAACTATTATCTGAAAATCAGCGTACCGCAACTCGTCGGTGCCAATCTTGCTGATAATGTCACTTGGACGGCTGCGGTTCTGGCAATGGTGAGCAAGCCTACTACTGGAGATAAAATAAAGGTTGCGTTAAAGGAATGGCCGGCAGAGACGTATCTTGACATAGATAAGGATAAACTATGCAATTTGAATCGTTGGAAGGTAGGCGTGGATGGAAAGATCCTCTTCTCTGATAATTCTGGAAAGACCTTGTCTTTTGATAACAATGGTGTTGTCAGTTCAACAGACAACATGACATTCACCAATAAGTCATGTGATGAGATGATACAGAAGTTAGGTAATATTGGTTCACTTTTATAAAATATAAAGGATATAATTATGGCAGATACAATCTTTTCTAACTGGCTGACGGCTCTGCAGAACCTTCAGTCGAGCGTCTCGAAAGACCTTTCCGAGATACGCAAACAGAAAGCAGAGATACAACAGCTGAAAGCGGACATACTGAACGAAGTGGCCAGGGGCAAATTTATCCGCGACAACGAGCGTCTGGTACTTTCTGCCCCCGAGATTGTGATTGGTAACGTGGACGCCAGCGGAATGCTGTATGGCGACGCCGGTACGATTATCATCCGAGGACAGAAGTTAGGCCTGGAGGGTGTCGGTGAGAATGGCCGTGTGGAAACGCGCGCTGCCCTCATCGCACAGACGGCAGTCGATCCCGGTCCTGACGGCATCGAGGAGGTGGTGCGCTCAAAGTCGGCCATCATCAACCAAGCCAAGCACATCACCCTACAGAGCAACGAAGCCGGGGAGGACGGCTATTTCTCACGCTCAGCCACGACGACTGGCGCTACGGGTGTCAGGATTCATGCTGACGAGGAGGTGGAGATCGATGCCTCACAGTCGGTGGAGCACCGCAAAGAAGCCATTGAGAACCGTCTGAGTGAGGTGAAACAGCAGGCATTTGACCTGAGCAGCAAAGGTATTACCACCATGGCGAGCATCACTGGTACTGTCGCTGCCATGGAAGCGATGCTGCAGGGGCAGGACCTTCTGAACTTCGATGAGTATTTGATGCGTGTTACAGTGACCATACTCGATAGTCTGACACAGGTGTTCAAAAATCAGTTGCCCATGGCTTACGATGCCTTGGAGAATGCCATCTCCACGATGACGAAACTGGCAGAGGTTAACCGCAGGCAGAAAGCCCTCGAGGCTGAGAAGAAGTTGGTAGAGGATGCTACCGAGCATTTCAAGGAGGTGGCGACTGGTGCCCACCTCTCAGTGACTGCCGAGCAGATGTCCATTGCCTCGAAGGACGGCGACGATAACATCCGTGAGAATTCAGCGGCATCAATCAGCGTACAGACAGGCAAGCTGAACATCACCAGTTATAAGAAGGACGGCTCGCTGATCGATGACAGTAGTGTGCGTATTGCCACCCACGATGTGGAGATCAGTACGGTGAATCCCCAGCTGAAAGAGGAAGATAAAACCGACGGTGACTATACAACCGAAGGCAGTGTGCAGATTAATTCGAAGAACGTATCGGTGGCTGCCGTCGACTATTCCATCAACGATGGCAAATACGAGGAGAAAGAACAGACCAAGGAAAGCCGTTTCAGCGTGCGTACAGAAAACGTCAGCATGCTCTCGTACGATACTGAGGGCAACACGACGGGCTCCTGGTACGTGGCAGCAGAGCAGATGGCTCAGGGCTCGTTCGACAAAGACGGTAACACCACGGGTACACTGAACCTCTCTGCCGAAAAGATGCAGTTGGCTGCCCTCGACAAAGACGCCAAGGCTTCGGGACAGATGATGATCAATGCGAAGGATGTCTTCGTGAAGTCGGTGGATGTGGACGGCTCTTCTGGTGAAGACAAGGGATTGGCAGAAGGTGGTAACATGGTGATTCTGGCTGAGAAGATGTTCGTGGGACGCACCGACGAGCAAACCCTCACCAAGGAACTGCAGATATCGGCTGAGAAGGCTGGCATCTATGCTAAAGAAACCGCTGAGATCCAGCAGGACGGTGGTAAGGCGATGGTACAGCTCGACGGCGACAACATTGCCATCACGGGTTCTAAGGCAGAGTTCTTTGGCGACAACACCGTGAATGGCAAGACTGAGTTCAAGGCTGATGTCAAGGCTCCGAATCTCGAGGCCGACAACGTGAAAGCCAAATCGTCATTCAAGAGCCCGAACATCAGCGATGGCTTCTCCTCACCTGGTTCACCCTCTTCAGCCCAGCTCAATGCGAAGCTGAAGGAAAACGATGCACCCAAGCAGAAGTGAGGAGTTAAGGAGTTAAGAATTTAAGTAGTTTAGAAGTTAAGTAGTTAAGAAGATATGAGAAGATCCATAAAAATGCTATTGGGCGAGATGGATGTCAAGCTCACAGGCCATGCCGGATTGTTGAACTACCGTTATATGAACCTCTGCATCAAGGCAGAGCCGGTGGCGCTGTTGTCGTTAACGGTTACCGACATTGAGGGTAATGTGTACAATATTGAGGAGGTGGCCGACACCATGATGCGCGACGAGTTCTCGTTCGAGTTCGTGCCTCGTGACATGGAGATGCTGCCATTCATCCAGAAAGGCATCGCAGAAGCGCATCCAGAGTTCAAGCAGGAGGTGATCAAACCTGAGGGTGAGGATCATTTCTTCTATCCGAACACGCCAGAATATGACCAGGAGAGGCATATCGTCTGCACAATGCCCGAGGTCGACGATAATCGCTATGACACCCTGAAAGAGGCTGTCAAGACACTTTACGATGAACGTATGGTGGAGATTGACAAGGTGAAAGCAGATTATACGAAGCAATTGTCTGACAGGTCGGGAGATCTGCCGAAGGATGAGACCGACGAGGCCATGAATAAATTGGAAGAGTTGGCCAATCAGTATTCCGAAACCTGCAAGACATACCGCGACAATAAGGAGCAGGAAATAGAGGAAAGCCACCAGAAGTGGCTTGTCAATCAGGCCGAGGAAAGGCTGAATCGCCTACACGGCAATAAGGAATGATAGCGTGAGATCGCTTCAACCTCTTGCCATTTGATAGATGGCTTCCATGTCCTCTGCTTTCAGAACCTTCAGACATCCGCAGGTAGCCGTGTAGTCGCGGCTACACTTGCGGGTCATCTCCTTGATCTCTTCGTCAGTGATGTCCTTGCCGATCAGCTCCTTGATGTTGATGGGCATACCGATGGCGTGGTAGAAACGTTCCATCGCCTCAATTCCTCGCAGGGCAGTGCCTTCGGGATCGGTGAAGTCATTGGGAACGTCCATCACATTGACGGCGAAACGAACAAAGCGACTCAGGTTCTCATGCATCACGTAGCGGGCCCAGCTTGGCCAGATAGCTGCCAGACCAGCACCATGGGTGACGTCGAACATTCCGCTTAATTCATGTTCCAGCTGATGGGTGGCCCAGTCGTCGGCGACGCCACAGCCCGTGAGTCCCCAGTGAGCCACACTGCCACCCCACATGATCTGGGCACGGTTGCGATAGTCCTCAGGATTCTTCAAGACCTCAAACACAGCCGTCTTCATCCGTCTCAGCACGGCCTCGGCAAGGTCGGTGGTCAAGTCCATGTCATCGTCTTTCGTAAAGTAGCGCTCCATGGTGTGCATCATCATGTCTGTGACACCTGCTGCCGTCTGGTAAGGGGGGAGGGTCATCGTACGACGAGGATTCATGATGGCGAATTTCGGACGAGACATATTGTTGGAATAGCCTAATTTCACGTCACCGTCTTCGTTGGTGATGACGCTGGCCTCACTCATCTCACTACCTGCTGCAGGGATGGTCAGTACCGAGGCCACGGGCAGCATGGCTGTTGGCTCAGCCTTGCCGAGATAGAAATCCCATACGTTGCCGTTATAGCAGACACCATAGGCTATACACTTGGCAGAATCGATGACGCTGCCACCACCGATGGCGAGAATGAAGTCCACATTCTCCTTGCGACAGAGTTCGATGCCTTTCTGAGCTAACGACAGTCTTGGATTAGGTACCACGCCACCCAGTGTGATATAATCCACACCGCCTTCCTTCAGCAGTTGGCAGATCTTGTCTAAGAGTCCGGAACGCTCGGCACTCTTGCCGCCATAATGTACTAGTACTTTCGTACCACCGTATTTTTTCACGAGAAGAGCCACCTGCTCCTCAGACTGTTCACCGAAAGCGACCTCTGTGGGTGCATAGTAATTAAAATCCTTCATATTGATAAGTCATTAAATATTCCTGTGGTCATGTTTACCCGATGGGCAGGGTGATGACAAACCTGGCCCCCTGGGTGTAGTGATCGTCAAGGGTCAGGTCACCGCCAAGCATACGTGCCGTATTCTGACAGAGCGAAAGTCCCAGACCGATGCCCTCAGTAAAGGAGTTGAGCTTCGTAAACTGCGCAAAAATGCGATCCCGGTCTTCGGGGGCTATACCAGGGCCATTGTCACTGACCGAGAAGACGATCTTGTTTTGATCTTGCTCACGACAGCCGATGATGATGTCTCCGTAAGGTGCAAACCTTGTGGCGTTCTCGAGCAGCTCGCTGAGAATGGTGAGTAACGCCTTACGGTCTGTACGGATCATGAAGTCGTCGGCGACCTCTGATTCGACTTTAATCATAGGATGGATCGTGGCGGCTTCACGACAAAGCTCGTTGCAGCTGAAGATCGTCTGCGAACCGGTGATATCCTTTGCTCCTTTGATAGCGGAGGATGCATTGAGCATACGGGTGATACGACTGATGGCTTTGGCACTAGCTCTCATACGCGTGGTGATGTCGCCAATTTCTTCTTCGGAGATGTCTGTGAAGTTGGCTGAAAGTACCTGCGTAAACCCATTGATGATGTTGAGGGGTGTACGGATCTGATGGTACATCTCCTGAATGAATGCAGCTTTCTGGCGATTGGTCTCCAACTTGAGTTGATAGGCATGTGTCAGCTCATCGTTCTGTTGTTGTAACTCGGCGTTGACACGGCGGATGGAGGTGACACTCTCAGCGAGTGAACGCTGCATGCGGATAAAGCTGTTGGTGAGTCGCCCCACACTGTCGCGTCGGGTGCTGGCAGGCAGGGGCTCGTCGAATTGTCCGTCGGCGATACGTCGTGCCTCGTGGTCGAGCTGGCTGAGTGGCTGTACGGCTCGACGTACCGTCTGATAACAGAAGAGCAGCAAGAGCAGCAAGCCAATGCCGATGACAGACCAGACGGTGAAGAAGATCCGGTTGTAGCGGGTGAAGACATCACTTTCAGGACAGACAATCGCAATACTCCAGCCCGTTCTCTCCAGTGGCCGGTAGAAGATATACGCGTCATGGCCGTCAACGATGGTTTCCACCATGCCACTATGACCGGCAAGCATATCCCTACCCAGGGCATCGATGTCGCGGCGTGCCTCTGGTGCCGCATCACTGAAGATGGTCTCTTTGAAGAGCTTTATAGAATCCGGGTGTACGAGGTAGGTGCCGTCGCGTCCTACCATGATCGCCGAGGAGTTGGGATATGCCGGGATTGCCGTCACCGACTCGCTGAGGCCGTTTAGGGAGAGACTCGCCGTGATAGAACCGACATACTTGCCGTCGGCATCGCGCATGGGACAGCAATAGGAGGTCAGGATGTCACGTGCCGAGAGCGTCCCCTCGTTATAGTCATCAAAGGCGTCTACCCAGCAGGGCTTGCCGAGCTTGCGCGGTGTCTTGTACCAGATGGCATCGAAATATTCGAACGGTCCCTCGCGCACCGTGGTGATCTGGCCGTCCTGTCGCAGCGTGTAGGCCGAGAAGTAGCGCCCCATCTCTGGGAAGAAGTTCGGCTCCATGGAGATGGCGAAACCCGTGAGGAAGGTGTTCTCTTTGACGGTGCGGTCCGTGAATGACAACAGTGAGTCGGGATGTAGGTTGTGGGGTACGGTGGCAGCCATGTAGTTCGTTACCAGCTCCGTTTCGTCGATGATGCCATTGATGCGCTCGGCAGTGTTGTCGAGCAGCTGGGTGGCGTGTTCGATGGCAGCACGCTGGATAAAACGCCTACAGCGGTTGAAAAGGAATCCGAAGAGCAGCATGAACACCACGGCAATGATGAGCGTGATGACCAGGCCGAGTCGGAGCGACAAGTGCTGTTGTATGTAGGACAGAAGTCTTTTCATAGGCCGGCAATGTCTTTAGAGAGTGTAGCAGACTGAGGTGGCGTCGTCTCTTTCGTGAGCTGGTCCAGCAGCTGTGTGATGGCCTCAGTGCCCTCCACGATTTCCGTCTGACAACGTATCATTTCCGCTTTCGTCAGTTGAGCGTAGCCGAGGCAGATGGCATCGGTATTGCGACACACCTGATCGACGGGCAATGCAATACGTCCTGTCATGTCGTGCATGAACTTCGCCTTCATCTCCTCATAGGCTTTTGCCTCGCCGTAAGCTGCCTGCAGCTCTGCGTTCTGTCGGCTCAGCATTTCCTGCTTTTGTTGCATCTCGTCCATGTAGGCGGCCAGCTTGCGTTGCATCAACGACAGACTGTTTTGCAGGCGGCCCGTCTCGTCCTCTTGCCTGGTGTCCGCTATCGGGGTGTCCAGGTCGCCGTCTGCGATGCTTTCCGCAGAGTCGGCCAGTCGGTGCAACGGGCGCAGGTGGTGACCAATGATATAGTATAGGATAAAGAGCAACGACACCATGCCGATGATACCCCACGGTATCATCACATCATGCATGCGTGAATACCTGCTTTTGATATCATCCACAGGACACACCGCAGTCAGGCTGTAAGGACTGTTGCCTACAGGTTGTGAGAAGACATAGTTCTCCTGATCGTTGTACGCCAGCTGACTGCTGTCGCTACGGGTGACGTAAAGCTGCAGATGGGGCAGCGACTCCCGTAGTGATGCCTGTAAGCCGTTCTCGTCGATCATCTGCTCGATGCGCGAACGATTCGTCTGCAGCTGCTTTTTTTCCAGTCGTGCAGTAATCTCCGCCTGGCGCAGGGTGTTGTCGATGCGAAGCGCTGTGTTCTCAAGTGCCTGTTGTGTTGTGTCGATGGTCTCGTCGCGGATGACATCTTCCGAGAACCGTGCCAGCAGGAAGATGACCACCCCCAACGTGACCGTCACAAAACCCGCTACCCACAGCGTGAGCTGTGTGGAGAACGATGTCCGTATCTTCTGTAGCGGTGTCATGGTTTACTTTACTTGACTGTTACGATATTCTTCAGTGAAGAGCCGAAGATGATATACTGTGTGTTACCGGCGATGGTTCCCTCGTTCTGTCCCCAGAGGAAGGGCCAGTCGTCGTAGTTCTCGAAATGATCCGGCTTACGGAACAGCAGTCCTGGTGCCACGTTGCCGGGGATGAACGAGAAGTCGGCGCGGTTGTTGCCGTAGAACACCTGCTTCGGTCTTGCAGCGCCCACCACTGCCACAAACGAGTAGTTGTGGTACGGGTGACAGCCGTAGAGCCAGTTGGCCACACGATACACCTCGTCCTTGCTGACGATGTCGGGGAAGTAGATATGGGCGTAGTTCACGGTGATGCCGAAGTTCAGCACCATGTTCACACCAGCCCAGTTACCCAGTCCGATGGGCACGCCGTAGGGATTCTGTTGGTCGAAGTCCTTGATATAGGCCTCGTACTTCTCCACATAGGGACGCAGCTTCTGCTTGTAGGCTTCATCCATATAGGGCACTGCATCGAGGGCCGTCTGCATGTTGCCCGACAGGCGCAGCTCCAGGGCGTCCCATATCTGCTGCTCGAAGTTGTCGAGGTATTGCTTCTCCTGTGTGGCACCGTAGAGCATTAGGTTCGTAGCCATGTCGCCGAGCTGTTCACGGTTCTTACGACTGCGCTCCATCAGCTTCTGACGTTTCTTGTCCAGCTGTCCGCCTTGCTGACGGGGGTTGGCGATGTTGACCTGCTCCGTACCGTCGAGCCAGGCAAACTCATCATCTCTGGCGGCATTGCGCTGGGCGATGAGTTCCGTACCCTCCTTCATCAGTCGCTTCGACTGGGTGAGGGCCCTCTCGGCGAGGTCGTCGTTATAGCCCTTCAGGGCATGACTGGCAGCAGCGAACATCGTGGCGGCACGAAGGTCGAGCTGCGGACTGCGGGTCGTGAAGGCCCACATGTCGTCGGGCGTACCGCTGCGCTTGCCGTCGGCAGATACCTCATAGGGCTTCAGCGAGGGGTCGTAGTGCAGACCGTCGGTGATCGAGGCGGCATCGCCGAGGTGATGGTAGTTGTCGAGGATCGAGTTCGAGAGGGTCGAGGCCATGTGCCCGATCTGCTCTGCCTGTGCCACGAGGTTCAGTGTTCCGTGCTCGATAAACTGCAGGACATCAGG
>Ga0310695_10005083_pt1 | contig 23285 bp, 20 predicted proteins | sample RumenRJG_04DNA_FD_203882 | JGI IMG/M metagenome (GOLD analysis project Ga0310695, IMG submission 203882) | Bovine rumen microbial communities from Lethbridge, Alberta, Canada - RJG_04 (v2) (version 2) | ecosystem: Host-associated > Mammals > Digestive system > Stomach > Rumen | place: Canada...
TTAGTCCTGATGCTGTGGTACGTGAGAATATAGACGTTAAGATGCAGAACCAGGAGATTGTGATTAAGCATAAAAGTGAGGCAGTGAAGTCACTTCAAACAACGATACCGTTTATTAAGAACCACAACCTGAATTACTCCAGCGTCATGAGTTTCTGCGGTAAATATAAAGTTGCAGCAGGATGGATGCTGTTCGTCGTTATGACTATTCTTGTGGTAACAGCAGTATCAAACGGTGCCAACCTTAATGATGGAATGGATGGCATGTGTGCAGGTAATTCTGCCGTTATCGGTGTGGCCTTAGGTATCTTAGCTTATGTGTCGTCACATATTGGCTATGCATCCTACTTCAATATTATGTATATTCCTCATTCGGAGGAACTGGTTGTATTCTTATGTGCGTTTATAGGAGCAATGATCGGTTTCCTTTGGTATAACGCATTCCCTGCACAGGTCTTTATGGGCGATACGGGTTCTTTAACCATTGGAGGTATTATCGGTGTCTGTGCTGTAATTATTCATAAAGAGTTGCTGCTTCCCATCCTTTGTGGCATTTTCTTTGTTGAGAGCCTGAGTGTGATCATTCAAACTCAATGGTTCAAGATCCAAAAAAGAAAAGGGAAGCGCGTCCGTGTGTTTCGCGCCACACCGATACATGACAATTTCCGCAAACTGGACTCACAGCTCGATGCGACCAGTCAATATATCCTGAAAGGATGGCCACGTCGTCCATTCCATGAGTCAAAAATCACGATCCGCTTCTGGATTACTACCATTATCCTTGCGGCTTTGACACTAATAACTTTAAAGATGAGATAGGAAATGAAAAGAATCGTTATATTAGGAGCAGGAGAGAGCGGTGCTGGTGCAGCTGTTCTTGCCAAGAAAGAAGGCTTTGATGTGTTCGTATCCGACATGTCTAAGATTGCCGATAAATACAAAAAGATGCTCGATGACCGCCATATTGAATGGGAAGAAGGTCAGCACACAGAAGAAAAGATCCTGAATGCCGACGAGATTATCAAGAGTCCCGGTATTCCTGAAACGGCTCCAATGGTAAAGAAGGCTATTGAGAAAGGCATACATATCATTAGTGAGATAGAATTTGCTGGTCGATACACTCACTCAAAAATGATCTGTATTACGGGTTCCAACGGTAAGACCACCACAACCTCACTGATTTACCACATTTTTAAGGAAGCTGGTTATGATGTAGGACTGGCAGGAAACATTGGCAACTCTCTGGCACTTCAGGTGGCAGAAAATCCACACGAGTATTATATCATAGAACTGAGTTCATTCCAACTCGATAATATGTACAACTTCCGTGCGGATATCGCCATTCTGCTGAATATTACACCAGACCATCTGGATCGTTATAACTTTGAGATGCAGAACTACGTTGATGCCAAGATGCGTATTATCCAAAATCAGACGCCTGACGATGCATTTATCTATTGGGCCGACGATCCAATCATCAAACGAGAATTGGATAAATATGACATCAAATCAATCCAGTATCCATTCTCTGAACTGAAAGAGAAAGGTGTGATCGGTTATATTGAGAAAGGTCAGTATAAGATTGAGAAACCCGTACCATTCAATATGGAACAGGAGAGTCTCAGTTTGACAGGCAAGCATAATATCTACAACTCCCTGGCCGCCGGTATCGCTGCCGATATAGCCGGTATCAAAAAAGAAGAGATCCGCAAGAGTCTTGGTGACTTCCCCGGTGTCGAGCATCGTCTTGAGAAGGTCTGTACCGTCCGTGGTGTACAATATATCAACGACTCAAAGGCCACCAACGTCGATGCATGCTGGTATGCCTTGGAGGCTATGAAGACGAAAGTGATTCTCATCATTGGCGGAAAGGACAAAGGAAACGACTACGAGCCCATAAAGCCTCTAGTGAAGGAAAAATGTTCTGGTATCGTATATCTTGGCGCAGATAATCAGAAATTACACGACAACTTCGACCAACTGGGCATCCCTGTTCGCGACACCCATTCCATGAAAGAGTGTATGCAGGCATGCTATGAGATGGCTAAACCAGGAGAGACAGTTCTTCTGAGTCCGTGCTGTGCCTCTTTCGATCTATTCAAGAACATGGAAGACAGGGGTGAACAATTTAAGGAACTTGCCCGCAGTCTATAGAACATAAAAATATGAACAAAAAGATAGGCAACATTTTCAAAGGAGACAAGGGAATATGGATGGTATTCTTCTTCCTCTGTATGATCAGTATCGTCGAAGTTTTCTCTGCTTCGAGTAACCTGACCTATAAGAGCCAGAATTATATCGGACCGATAGCTTTCCACACCGTAACAATTGTTATTGGTGCGCTGACAGCTGTCATCACTCTGAACATACCTTGTCGTTATTTCAAACTGATGACCCCATTCCTGCTCATCATCTCTGGTCTGACCCTTCTGTGGGTACTCGTCGGAGGTGAATCTATCAATGGTGCCAATCGTGTCATCTCTCTTCCTGGTGGTGTTACCTTCCAGCCTTCAGAAATCGCTAAAGGCACAATGGTTCTCATTACGGCACAAATCCTCAGTGCCATGCAGCGTGAAGATGGAGCCGACAAAAAAGCATTCAAGTATATCCTTTGCATCGTATTACCGACAGCTGCGCTCATCGGTATAGAGAATCTTTCGACAGCAGCGCTCCTATTTGCCGTTATTTTCCTGATGATGTTTATCGGACGAGTACCTTTATCACAAATGGGGAAACTGGTTGGAGGTGCCGTCATCCTTGTAGCTATCTTTCTGACGATGGTCTTTACATTGGGCAGTATTGGGACTTCTGAGAGAGAGAACGAACAGACAGTTGAAGCCGTTCAGGCTGGCGGTTCTACAGACACAAAGGTAATCAAAGGAGGTGGCGTATTTCACCGTTTCGTTACCTGGCGAAATCGTATTGTCAAGCACATTGATAAAAAAGAAATCACGCCAGAAGAATATGACCTCGACAAAGACGCACAGGTGGCTCATGCCAATATTGCCATTGTGTCGAGTAACATCATCGGCAAAGGACCTGGTCAGTCTGTAGAACGTGACTTCCTCTCACAGGCATTCTCCGATTTCATCTACGCTATTGTCATTGAGGAATTAGGCATTATTGGTGCTACATTTGTAGTACTGCTTTATATCGTACTACTCTATCGCGCAGCTAGAATTGCCAGTCGTTGCGAGAACAACTTCCCCGCTTTCCTAGTCATGGGATTGGCTTTACTATTAGTCATTCAAGCCACTTTTAATATGCTCGTTGCCGTGGGTATTGCCCCTGTTACGGGTCAGCCGCTCCCACTCATCAGTAAAGGCGGTACATCAACCATCATCAACTGTGCATACATTGGCGTTATTCTGAGTGTAAGCCGATCAGCCAAAAAAAGACCAGAAAAAATTGCAGTAAAAGAAATATAATTAGTAATTTTGCACGCAAATAGAAAAAAGGTATGGAAAAAGAGTTAAGAGTCATCATTAGCGGAGGTGGTACAGGGGGACATATTTTCCCTGCTGTTTCGATTGCGAATGCCGTTAAGGCCCTGCGTCCTGATGCTAAAATACTGTTTGTTGGTGCGCTGGGACGAATGGAAATGCAACGTGTACCCGCAGCAGGCTATGAGATAAAAGGCCTGCCTATCTGCGGATTTGACAGAAAGAACCTGCTGAAAAATATCAAGGTCCTCTATAAGATATGGAAAAGCCAACGCATGGCCAAACAGATTATCAAGGACTTTAAGCCCCAAGTTGCTGTAGGCGTTGGTGGTTATGCCAGCGGTCCCACACTGAATAAGGCAGCGGCTATGGGCATCCCCTGTCTTATTCAAGAACAGAACTCCTATGCTGGCGTGACAAATAAGCTTTTGGCGAAGAAAGCTGCCAAGATATGTGTTGCCTACGAAGGTATGGAACGTTTCTTCCCTGCGGAGAAAATCATCCTGACAGGCAATCCTGTTCGTCAAGCACTTCTTGAGACTACCATTACCCGAGAAGAAGCCATCAAGACTTTCGGATTCAATCCTGCCAAAAAGACGATTCTGTTGGTAGGTGGCAGTTTGGGGGCACGCACCATCAACGAGAGCGTGTTGCAGCACCTCGACCTAATAAAGGGTACGGATGTCCAGTTTATCTGGCAGACAGGAAAGTACTACAGTGCAGAGATAGCCAAGAGACTAGAAGGACAAAACATCCCCAACCTTGTGGTTACTGACTTTATCACTGATATGGGCACTGCCTATAAAGCCGCCGACCTCGTGATCAGTCGCGCTGGTGCCAGCAGTATCTCCGAATTCTGTCTGATAGGCAAACCTGTGATTCTTGTGCCGAGTCCTAATGTAGCAGAAGATCACCAGACAAAGAATGCACTGGCTCTGGCCAATAGGGACGCAGCTATCTATGTCAAGGATGCAGAAGCACCTGCAAACTTGTTAGAACTGGCGGTTAAAACCGTCAATAATGAGGATAAGCTGAAGTCGCTTAGTGAAAACGTGCTAAAATTAGCACTACCAGACTCAGCAGAAATTATTGCCAAAGAAGTTATCAATTTAGCAAAATGAATATAAACAATATCAAATCTGTCTATTTTGTAGGTGCGGGCGGTATTGGAATGAGTGCCATTGCCCGATACTTCCTGAAGAAAGGTCTTATCGTAGGAGGCTACGACAAGACTCCTTCTGATCTGACACGTCAGTTGGAAAAGGAGGGGATGCTCATTCACTATGAGGAAGATATCAACCAGATTCCTCAAGCCTGTAAAAACCAACAAGAGTGTCTGGTGATCTATACACCAGCCATCCCTGCAGAACATAAGGAACTATGCTATTTTCAGGAGAATGGTTTCGAGATCCAGAAGCGTGCTCAGGTGTTGGGTACATTGACTAAGACACACAAAGGACTCTGCGTGGCAGGTACACATGGTAAGACCACAACCTCTACGATGTGTGCACACATCATGCATCAGAGCCATCTGGATTGCAATGCTTTCTTAGGTGGCATCTCCAAGAACTATGGCACTAACTACATTCTCTCCGACTCCGATTATGTAGTTATCGAAGCTGATGAATTCGACCGTTCTTTCCACTGGTTGCGTCCTTGGATGAGTGTCATTACATCTACCGACCCTGACCATTTGGATATCTACGGCACAAAGGAAGCTTATTTGGAAAGTTTCCGTCACTATTCTGAACTCATACAACCTGGGGGTGCATTGATTATACATCGCGACTTAGAGATGAAGGAACATCTGCAAGATGGCGTACGCCGCTATGACTATAGTCTCAACGAAGGCGACTTCCATGCAGAGAATATCCGTATTGAAAACGGAGAGATTACCTTCGACTTTATCTCACCCATTGAAAGTGTAAAGGATATTAATCTTGGACAGCCTATCCCCATCAATATTGAGAATGGTATTGCTGCAATGGCAATGGCACAGCTTAACGGCTGCATTGCTGAAGAACTGAAATATGGCATGCAGACCTATGGAGGTGTGGATCGTCGTTTCGACTTTAAGATTAAAACAAATAAACTTGTTTTCTTGAGTGATTATGCCCACCACCCGAAAGAAATCTATCAAAGTGCACGAAGCATCCGTGAGCTCTATAAAGACAAGCATATCACTGCTATATTTCAACCTCACCTCTATACTCGTACACGCGACTTCTATAAAGATTTCGCCGACGCATTGAGTCAGTTGGATGAGGTTATCCTCACAGAGATTTATCCTGCACGTGAACTACCTATCGAAGGGGTCACTTCGAAACTCATCTATGACAACCTGAAACCAGGTGTGAAAAAGGAGATGATTCGTAAAGACGATGTGCTCAACTTCGTCAAGAACCACACTTTTGAAGTCCTGATTGTACTTGGAGCTGGTGACCTTGACAACCAGGTTCCAGAAATTGCAAAGATATTAAATAGTAAATAAAGCATGTATATCGACTGGAAAAAGACCTTGATTGTTGTCTGCGACATTGTCGTTGCCACCTATCTGCTACTGGCCGTCACCTCGTTTAACAAACCCGATGCGAAGGTCAGCCATTGCAAAGAGGTGAAAATCGACATTGAGCAGAATATCGTCGATGGCTTCATGACAGCCGATGAAATCAAACAGGCTCTGAATAAAGAGCATATCTACCCACTCAAACAGCCTTTATCGGATATCAGCCCCAGAAAGATTGAAGAAACGCTTCAAAAAAATCCTTTCGTTGAAAAGGCAGAGGCTTACAAGACTCAGAGTGGTAATGTCTGTATTCAGGTCAAGCAAAGAATCCCTGTGGTCAGGGTTATGGCTGATAATGGCGAGAACTACTATCTTGACACCCATGGTAATATGATGCCTGAGAGTCGCTATGTCACTGATCTGATTATTGCTACAGGATCTATCAACAGTAAATATGCTAAGAATACGTTGACACGTGTAGCAAGCCATATTCTATACGATCAGTTCTGGAGAAATCAGATTGTCCAGATGAACATACTTGAAGACGGCTCCATCGAAATTGTACCACGTGTTGGAGAGCATATCGCCTATCTGGGGGCACCTGTTGATATTGAGAAGAAACTGGATCGTCTCCGTAAATTCTATATCTATGGTCTCAATCAGGTGGGTTGGAACAAGTACAACTATATCAGCGTTGAATTCAACAATCAAATTATCTGCAAGAAAAATAAAAGGAAAAAATAAATAGTTATAAGAGATGGCAGCAAAGGAATTTATCGTAGCAATCGAACTCGGTTCATCCAAAATGACCGGTATCGCTGGACAGAAGAATCTCGACGGCAGTATTCAGGTACTTGCCGTTGTGAAAGAAAACTCTTCTGCCTTTATTCGCAAGGGAGTGGTCTACAATATTGACAAGACTGCTCAATGCCTCACCAGCATTGTCAGAAAGCTGGAGGCTCAACTCAAGACTGAAATTCGTCAGGTATATGTAGGAGTCGGAGGCCAGTCCATCCGCAGTGTCAAGAATGTAATAGCCAAGGAACTGCCCAATGAGAGCATCATTAATCAAGACATGGTGATTGAATTGATGGATGCAAACCGAAACATGGAATATCCTGATCAGGAGATTCTCGATGCTGCTGTTCAAGAATATAAGGTGGGATCTCAGCTGCAACTCGACCCCGTAGGAATTCAGGCAAACCATCTGGAAGGCAATTTCCTAAACATCTTGGAGCGTGGTGCTTTCTATCGCAACCTGAACAAGTGTTTTGAAACTGCTGGCATCAATGTGGCAGAGATGTATCTGGCACCATTGGCTTTAGCAGACAGTGTCCTGACAGAAGCAGAACGCCGCTCAGGCTGTGCACTTGTTGATCTCGGAGCCGACACGACCACCGTCTCCGTTTATTCGAAAAATATCCTGCGCCATCTAGCTGTTATTCCTCTGGGTAGTAACAACATTACCAAGGATATCGCAACCCTCCAGATTGAGGAAAGTGATGCAGAAAAGATGAAATTGAAATATGGTTGTGCCTTCACCGATAATTCCGAGATAGACAACGATCTGAAATACTCTATCGACAACGATCGCCAGATTGAAAGTCGCAAGTTTATCGAGATCGTTGAGGGAAGACTTGAGGAAATCATTGAGAACGTATGGTATCAGATTCCTTCTGAGTATTACGACAAGCTGCTAGGCGGTATCATCCTGACTGGTGGTGGTTCCAATATGAAGAATATCGAGAAAGCCTTTGCTAATCATACACATGTTGAGAAAATCCGCATTGCAAAGTTTGTGTCACAGACCATCCTCTCAAACAATGAAGATATTAAGGCTCACAATGGCATGATGAACACGGTTCTTGGTCTTTTGGCAAAGGGCGATATCAACTGTGCCGGAAACTATGTCGATCCGAATGGTGATCTCTTTGGTCAGAAACATACGGGAGCTCCTGCCATCACTGATCCACGCCCCGTCCGTCAGGCTGGCGAGATACCTGCCGGCGTGATCCGTACCGAAGCAGAGAAGAAAGCTGCAGAGGAGGAGAAACGTCGTCAACAAGAGGAAGAGGAGCGTCTGAAGCGTGAGGAGGAACTCAAGCAGAAGCAAGAGGAAGAGGCCATCCGAAGAGAGAACAGTCCTTGGAACAAACTGAAGAAAGGATTCCTGAAGTTTGGAAAGTCTATCGTTGAAGAAGAATAAAAGAGTTTTGTAGTAACAAGTTAACAGTTTATAGTTCTGATTATGAGCGATTATAATAATATAGATATCCTGGACTTCGGAGCACCGGAGAAAGGACAAAGCATTATCAAAGTGATAGGTGTCGGTGGTGGTGGCGGCAATGCTGTCAACCATATGTACAGAGAAGGTATCCACGATGTAACCTTTGTACTCTGCAACACAGACAACCAGGCTCTGAATGACTCACCCGTACCTGTACATCTACAGTTAGGTAAGGAAGGACTCGGCGCTGGAAACAAACCAGAAAAGGCCCGTCAGGCTGCTGAGGAAAGTATCGAAGATATCCGTACGATGCTGAACGACGGCACTCGCATGGCATTCATCACCGCTGGAATGGGTGGTGGTACTGGTACTGGTGCTGCCCCTGTCATTGCCCGCGTCAGCAAAGAATTAGGTATCCTGACTGTTGGTATTGTCACGATTCCTTTCCGTTTCGAAGGCGACCGCAAGATTGATCAGGCACTCGACGGTGTAGAGGAGATGTCAAAACATGTTGATGCCTTATTGGTTATAAACAATGAACGCCTGCGTGAGATTTATCCCGAGCTCTCAGTGCTTGATGCCTTTGGAAAGGCCGATGACACACTGAGTATCGCTGCAAAATCCATTGCAGAGATTATTACTGTTCACGGACTAATCAACCTTGACTTCAACGATGTGAAGACCGTACTGAAGGACGGTGGTGTAGCCATCATGTCAACAGGTTATGGCGAGGGCGAAGGTCGCGTGAAGAAGGCTATCGAAGACGCCTTGAACTCTCCACTGCTAAACGATAACGATATCTTCAACTCCAAGAAAATCCTGCTCTCTATCTCATTTGCAGGTTCTAAGGATGGCCAGACATCCCTGATGATGGAGGAGATGAACGATGTCAACGACTTCATGGCAAAATTCGGTAATGACTTTGAAATCAAATGGGGTCTTGCAACTGATCTTGAGCTTGGCAAGAAGGTTAAGGTGACCATTCTTGCTACTGGTTTCGGTATCGAAGATGTGGACGGAATGGGTAGTCATCTGAGGAAGCAGAGTCAGGAAGATCTTAACCGCATAGCTGCAGAACAGGAGAAAGCTGCACAAAAGCAGGATCGCCGTAATCGCTATTATGGTGGAGAGAACAGCACTAAGCGCTATAAACGTCGTCCGAACATCTATCTGTTCCGTCCTGAGGATCTCGACAACGACGATGTTATCTCTGCTGTAGAGCAAACACCAACCTATAAGCGTACTCGTGAAATCCTCGACAGTATCAATAGTCAGGCCAGTGGCGAAGAATTCATTGATGACACCACTCCAAAAGACAACCCAGAACCCATTCAGGGAACCATTAAGTTTGCTTGATACGGATTCTCAACAATAAAACAAGAGAGCGCTGGAAGTCAAAACTATCCAGCGCTCTCTTTTCTTTATAGTAACTACGACTTATGCGTCAATGTTGGCATAGGTAGCATTCTTCTCAATAAACTCACGACGGGGCTCTACATCATCACCCATCAACATTGAGAAAATCTCATCAGCTTCAGCTGCATTCTCGATAGTCACCTGCTTCAACAGACGGTTCTCAGGATTCATAGTGGTCTCCCAAAGCTGCTCAGGGTTCATTTCACCAAGACCTTTGTAGCGCTGTGTGTGCAGAGCCTTATCATCACCATTTCCTGCGACATACTTATCGATGAAAGCCTGACGCTGCTGCTCAGTATAGCAGTACTCTGACTGCTTCTTGTAAGTACACTTATAGAGCGGTGGCGTAGCGATATAGAGATGGCCTCCCTGGATCACCTGCGGCATGAAACGATAGAAGAGCGTCATAATCAGTGTGTCGATGTGAGAACCATCGACATCGGCATCGGTCATGATGATGATCTTATTGTAACGAAGCTTATCAATATTAGCATCCTTAGAATCCTCACCATCTACACCAAAACGTACACCGATACTCTGGATGATGTTCATCACAGACTCAGACTCAAACACACGATGCCACTGAACTTTCTCTACGTTCAAGATCTTACCACGAAGGGGCAGAATGGCCTGGAAATGACGATCGCGACCTGACTTTGCCGATCCACCTGCAGAATCACCCTCGACAAGGAAGATCTCACACTCTTTAGGATCCTTATTCGAGCAGTCTGCCAGCTTACCAGGCAGTCCGCCACCCGTCATCGGGTTCTTGCGCTGTACACTCTCACGAGCCTTGCGGGCTGCAATACGGGCTGTTGCTGCCAGAATTACCTTTTCGCAGATCGTGTGAGCCTCTTTCGGATGCTCCTCCAGATAGTTGTTCATAGCCTCACCAACAGCCTTCTGCACGGCACCATTCACTTCGCTGTTACCTAACTTGGTCTTGGTCTGACCCTCGAACTGAGGTTCGGCCACCTTGACTGAGATAATTGCAGTCAGACCCTCACGGAAGTCATCCTGGGCCACCTCAATCTTAGCTTTCTCAATCTGCTTGCGCAACTGATCGTCCTCATCAGAATACTTCTTCAGTGCACGAGCCAGCGCAATACGGAAACCTGTCAGGTGGGTACCACCCTCAATGGTGTTGATATTGTTAACATAAGAGTGGATGTTCTCGGAATAGTCGCTGTTATACAACAGAGCCACCTCGATGGGTACACCATCCTTTTCTGTCTTCAGGCATATAGGATCACCGATGATAGAAGTACGGTGACGATCGACATAGCGCACAAATTCCTTCAGACCCTCTTTGGCGTGGAACACCTCTGGCTGACGAAGGTTACCTTCTTCATCAGGACGCAAGTCGGTAAGCGTGATAGTGATACCAGCATTCAGATAAGCCAGCTCACGCATACGTTTTGCGATAATGTCATACTTATATTCTGTGGTTGTGAAGATGCTGCCGTCGGGCCAGAACTGCTGACGTGTACCTGTCTTATCAGTATCACCCACAATCTTCACATCGTAGAGAGGCTTACCCTTCTCATACTCCTGCTGATAGATATGACCATTACGGAACACCTGTGACATCATGTGGGTAGAGAGTGCGTTTACACAGCTGACACCTACACCATGGAGACCTCCTGACACCTTATAGGAGCCCTTATCAAACTTACCACCAGCATGCAGCACTGTCATCACGACCTCAAGGGCCGACTTGTGCATCTTCTCATGTTCATCCACAGGGATACCACGTCCATTATCCTGTACAGTGATAGAGTTATCTTCATTAATAATTACTTCGATATGCGTACAATAGCCTGCCATCGCCTCATCGATAGAGTTATCAACGGTCTCGTTGACCAAATGGTGAAGGCCCTTCTCGCTGATGTCACCAATGTACATCGCAGGGCGTTTACGTACGGCTTCCAGTCCCTCGAGCACCTGAATGTTACTCGCGGAATAATTTTGTTCTTGGTTCAGTTGTTCTTCTGTCATTTTACTTTGTTTGCCAAATTTTCGGCAAAGGTACAAAAAAAAAGTCAGATAAACATAGTTTATCTGCTAAAAAACTACAAAAAACAACCGCAACCTTTTCGGGCTGCGGTTCAAGTCTGTATAATAGCGATTATTATCCCAGCTTGTTGATGTGCAGAGCGAGGCTAGACTTCAGGTTAGCTGCCTTGTTCTTGTGGATAATGTTGGTCTTAGCCAGCTTGTCCAGCATCTTCTGTACTTTCGGATACAGAGCAACTGCCTCTTCCTTGTTAGTCATAGCGCGCAGCTTACGCACAGCGTTACGCATTGTCTTTGCGTAGTAGTGATTGTGAAGCGCCTTTTTCTTGTCCTGGCGGATTCTCTTCACTGATGATTTGTGATTTGCCATTTTTTTAATGAAATTTTGTTGTTAATATAAAGCTTATGGGTCTTGCGTCTTGAAGACTGCCCTGGGCGGGCCCTTCAATCTTGGAATCTTTCAATTCTTCAATTTTGGGAACCCTCCGTCACCGTTCCCGAGGTTTACAGTAGCACTGGCTGTGCAGATGACGGATTTAAATTTGGTAGTCCCAAGGGGAATCGAACCCCTCTTTAGAGAATGAAAATCTCTTGTCCTAGCCGATAGACGATGGGACCATCGCATTTTAGCGGGTGCAAAATTACTGCTATTTTTCCAATCTACCAAATTTTCCTTGAAAAAAATGACTTTTCAGCCTGTTTTTCTTCATTCCACACGCTTAATTCTTAAATAATTAGTATCTTTGCAGCGTATGTTGACGAAAACGCAGGCCATTGTGCTCCATTCCCTGAAATATGGTGAGACCCGACTGATTGTGGATATGTTTACACGAAGTCAGGGCCGGCAGTCGTTTATTGTCAGTATCCCCAAATCGGTGAAAGGAAAAATCAAGAAACAACTTTTCCAACCGCTAACCCTGCTTGAGATAGAGTACGACTTACGCCCTAAGCTCCAGCTCCAGAAGCTGTCGGATGTGCGCTTGGCATCTCCTTTCTCATCGATTCCCTTCGATCCCAATAAACTCTCTATCTCCCTGTTTATTGCAGAGTTCCTGTATTATGCGCTCCGTTCCGAACAGCGCAACGAGCCGTTATTCGACTATATCGTCAACAGTATCCAGTGGCTCGATGCCCAGACGAACCGTTTTGCCAACTTCCATCTGGTGTTTCTCATGCGACTCTCCCGTTTCTTAGGCTTCTATCCTAATCTTGACCATTATCAGGCTGGCGATTATTTCGACCTCCGTGAGAGTGTCTTTCTGCCAGTTCCACCAGTACACCGCGACTTCCTTCATCCACAGGAAGCTGAGAAGATACAACTGATGATGCGTATGGACTTCCCTACGATGCACCTGTTCCGTATGTCGCATCAGGAGCGAAACCGCCTGTTGGAAGTATCGCTCATCTATTATCGACTGCATATTCCCGATTTCCCAGAACTGAAGTCTGTATCAGTGCTTCAGGAGCTCTACCAGTAAATCAGAGTCAGACTTCTGGCACCACCTGACCATCAAGCAGGTTGATCACCCGCTGGGCATAGCCAGACAATTGCTGCGAGATAAGTCAGAGACAATTCTACATTCTCTTCTACATTCAGTTCGTCAATCAGGTTAAAACTCTGGAACACAAACCAATCTGACCTTTGCGAACCTTCGTGCGCTGGCTCTCTTTCAACTTTCCCACTTCCTCGCCATCGAACCAGTAAGTGCCGCTGGTGCAACTTACTACCGGCAAATACAAAATGTGCGTTATGAACATACACCTCCTTACCACAATTCTTCAAATAGTCGAAGATGCTCTTTAGTGTGTACTCAGACTGAGAACGTTCAAAAGTAACGGAGATATTGGGAGAACCCGTTATGGGGTCGAGAGAGACAACAGGTCGCCACAGACTGAAATAACTGAGCGGTCACAGAAATAATCAGGACCCTCATAGCCGTAAGAAATATCCTGAATATCGATGTAAAGTTTCCGATCATATACATATTTGTTCCCTTCTCTATTTATGTATTTTTGTACTTTAAGAATTTTATGTTTACAGGCTGTAAACTTATGTTTACGGTCAGTGAACTTATGTTCATCGCCCTTGAACTTATGTTTACCGTGCTTGAACATAAAATCTATATCTATCTAAAAACTAATATTTCGTTATCCTTAAATGCCTTTCTTCATCACCAAGCGAAGCGGTAGTGGTATCGGCTTGTCACTGAGTCGCCGAATGATGATCCAGCAAGGTGGCATGCTCGACCTTGCCGAGACGCCTCGTCACGGCTGTTGTGCAGCTTTCCTACTGACCTTTTCTGTTTCAGAAAAATAAAACTTAGGTATAGATCTTTGCCCGGCGCTTGCCACGTAGGACAGCAAGGGCATTCAGGGCAAGGGCACCCATCTCATCCTCCCCTGGGAAGCAATAGACATGTCCTAAGAAACCGATACGACGGCGCAATCGACTGACGATATATTCTGAACGTGCCAGTCCGCCAGTGAGTAGGATAGCATCGATCTCGCCACAAAGTACGGCAGCCTCAGCAGCAATGTTCTTCGCCACATGATAGATCATCGCATCGAGGATCAGTTTGGCATGCCCATCACCGTCTTCCTCAATCCTGCGGATGATCTCCTTCACATCATTGGTGCCGAGGTGGGCATTGAGGCCCGCCTGTCCTGCTATCCGTTTCAGCAGTTGCTTCTCCGTGTATTTGCCACTGAAACAGAGCCGTATCAGATCAGAAGCTGGCAGCGAGCCGGCACGCTCTGGCGAGAACGGCCCCTCACCGTCGAGTGCATTATTGGCATCCACGGCCCTACCCTTCTGATGGGCTGCAATCGAGATACCACCTCCCATGTGACAGATGATCAGGTTCAGATCTTCATACTCCTTTCCGATACCAGCTGCATAACGGCGTGCAATGGCTCTCTGATTCAGGGCATGCCAGATACAGATACGTTTCATCAGCGGAGAACCAGAGATACGGGCATAGTCGTTGAGTTCATCCACGACACCAGGATCAGCAATGAAGGATCGGCAGTCATCGATCTGTTCTGCGATCTCATAAGCAATCAGACAACCTAAGTTACAGGCATGATTATGCATGGCAATACCACTCAAGGTATCACGTACCATCAATGTATTGATCTCATAGACACCTCCCTCCAAAGGTTTCACCAGTCCGCCTCGTCCGATGACGGCATCGAAGTTGATGGGAATATCCGCCCGCTGAAGTTCATCAAGCACCAGTTGGCGACGGAAATCCTTCTGTTCCAGCACATCCTCAAAGGATGCCAACTCTTCTGCCGAGTGATTGATCGTACGAAGAAGGATGGGTTTCTCATCCTCGAAGACAGCCATCTTCGTGGAAGTAGAACCTGGGTTGATCACGAGAATCATCATATTGCAGCAAGGGCCAACGAGTAATACTTAGACTCCGGACTATCAGCACGTGAAGGTAACACACAACAGCACTGCGTACCCTGCAACACGCCAGCAGTCTTGGCATAGCCGAAGAGCGTGATAGTCTTATAGAACACATTACCTGCCACGATATCAGGGAAGATCAAGGCATCGGCCTGTCCATCAATCACAGAACGGATGCCTTTCTCTCTCAGACTCACGCTGTCGAGTGAGGTCTTCAGGTCAAGGGGGCCGTCGATGATACACCTGCCAAAGGCGCCAGTCTGGGCTTCGGCAATGATCTCCAGATAGTCAACGGTATAAGGGAAGGATTTTGAGCTGACCTTCTCGGCACAATGGATGAGGGATATTCGAGGTTCCTCAATACCCAAGGCATGACAGACATAGTTCACATAGTGAATCTGCTGACGCCGCTGAGCGTCTGTGGGAACAGGAATTACTGCTGCATCGGTAAAGAAGAGGAGCTTCTCATATCTTGGAATCTCTGCCATCGCGATATGCGTCAGCACATGCCCAGGGCGCAGGATACCCGTCTCCCGATCCAATATGGCACGCAGGATCACATCGGTATTAATCAGTCCTTTCATCAGGATATCCGCCTCACCATTCTTACACAGGGCTACGGCTCGACGGGCACATTCCTCCTTGTCGTCGCCATCCACATAGATAGGTTCAATAAATCCCATTTCCACACCTTTCTCCACAGCATAACGGGTACTTGCATCATTCGCACAAACAACAGCCACACGCTTCTTGTCGCCTCGCTGCTGAAGAAAGACAATCATGTCATTCAGAGTCTTGATTGGTTGCATAGGGTTTTAATTTTTTTGTTTTATGCCGCAAATATACAAAATCTTTTGTATCTTTGCAAGCGAAATAACTAAAATCAACATTTTATGAGAGAAACTCTGTTGACTACAATGCTGGCAACCACCCTAACAATGTCGGCTCAAGAGCAGGCGCCGATGCTTCTTCAGTATGATCGTCCTGCTGATTTCTTTGAAGAGTCGCTGCCTATCGGCAACGGCAAGTTGGGCGCTTTGGTCTATAGTGGTACAGACGATAATATCATCTACCTGAACGACATCACCCTGTGGACAGGTAAGCCTGTGGACAGAAACCTCGATGCCGATGCCCATCAGTGGATTCCGAAGATCCGTGAGGCACTTTTCAACGAAGACTACCAACTGGCAGACTCACTCCAGTTACACGTGCAAGGTCCCAACTCGCAGTACTTCCAACCATTGGGGACCCTTCACATTAAGGATCTGGGGCTTGGCACAGTTAGCAATTACCATCGCAGTCTCAGCCTCGACTCTGCAATTATTAAAGATAGGTATGTGCGTGACGGGAAAGTCATTACCAGAGAATACTTCGCTTCTCATCCTGACAAGCTGATAGCCATCCGCCTCAGAGGCGATGTCAATTGCAAGATAGCCCTGACGGCACAGGTACCCCATCACGTCAAGGCCATCCCTACCCAACTCACGATGACTGGTCATGCCACAGGCGATGCCAATGAGAGCATTCATTTCTGCACGATGCTCTCAGTTAAGACTGATGGCGAAGTGATGGCAGGCGACTCCTCACTAACCATCACTCATGCCAAAGAGGCTATCCTTTATCTGGTCAATGAGACCAGCTTCAATGGTTTCGACAAACACCCTGTTAAAGAAGCAGCCCCCTATCTGGAGAATGCTGCCAATGACATCTGGCACACCCAGAACTTCAGCTTCGATGAGTTCTATAAACGTCACTTAGAGGATTACAAGGCAATCTATGATCGCGTGAAGATAAGATTATCTAGTCAGACTAGTACTTCTAATCTAACTAGTCAGACAAGTACAACTAGCGACCTTCTTAAAGAGTATACCGATGGCGGAGGAAAGAGCCGTTACCTGGAAGAACTTTATTTCCAATACGGGCGCTATCTGCTCATCACCTCATCACGCACCCCTGGTGTACCAGCCAATCTTCAGGGTCTATGGACACCCCACCTCTGGTCTCCTTGGCGAGGCAACTACACCGTGAACATCAATTTAGAGGAGAACTACTGGCCTGCATTCGTGGCGAATCTCGCAGAGATGGCTCAGCCACTCGACGGTTTCATACAATCCCTCGCTGCCAACGGTGTCTTTACAGCTAAGAACTATTACGGCATCAACGAAGGCTGGTGCTCAAGTCATAACTCCGACATTTGGGCGATGACCAACCCCGTGGGAGAGAAGAATGAGAGTCCGATGTGGGCCAACTGGAATATGGGTGGCGCGTGGCTTGTGAATACGTTATGGGAGCGCTATCAGTTCACGCAAGACAAGACCTACCTGCAGACAATAGCTTATCCGCTGATGAAAGGCGCAGCCCGTTTCTGCCTGCGTTGGCTCATTGAGAATCCCAAGCAGCCTGGAGAACTGATCACTGCCCCCAGCACCTCACCAGAGAACGAGTATAAGACGGACAAAGGCTATCATGGTGTCACTTGCTATGGGGGTACTGCCGACCTCGCCATCATCCGAGAACTGCTTACAAATACCATTGCAGCAGGCAAAATCTTAGGCGAGAGAAACAAGGATATGGAGCAGACTCTCAAACGACTGCATCCCTATACCATTGGTCACATGGGCGATCTCAATGAGTGGTATTACGACTGGGACGACTGGGATTTCCAGCATCGTCACCAGAGTCACCTCATCGGCCTCTATCCTGGTAATCATCTGACAGACCCCACACTACAGAAGGCTGCCGCACGCTCATTGGAAATTAAAGGTGACCAAACTACAGGCTGGAGCACAGGTTGGCGTATCAATCTCTGGGCCCGTCTGCATAATGCCCAACAGGCCTATCACATCTTCAAGAAACTCCTGACCTATGTAACGCCAGATAACTATCAAGGACCTGATCGCCGACACAGCGGTGGCACCTATCCTAACCTAATGGATGCCCACCCGCCATTCCAGATCGACGGAAACTTCGGTGGCACAGCAGGTGTCTGTGAGATGCTGATGCAGAGTGGTGACAATAAGATTGAGTTGCTGCCAGCCCTTCCGGAACAGTGGAAAGACGGTAGTGTGAGTGGCCTCTGTGCTCGTGGCGGCTACGAAGTCAGCTTCGAATGGAAGGGTGGTAATGTACGTAACTGCAGTATCAAGTCAAGAACAAATAGTACTGTCACCTTATTATATAATGGTCAGCAGAAGATCGTCAAACTGAAAGCAGGTAAAACTCAAAATATCAAAACGTGGTAAACTCAAATATCAAGGAAACAGATATCAACAGAGCCAAAGGCTGGAGTGGTGCAGTCTATCTCGACAACGATCTAGTCCTCACTGAACACATCAATGAGGTTCCCATGCCTACAGAACCCCTGAACATGAACTTTATCATCATCGGATTGTGTACCAAAGGGGAGGTTATGTATCAGTTGGATACCATCAAACAGGTCATTAAAACTGGGGATATCCTAGTTGTCAGCGATCGCCATATCGTAGATAGCTACCAACACTCTGAGGATATGGAAGGTTTGTGCATGGTCTTGTCTGTCAACTTCTTCCGTGAGATTATTAAGAATGTCAGCGATATCAGTTCGCTCTTCCTTTTCTCACGTCTTCACCCTGTGATGAGTCTGGAAGAGGAAGAAATCCAGACCTTCAAGGAATATTTCTTGGTCATCAAGGAGAAGATCAGCGACAAACGGAATCACTTCCAGAAGGACCTCATTAAGACGCTATTGTTAGCCATGTTCTACGATTTGAGTAACATCATCTATCGGGTACAGAATGACATCAAGCCCAAGTCAAGTAAGGAGATTATCTTCACAAAGTTCATCAAGAAAGTAGAGATGAACTTCAGACACGAACGTCGCGTAAGTTGGTATGCCAAGGAACTCGGCATCACCCCGAAGTATCTTTCCGAGGCCGTGAGCTCTGTCAGTCACCGCACACCCAACGAATGGATCGACTACTATATCATCCTGGAACTGCGGGTACAGCTTAAGAATACCATCAAGAACATTAAGGAAATTGCTGAAGAATTGCACTTCCCCAACCAAAGCTTCCTTGGGAAATTCTTCAAGGATCATGTGGGCATGAGTCCATCAAAATACAGGAAGTCATAAGTAGTCCTGACGTTTCAGCTCCTCAACCATCTCCAGCAGCTCCTGATACCACGTTTCTCCAAAACGGCGTATCAGTGGCTCACGGAGGAACTGATATAATCGCAGATTCTCCTGGATACCTTTCGCCACCGCCATCTTACAGACTGACCAACGGTTGTAATTAAGGCCTGTCAACCCCTCACCCAACCTCTTCTCACGGATGGGATAAAGCGCACAACTCACTGGTTTGCAGAAACGGGTCTTTCCTTTTCTGAAAGCTTTCTCCAATGCACAAAGGCAACAGTTACAAATAGGCAGATGAGTCTGCCAGTCCTCAATGTCGCCATAATAGGTAAAAACACAATCTTTACCATTCACAATACTCGTCACAAGATCGGCCTCCGAATCCACATACGCCACGCCTTGCTTATCAATGACGGCCTGAGCTGATGCTGACAGATCATCCCAGACAGTATCCAGACAGTCTTCAATCTCTGCAACCTCTTCCATTGTGACAGGAGCACCCGCATCACCTTCCACGCAGCACTCACCTTTGCACACACTGAGGTCACAGCAGAACTTCTCCGTCAGAATCTCTGACGAGAGCAGCACATCGCCAACTTGAATAATAGGAGGAAGTTGTTTTACCATACGATCGGAGTCATGCCGTTCTCTATGAGATAGGCGTTACAACGTGAGAACTGATGCTGGCCGAACCAACCACCACGATTTGCACTCAGTGGAGAGGGATGGACACTCTCCAACACAAGATTCTTCTGCTTATCGATCATATAAGCCTTTGAACGGGCATAACCGCCCCAGAGCATATATACCAGATGTTCACGATGTGTGGCCAAAGCCTGAATAGCTGCATCAGTGAATTTCTGCCAACCAAGCATACTATGACTGTTCGCCTGATGCGCCCTCACCGTCAATGAGGCATTCAGAAGCAGTACACCCTGTTCTGCCCAGCGCGTCAGATTGCCGGAATCGGGAATCGGCGTTCCCAGATCGGCCTGAATCTCCTTAAAAATATTCTGTAACGAGGGTGGGAACTGTACACCATCCTGCACAGAGAAACTCAAACCATGAGCCTGACCTGGTTCATGATACGGATCCTGTCCGATAATCACCACCTTAACTTTGTCAAATGGACACAGGTTAAAGGCATTGAATATCAGCTTACCAGGTGGATAGCAAGTGGTCTGCATATACTCCTGACGCACCGCTGCCGTCAGTTGTGCAAAATATGGTTTCTCAAATTCTCCGTTAAGATGCGCCTTCCAGCTCTCTTCAATCTGTACGCTCATATAAAAACTATTTTGGCTGCGAAGATACTCATTTTCTCCCGAATAATCTCACTTTTTCGGGGAAAAGTAATCTTTGCAGCCAAAAATAGTCTGATAACTTATGCTTTCAACTTTTCAGGTACGATAGGCATGGCACCGTTTTGGGTGCAGACGAAGGCACTCACCTGAACAGCAGTCTTATGGGCCTCCTGAACGGGTTTTCCGTTAAGGACACAAGCACAGAATGAGCCTGTAAATGAATCGCCTGCGCCTACTGTATCAGCCACCTCAACTTTTGGCGTGTCTTGGAAAGAGGTCAGCCCATCATCAGTAAACACATACGAGCCATTGGTGCCACAGGTCAGCACAAGCATCTTCAGATGGTAGTCCTGTACGATCTTCTCACAGGTCTGACGCATATCCAAACCATCGTAGCCAAACATCCGGTTCACTACTACCAACTCCTCATCGTTAATCTTCAAGATGTTGCAGATGTTGAATGAATCCACAAGCACATCCTTTGAATAGAACTGCTGACGCAGATTAATATCGCAAATGCGCAAACAGTCTTTTGGCGTAGTGTCAAGGAACTTACGGATATTCTCACGGCTGACAACATTGCGCTGAGCCAGTGAACCGAAGCAGACAGCACGGGCATTTTTGGCAATCTCTTCCATCTCCGGCGTAAAGGGAATGTTATCCCACGCCACATTTTCCTTGATCTCGTAAGTTGGAATGCCATCACCCGTCAGCGTCACCTGTACAGTACCTGTCGGATAGGGCACACGAGGCATCAAGTAATTCAAATTGTGTTCCTTCAGCGCTTCCACTGTCTCATCAGCCAGGGCATCCTCACCCAATGCACTGATAGCAATTGTATTGTCACTACCCAGGAACTGACCTGCATGGTAAGCGAAATTGGCAGGAGCGCCACCCAGTTTCTTTCCTTCGGGAAGAACATCCCATAATGCCTCTCCGAGGCCTACGATATATCTTTTCATAATACTTAAAGTTTTATTATTTGACGTTTTTAATATAAGTGAATAAATAGAGGACACCGATAGCCATCACAATCACGGCACCAGCCTGTCCGATGGAATCGCTGGCGAATCCCATGAGCAGTGGGAAAATGGTACCGCCAAAGAGTCCCATGATCATCAATCCGCTGACCTCGTTTTGCTTCTGTGGCATGGCAGTGAGTGCCTGAGCAAAACAGATGGAGAAGATATTTGAGTTACCATAACCTACAAGAGCAATAGCTGTGTAGAGCATCCATCTCTCCGTACCCACAAAGAGACCGCACATTGAGAGTGCCATCATGATGACACTAACCACAAAGAAGAGACGGTTAGGCAGCACACGGAGGAAGAACGAACCCGTCAGACAACCGATTGTACGGAAGATGAAATAAAGACTGGTGGCAAAGGCTGCATCATTCAGCGTCAGTCCCAAGCGCTCCATCAGAATCTTCGGAGCTGTGGTGTTCGTACCTACATCGATACCCACATGGCACATGATACCAAAGAACGAGAGCAGAACAATAGGTGTTCCCAACAGCTTGATGCACTCGGCAAAAGTAGAGGCCTTACCCTCGATATGTTCCTCCTCAATGGGAGTAACAGCCAACAAGGCAGCTGCGATAATACCTACCACGAAGTAAATAGCAAAGAGTACGCGCCAATCGTAACCAAACGAGGGAATCACTTGTGTAGCGCCCCACATAGCCAGATAAGGTGCCAAGAACGAGGCAATGGCCTTGATAAACTGTCCGAAGGTAAGTGTTGAAGCCAGGTTTCCACCCCCCATCACAGTTGACACCAATGGATTAAGCGAAGTCTGCATCAGTGCATTTCCGATACCCAACAGTGAGAAAGCTGTTAACATCACTGGGAAGTTTTCACCAAACAGAGGCAACAGCAGCGACACAATCGTCACCACAAGCGAGAGAAGCACGGTATTCTTACGTCCTATCTTGTTCATTAGCATACCCGTTGGCACACTGAAGATAAGGAACCAGAAGAATACAAGCGAGGGGAAGATGTTGGCGACAGAGTCAGTCAACTGCAGGTCTTCCTTCACATAGTTGGATGCAATGCCCACCAAATCGACAAAGCCCATGGCGAAGAAGCAGAACATCACAGGGATGAGAGCGAATTTGTTTGTCTTACCCATAGTTGTATGATTAATTATTTGATTTCGTAGATCGTCACTTTTCCACCTTTCACCTTAATATTATTATAGGGCTCTGAGGGGAACACAAGATTAGTCATCGCCATCTTGCCTTCAACATCGAAGGCCTCAATGCTACAACGATCAACAAAGATGCGCAGTTGCTTCATTGAGCCATATGTAGGCGCTTTGGTCACACAGGGGAAAGCCTCACTGAAGCTGACATCACCACTCTTAGTACGATCCATCATAAACGTCTGCTTTGAAGCATCATATTTCATCGTGACCTGTTCGCCCTTGGCATTTGACAATACAATCTCTGCACCGCCTTTCACGTCAACCACAATCTCGCAGGCATCTGTAGGCTGCTTCAGTTTTGCGCCACGAGCGGCCAGCATTTCCTTCGAAGGCACCACGCTGACATAAGTCTCCTCGCCGAATTCAAACAGGCCAAGGTCACGGGCGATAGAGTTGGCGCTACGGAACTGCTTGGTGGGAACCTGGTTGGCATACTGCCAGTTCGACATCCAGGCCATGACCACACGACGGTTCTCAGGTGCATTGTAGAACGACACTGTAGCATAGTGGTCTTTACCATAGTCAAGCCACTTAGTTACCTTTGGCATCGACTCACAGGTGAACTTGTGTCCGTCAAATTGTCCTACGAAATACTGGGTAGCACTTCCTCCAAAGGGGCCACCAGGGTTGATATTAC